>Ga0325402_1006337_pt1 | contig 11171 bp, 10 predicted proteins | sample PopdelMetagenome_22_FD_207212 | JGI IMG/M metagenome (GOLD analysis project Ga0325402, IMG submission 207212) | Populus deltoides microbial communities from Bellville, Georgia, United States - Xylem-PdKOR-R3 | ecosystem: Host-associated > Plants > Phyllosphere > Stem > Wood/Secondary xylem...
TAAGTAAAGAAAAGGAAATGAAAGGCATAAACAAGAGATTAATATAAACAAAACTTAAGTATTACAAAAGAGAGAGCAAGAGCATGATCTTGATCTGAACACCAAGATGCCTAAATACATGGAAAATGCCTCCTTTTATAAGCCAAAATTTGGAACTATTGATTTGTTGACTAATTGATGAGTGGTTGGCCACATCTTGACTTTGTGACAATCCTTATCTTCTTGTCTGCCACAAACATCATTGATAACATCAGGATTTGAACAGATTCTCCCATGAAGGTCCTAGAAAATTGTCTCAGCTTTCTAGGAAAAAAAAGATGAGGTCATTTGGACTTCTAGAACTCGAGATATGGGCTAAACACTGAACAGTGTTTGGGCTGTAGGATAGATTCGAACTTCTCTGTTATTGCTACAATTTGGACTTGAAAACGGTTTTTTTAAATCTTGGGCTCCACATGAAAGTTGTAGGCCTATGTCTTATCTTTCCATCCATATAAAATGGACCTAAATCCAAGATCTACAACTCCAGATATGACCCAATTACCGAACAGTGTTCCAGTTTGGACTACACCAGCATCTCTTTTCTAAATTTGGCCATCTCTTTGTCCTTTCAATTTCAGTACTTCAACTAATCAATCAATTATTTTATTTATATGATAGGCCTGCATTCAAGATGAACATTTACCATAAATTAAAGGTATCTTATATAATTAGATATGTTATTATAAAACATGCTTTAGTTAAGGAGTTATTGATACTTCAAGTGCAAAATGATGATATAAAACCTTGATAAAAATGCACTTTTAAGTACTAATTACTTTCCAAGAAGTCCTTAGGAAATAAGGAATTAAAAATTAGTTTACATCAACATGCACCTCTCAGTTGAATGGTGTAGCCAAGAGAAGGAACTGCACAATCGTTAACATGGTCAAAAATATGTTAAAGGATAAAAATATGTCTAAACATTTTTTGGTAGAAGCAATGATGTGTATGCTCTATTTTATCAACGGATGTCCTACTAAGATCCTTGATATTAAGACACCACATACAGTTTGGAATACTCATAAGACTAGTGTGAGTCATTTTAAAGTGTTTAACTCAATAGCTTACAGTAAAATCCTATATTTAAGAAGAACAATGCTTGAAGATAAAAGAGAGAAGTGTATTCTTGTTGAATACGATGATAGAACTATAGGATATCAGTTATACAATCCCATCACTAAGAAAGTTATTTTCAGTTAGGATACCATTTTTAAAGAAAATAAATCTTGAACCTGCACATCTAAAAAAAGATAACATAGAGCCACAAATACCTAAAGACTAGTATACACCTCCATGTAGTGATCCCTCACTGTAAAGGAATGAAGATGCATCACCAATCCAGCATGGTTTTTTAAACATGACATCTTGAGGAGCTTGTACCTTAGATGGTTTTTATTATAATATATAATTGATAGACGAGTATGTTAATGTATAATGTATGTATTAACCAATGATCTTATTAGCTTTCAGAAGGCTAACAATTAAAAAAAATGAAGAATAGTTATGGATAAGGAGATTCAATCCATTAAGAGGAATAACATATAGGAGTTGACTACTCTCCCAAAAATATACAAGACTATTGGAGTCAAGTGGATTTACAAGATAAAAAAGAATGCTCATGGAGAAGTTTAGAGGTACAATGTTAGACTTGTAGTAAAAGGGTACTAGCAAAAATAATGAATTGATTATGGGGAAGTCTTTCCCTCGTTATTAGATTTGAGACCATCATATTATTGATCTCACTAGCTGCATGAAATAGATGGAAGATTTACCAATTAGATATGAAATCAACATTTCTAAATGGATTTCTTGAAGAACAAATCTATATTGATCAACTACCTGGATATATGAAGAAAGGAAAACAAGATAAGATGTGCAAGCTAAAAAAAGCCCTCTATAGTATGAAGCAAACCCTTCATGCTTGGAATATGAGGATTGATGACTACTTTTAGAAGAATGATTTTGAAAAATATATCTATAAGTAAGAACTATATATGAAGAAGGAGACAGATAGAAGTGTGATAATTGTTTGCTTATATGTTGATAATTTAATATTCACAGGTAATAATCCAGATATGTTTGATGCTTTAAAGAGGAGCATGGCCAAAGAATTCGAGATGACGAATATAGGCCAAATGACTCATTTCCTTGAAATAAAAATTATACAAAACAAGAAAGGAATCCTTATCTCCTAAAGCAATTATACAAAAGAGATTTTGAAGAAGTTTAGGATGAAGAATTGCAACCATGTGACAACTCCAGTTGAGACAGGATTGGAGTTGAGGAAATATAAGCATGAAGATATAGATCTTACCTACTTCAAAAGTCTGGTTGAAAGCTTAAGATACTTAACTTATACCGGACTAGTATACTTTATAGAGTTGGGCTAGTCGGAAGATATATGGAGACCCCTGACTAGTCTTGTCTAAATACAGCCAAAGGAATTCTTTGCTATATAAAAGGCTCTTATACTGTGAAGATTTCAAACTTGTTAACTATTTTGATAGTGATTAAGGACGTGACTTGGATTAAAAAAAACACAACTAGGTTCACATTCTTTATGGGAGACACAACATTTACCTAGTCGTCAAAGAAACAAGCAATTGTAACACTATCAACTTGTGAAGCCGAGTATGCTATTGTCAGCTCAACTGTCTGTCATGGTATCTAGGTACGAAATGTTTTTAAGTACTTGGTATTTTCACAAGACAGTCTCACATAACTCTATATTGACAATCTATTAGCAATTTCCCTGGAAAAAAAATTCAATCTTTCATTATAGAAGCAAACATATCGATACTCAGTATCATTTTATAAGATGATATATGAATTCAATCTTTCATAATAGAAAAAAATTCAATCTTTCATAAAGCCCCTCAAGTATGATATGATGATATATGAATTGTTATTAAATGGGTTGCATCTTATGTTGATGGTGATGGTCCTTAAAGAGTGGTTAAATAGTCATGCTGATTTTGTAGGGTGTTTTTGGATGGAGAGAGTGTTGGTGCTAATTTAGCACACACACCACAAGGTCATGAAACATGGGCCAGAGAAACTACTTGGAATGAATGTTGAAAGGATGATTTTGGTACATACTTGTTTTGGTGGTGAGGAGCTAGTTGGTAATGAGGTAAACGAATCAGAGGAAGCAAGGAAAAGGTTTGTTGCTTTTTACCATTTTGTATATCCTACAACAAGTGGGTGTGATGACACTTTACTTAATCCAATTTTTTTATCCAAAATTGGCTAGTCTGGGGGCAGGGGCGGAGTGAAGGGGGGGGCAAGCCCCTGCAAAACTTATATATATATATATATATATATATATATATATATATAAATGTAAGGTGCTATAATAGTTTTTAAAGAGGTGCCTATATGGAAAGACTTTGCCTTGATTAAATGGTGCCTACGTGGAAAGAAAAAAAATATAAAGTGATCAATGTGTTTCTTTGTCTTTTCTCTCCCTACAGGTTACAAAGTACAGCCCTAATATAAATCCTTGCAAGTTGCAACGCAGCTGGTCAAAACAAAAACAGGAATAAAGATGCAGATCACAAACAGAATTTTTGTGTGGAAAGATTGAAGCAGAGTACTGTTTAATTTATCTTTCAGTAAACAAAACTAGGTAATTGGACATCAATAACTCAAATTTAAAAAATATTTTTATTTTGTTTTGAGATGTTTATTAAGAATTTGATGAGATTTTTTTTATTTTTGCTTTTTTTTCAAATTTGCTAGTTCTAACAATTTTTTTTTGAATTCTTTTTATAGTGCTTTTTTTTCTAATTAATTAGATATATTTTATTGGTTTGTTTTGATTATGTATGGATTTTTTTATGTTTTGTTTTTAGCATAGCTTCCAAAATTATCAATTTTTTCTCACAATATAGGTTTTGATTTTAGGTTGAACCATGAACAAAATAAGAAGAATTGATTCTTTTTTTTAAAAAAAGGAAAAATATTGATAACTCACAGCCTGGTGAACCAACTCCAAGTAATGTTGAAGTTATGGTTGAGCAGCCTTAATGTGCTTCAGTTTACAAAGAAGTTGCGCTGATTAGTGAGCAACCTCTTACTAGAATCGACATTGCTCATTTAATTAGAGATCCAAGCAATCATCCTCAAATTTGGGAATACCTGGTTAATCAACAAGATGAAATTCAAAGGGCATACAATAATTTGGGGCCATATCAACCTTTGATGTTTGAATATCCACTGACTGGTAAAAAACATCATCGTTGATTTCAGTCTCATTGGTTCAAAAGTTATCCGTGGCTTGAATATTCAGAGAAAAATACTGCATTTTGTTTCCCTTGCTATTTATTTCTAAGTAAACCATTTGGAAAGCTAGGATCAGACATATTTACTATTAAAGGATTTAATTGTTGGAAGAAAGTTAATGATGGGCAACGGTGTGCTTTTTTAACTCATATGAGAAAAGGTCCAAATTTAGCTCATAGATTTGCTATTAGGTGCTTGGAAAATTTGAAAAACCAGTCATGTCATATTGAGAAGGTAGTTAAGAGGCAAACTACTCAAGAAATTCAGAATAATCGATTGCGTATTAAAGCTTCAATAGATATTGTTCGTTGGCTCACATTTCAAGCATGTGCTTTTGAAGGCATGATGAACGTCCAGAATTAAAAAACTGAGGTAATTTTCTTGAAATGATGGAACTTTTAGCATCATATAATGAACAAGTAGATGCTCTTTTTTGGGTAATGCTCCACAAAATGCTAAATACACCTCACATCAAATTCAAAAAGAAATTTTGCATGTCTTTGCTAGAAATGTTCAATCTTCAATTCGTTATGAGATTGGTGATGCAAGATTTTGTTTAATTGTTGATGAACTCGAGATGAATCTAGAAGAGAGAAAATAGCACTTGTTATTAGGTTTGTTGATAGAAGTGGATTTATACGAGAACGATTTTTAGATATAGTTTATATCAAAGATACAACTGCTACAACTCTTAAGGAAGAGATTTCCTTTGTTTTATCTCATCACAATCTTGATGTTCAAAATATTAGGGGTCAGTGGTATGATGGTGCTAGTAATATATGTGGAGAGTGGAATGGTTTGCAAGCTTTATTCATTAATGATTGCCCTTATACATATTATGTACATTGCTTAGCTCATCAATTACAATTGGCTCTTATTGTTGCAGCTAGAGAAATATCTGATGTTCACACTTTCTTTCAGATTTTGATTTTTATTCTTAACATTGTTAGTGCTTCTTGTAAGCGTAATGATGAATTACGGGCTTTTCAAGCAGCTACAATTGAACATTTAGTTGATGTTGGTGAGATTGAAATGAGAAAGGAGTTGATCAAGTAGGTGGTTTGCAACGACCTGGAGATTGCAGATGGAGTTCGCACTTCAAATCAATTTGCAGTTTGATAAAAATGTATGGGGCAACTTGCTTAGTTCTTGAAAACATTTCTTTAGATGGATCTACTTATTCTCAACGTGGTGATGCGGCTTTTTCATTTAAGTTGCAAATATCATTTGATTTTGCATTCATCTTACATATAATGAAGGATGTTATAGGAATTACTGATATGCTTTGCCAAGCCCTGCAGCAAAAATCTCAAGACATTTTAAATGCTATGTATTTGGTGACTACCACAAAGACTTTAATTCAGAAGTTAAGAGATGATGGTTGGAAAACTCTTTTAGAAGAAATGACATCATTTTGTAAGCATCAAGACATTGAAGTTTCTAATATGGATGCTTGTTTTTCTAGTGTGAGACGATCTCGCCGTAAACAAAAACCAGTAACAGTTGAACATCACTACCGAGTTGATATATTTACAGCTATCATTGATCAACAATTGCAAGAGTTAAATAATAGATTTAATGAGTAGGTGATCGAGCTTCTTAAGTTGAGCACAACTTTAGATCCTAGAAATAGTTATAAATTATTCAATGTTGAAGATATATGCTTACTTGTTGACAAGTTCTATCCTTAAGATTTTTCTGACCAAGAAAAAAATTCATTTGAGACTTCAGTTGCAGCATTATGAGCTTGATATACCCAATCATCCAAAGTTAAAGAGCATGTCATCGATTGCTGATTTATTTCAAGGATTGGTTGAAACAGAAAAATCAACAATTTATCCACTAGTAGACAGGTTGATTTGGCTTATTTTGACTCTTCCTGTTTCGATAGCAACTACTGAACGAGCTTTCTCAGCGATGAAGATTGTTAAAACAAGACTTCGTAATCGGATGGAGGATGATTTTCTTGCAAATTATTGATTATCTACACAAAAAAAGAAATTGCTGAAAGATTCACAATTGATATGATAATCGATGATTTCTATTCTATGAAAGAACGACGAGCACAATTAAAATAAATATGTAAGAATCATTCTTTATTATTTTTTACTTTATTTCAAAGTTTATTAAACATATATAATGTTTCGCTTTAGCTAATGTTTCTTATATACTTTGTATGTTTATATTTAATAGGTATAAAGACCAACAATATTAAAGTGATGGATACATCATGAAGATGAAATTAACTTCATTGATTTGACTCAATTTAGTATTGCTCCAAACCTTTTACCTTATACAAAGGTCATTATATGTTTGTAATAAGTTATTTGAATAAAACTATATCATGCAGGTTTTTTTTTACAATTCATGTACAATAAATTAAAATAAATATTATATCTTGTTATATTATTTTTGGTCATCCCTAATAAATAATCCTAGCTCTGCCCTGGGGCATCCTTGTTACTGTTGCTGAGAAAGATTTTCTGAGGGATAGAGGCTGGTTATATCATGAAACTTCGAAGGAAAGTGCATGGGGTGCATGTAGTGGTTGAAATCATGGAGGCAAAATTAAGGAGAGGGGCACGCCTTTCATCCTCTCAAACCTTCTACGATGGAAAAATTAGAAAACGAAACTAACCAGCCCTTAAATAAGTGGTTTATAATTGCAATTTTAAAAATCATGCTGAGGATATGAATGAAATACAAACTCTTTAATAAAAACATGAGTATAATTTGTTCTTTTTCCTTGCTGGGTTCACTAAATCGGAAAACAAAGAAGCCCAGTGAAGTTCTATGATAAAAGGGAGGTAAAATAGTGGGCTTGAATTGGGTTACACAAAGTGGCAAAGACTTTGCTAGCTCATGCCATGCCATGGAAGTTGCATCAGGAGAGTTGATGCAGAGCTGCGTAGGAAACTGAGGAATTGGCATTAAATGACTCGATGATTTACATTGCATACATGTACAGTACTTAAGAACCAATTAGTAACCTAATGCAAATGCATGAATGCAAGTGTGAACTCACAGATCACTGGCAAAGACGTGGCTCAAGCCATGCCATGTAAATTGCATTAGGAAAGTTGGTGCCGTGCTCGGTACATGGACTTTAAACGGTTCGATGATTTACATGGACTTTCCTTAAGAACCAAGTAACCTAATGCAAATGCATGAATGCAAGTGTGAACTCACAGATCCCACATTTCCCTTTCTCTGCACATATACTCAGTAAGTAAGCTCTTCAATTTATGGTTTTTTTAGTGAGTTTTAACCTGTTTTTTATTAAGAAAAATTAAAAGTTGTTTTAATTAAATTTTTGTATTAAATCATTTTGATATATTAATATTAAAAATTAATTTAAAAAATAAAAAATATATATTATTTTAATATTTTTCCTGTATACAAAATCTAGCAGAACTCTCCAATAATATCAAGCATATCCACCCTCTGCCGATTACCGACTGTCGTGTCTATCCTGCAAACCTTAACTGGTCACCACAGAGGTACAATCAGCTTTTACACTGACTTCAATAAATTATCGACTATTATATTTATAGTGAGACTGGAACTACCTTTGCACTGTAATTTATTGTTAAATTATCATAAATAAATAAATAAATAAAACTTAAATATTTGAATGAAAATAAATGATATATTGATTAATAAAGTGTTACTAACCTTAAAACCTGCGGTACGCCGCATTTAAGATTTAAGTAAATTTTTTATATAATACAAAAAATATATTAATATTATGAATATGTTTTTTTATATTATGATTTTTAAATTGAGAAGCACAAAGATATTATTTATGTTTAATAAAAATAAATTCATAAATAGTGAAAAATTTATTAAATACTTAAATTAAAAACTAATCTTTCCTCTAAAAAAAATTAATTGAGTTTGTAAACATTTACTTTTCTTTTTCATTTATGCATTTTTTATTTTAAAGGCTATTTTTTTCTTACCAAGAATAAATAATTTTTATTTTTATAGTTGCATCATGCAAATAGAATTTATTTATATCAAATATAAAAAACAATTACAATAATCTCTTTAAAATGTTATAAGAATATAAAATAATGAAAAAATAACTGCTATTTAAAAAAAGAACAAAAAAATTAAAAAATCAAAGAAAGACGGTATTACTTTAGATTTAAATAAAAAAAATTAATTCAAAATAAAAAAATACATAAAAACAAAGGGTATTAATTAATTTTTTTACAAAAAAATAAAATAATAAATCAAGCACTAATGGGTTAGACCCATTCATCTGCTCCTATTTTTATCTTTTTGTAAAAAAAAACTAGCATCAATCATCACTTGATCTATTTTTTTATCACCTTTAGTGACCAAAAAATTATGGTCTAAGTTTTTAGACCTCAAAAAACTATTTTTTTAATCTTTCATTTTTTTTTACCTGAAAACACCTCTAAAAATCAATATAAACCTCCAATAACCACTTATCAACCTTAAAACACCATAAATCACTCTAAAAAAAAAAAATCAACCACATACAAAAACCAAATAAGCTTCTTTTTACTTTACCCCACATGTTTGTAGAAAAATACCATCTCCATTATACTCCTTTCAAGAAGAGAAATCTATTAACACTAAAATCATCCTTTTTGGTGACCAAAATATGATCAACTAATCACTTTTTCTTTTCTTCATTATTTTTTTATAAGTTTCTCTCTTCTCTCTTAAATCAAGAAACTGAAAAATAAACATTTGGACCATAATGAGAATTTCAAAAACTTAAGATTGATCATGCTTTTTCTGTGTTTTACATTTTAATCCTTTCTTTTGCAATCTTACCTTTGTTTCACAATTTCAAATGAAATTAGTGCACTAAAGGATTGAATAAAAACAAGAGAGTTTAAGGATGAAAATTGAAAAAAAAATGTTACGGAGAAATATAAACAGCAATCATTGATCTCAATTATTTTATTGTATTTAGTAATTTTCTATAATATATTTTTAAATATCAATAATAAATTTTATAATTATATAGAAAAATAAAAATTTATATGAATTATTAAATAACTTTTAACATATGTTATCAAATCAAATATTTTAATAACATTTCTTGAATAAGTTATACCATATATAAAGAAGTGAAGATAATATATATATATTTCCATGGAGTCCTGCTAGGTTATTTCCTGCACTATGCTCAAGTTGGACTATAATTTTTTTTAAATGTAAAAAATAAAATATTTAGGTTGTGATGAATTTTTTTGCATTGTCATTAAACCTAGTTCAACAAGTTAAATTTGAAAATTCTCGACTTGATTCTTTAACCAGTTTAAGTTTTAAATTAAATCATATTAAAGTTGCTCAAACTTGACTCGATCAACTTGATAAGTCCAAAGACAATTTAAATGACTAGTAAAAATATAGTTTGACTTTTTTAAAAAAATATCAAGATGACATCTTTCTTTTTAAAAACATTGAGACAATGACGCATTAGATCGACTAGGATCCATCTCGGATAACTCGTCAAAAGTCATGGACTTCAATGAATTTAATAATATTTTTTATTTAATTTTATAATTAAAAATAAAAACTAATTCAAAATTAACATAATATTAAATGAAGAAGAGTTTTCCCTTTTATTTTTAAAGTTGCCATGGAGTTTCTCCTTATTTTATGTCTTGATGCTTTTTTTTTTTAATTTTGTTTATACCTAGTTAAAATTTGACAAATTGGTTATAAAATTGGCATAGAAGGCTAAAAACAATTTATGGATGAAAATGAAAAGAAAAGATGGCAATTTTAAATAATGTAAAGGTATTTTTAAGATTATAGTAGTGGTTGCGGTTTAAAGTATTTTTTATTTAGAAATGTATTAAAATAAATTTTTTATTTTTTAAAAATTATTTTTGATATCAATATATTAAAATAATTTAAAAACATAAAAAAATTAATTTTAAATTAAAATAAAATTTTAAATTAAAAAAAATATAGTTTTCACCGCCTTAAATTTGATATACTCCCCATCAATAGATACGTTCGGCAGGGAGCACTTCAACACATGGTCCACCGTTCTCTCTATCCAAAGCAATACCCTCTCCATTTCCCACTAATCTCAAAACAAAAAAAGACAATATGCTGATTACATTCACTAATCCGTAATTTTAGGTGTCATAACCTCATTGGTATTTATCAATAGGATTTAATGATTATTATTAGAAAGCAAATGGCAATAATGCAAATTCATTCACTTTCTTTTCTTACACCAATGATTTTTATTTTATTTTATTAAAAAAATAACACAGTCCGTATAGATATCCTACCAAAAAGATTATGCAAGGTATCCACAGAAACTATAAATTCCCCATTTGTCTCAGTCTTTCTATCTTCTCATAGTAATCTCAATTCGAAACGTTTCAGTTCGCTATCAATCCTTGAGCATGGGAGGAGGAGGAGCGATGAGAGCTGCGGCTAAGGTGGCTGGAATTGGAGTGGTTAACTCCGGGATCCGTGGCGGCATCTCTTGTGTTCCTCCATCGGCGGAGCAGTCGGTGCGCAATGCTTCCCGTCCTGTTTCGGCGATCATATCGTCCACGCCGAGTGGAGGTGAGGTTGCGGCGACGGTGCAGAGGCCTTCGTGGGAGTTGGATGAGTGGGAGTTCGCTGGTGGCGTGGAAGAGGAGACGGTTGTGCATTCGGCTGAGCCTGTGGCTAGAGTTGTTTTCGGTGGTGCACCGCCGAGTTTGCTGGAGGCTGAGGCAGCTACTTTTGAATTGAAAGATGCTTTCCAAAAGTAATGTTTTAACCTTTATTGAATCCACTTGTTTTTAATTGTGTTTTGATTTGATTAAAGATTGTGTCGTTTTTATTTCTCT
>Ga0325402_1006340_pt1 | contig 11168 bp, 5 predicted proteins | sample PopdelMetagenome_22_FD_207212 | JGI IMG/M metagenome (GOLD analysis project Ga0325402, IMG submission 207212) | Populus deltoides microbial communities from Bellville, Georgia, United States - Xylem-PdKOR-R3 | ecosystem: Host-associated > Plants > Phyllosphere > Stem > Wood/Secondary xylem...
CTATATGTAAAGACCTCTAATTGTCTTCGTGCTTAGATTAATCCTTTTATAATGAATGTTTTAATCCCTAAATTAATCAATAATTGGATGTAACTTTTGAGTGTTTCGCTTGTATTTTTTTTTTTTTGGTTGTTGTTGTTTAAGTTTAATCCAATTTGAATATGGAAATTCCCTTGGATTGAGAATTGATTATCTATCTTTCAAAATAAGGTCTAAAAATCGAATAAAGCTTATATATATAACATAGTTGCATGTACAGGTGATCAGATGATAATTATCCTAATATAATTAATTAAGGATGTTAATATAATTAATTAAGGATGTTAATTTCTCTTACTTTTATTCCCTTTCAAAATCTGAAAATACTAAAAAAACTCTAAAACAATCTGAAAACTCTAAAAAAACTCTAAAACAACCATATGAGCTAGGATGAAACAGGTTCAGCCCGACTTGGTTGGGTTGGCTAATGGCCCAACAATCTTTCTTTTTTTGTTTACATGTTGAGTTGGGCTGAAATGAATCCAGCCCAGCTTACATGGTCACTAGCTCAGCCTAGTGACCATGTTAATTATTTGTAGAATGTGAATCAATATTCATATTTTTCATGTAGATTGTGGGGAAATGAGGGAAGGAAGAAGAAAAAGCTCACCTGGCGCAAGAGACGCATCTGTTATCACTGATTTGGCGTAAGGATGATGGAAGTGCTAATGGCTCACGGCAGTGTTGAGGGGTTACAAAGGTGTTGGGCCATCGATTATCATAGTGTGTGTGAGATGGTGGTGGTTGAAGAAGCAGCGGAGGAAGAGAAAAGAGGTGGCAATGGCATAAACAAACCAGAGGGCTGATTTTTAATCAAATTTAGCTTCTAATTTCTTGATGCTCAATGTCTGGAATCCACCCCTATTTATAGGAAGTGGAAGATGGATATTTTATCATTATTAGGGACAAATCTTGGCCCTTGATTCAGTCCGGAAGGATCTCAACCATTGGCTCAAATTGACCATCATAAACTGTCAAATTTTGTAAGTTAAAGGTTATCTGAGTTGGTCTCTTTAGGCCAGTGTCACGGTCACTGTGGTGTCAATAAGCTGGAAGGAACCATACCGAGGTATGTTCAAATGTTAGTTCATCATGGTAGTGTATGTTAGGTCAAAACGTGTCATTTCATTTGGACAAAACGACGTCATTTTAACTTTTAGGGTTTTAATTTAGGGATTTGACCAAAGTTCAATTTAATCATTCATCTTTTGATTTCTTTTAACTACACCCTTAATTGGACTAGAACTTCTAATTTTATGCAATTTTGCCCTTGCCAAACTTCAACATCAACCTCGAATTTCAACGTTTTTTTCATTGTGCTCCTTGTTTTGAATTTATGCAAATTAACCCTTAATTTACCATTAAACTTTCATTTTTTTTTAATTTCACCCTGGATTTCGATAAATTTAGTCCCTAGAGTTTGGCGCCTCTTTCAAAAAGATAATTGGCTGTGAATTTCTTTAATTTAACCCTCAATTGATCATAAACTTTCAATTTTCTTGCAATTTTACCCTTGATTTGGTCCTCTAAAATCCCAATCTTCTCAATTAAGCCCAAATTAGGCTCCTAAACTTAAGTTTTCACTAATTAAGTCATTTCCTTTAATTAAATCTTTTAATTTAACCCAAATTAACTCGTAAACATGATTAAACTTTAATTTGGCCTATGATTAAATCAATTTGGCCTATTAAAAATCTAATTATGTAAATGGACTTAATTTTTATAAAAATTCATTTAATAATCATTTAATTTGACCTTTGTCGCACCTCACATCGTGGCAACCTTAAAAAATTAAAATCGTGGAAGAACAGATTTTTGATATGTTGTTCTTAGAGAGGAAAGGTCTTGTTTAAGAAGTCGTCACCAGATATTATGATCTCTACGAACCCTAACTAGTCAACAAAGATTTTATGGTCCGAGACTGGTTACGCAAAAGGGAAGATATTATCACTCTTTGAACGTCCTACCTAAGACAGACTACATTGCTGGTTTTGCCTTAAATTACTAAGAATTTGTTGGATTATGCTATAATGATCTGCTTATAATATTCCTGACTCTGGCATCAGTGAATATTCGACTACAGATACTTTCAACTCTAGCATTGGTAAAATATTACGTAGCAAAAAAAATATATGGTATTCTTGACTTTGACGCCAGGGAATGAACCGATAAAATGAATTGAAAGCAAAGCATACATATATTTTTTATGGAAAAAAAAGAGTAGGTATGTATCGCATACCAGATTCGCATTTCATAGTAAAAAATCATAGATCAAATATATATTGAAATCATAAAAAAAAATAAGATGCGAGAGACCCATAAATAAATCTAAGAAGGTTCATAAATTTTTCTGGAATTTTCTGATATCCAGAAAAGTCTATTTGGCTAGATATCAAAACAAAATAAGGTGGAATAAAAGGGGTAAGACATAAGAGTGTGTTTTGACAAACACACCCTTGGATTAAAACAAATTGGGCTGGATGGGCCTGAGGCCTAGGTCCATCCCGGTCTCAGCTGTTTTATATTTTTGCTTTTTTTTTCGGGCTGGGTCCAGCTCAGCGTGCATGGTCTAGGCTAGACCCAGTGGCCCAGCCCGGTCATTGGCCCAAGCCAGTGACCCGGCTGCAGAAGGGAGCACGCGTGAAACACTTCATGCGCGCTCTGCACAGTAAGAGTGTAATTAAAATTGTGAGTAGGGGAAGAAAGACTCACCTGGTGCTGAAGGCTGGAGACGAAGACGATGGTGACGATCTAACCAGACGATGTCTTATCCCATTTTCCGTTGATCTCCTACCCTTTTTATGTTCTCTGGGTCCTCTCTTTCTCTCTCTAATCTTGTTCTACTTGTTTTTTCTTCTTCCCTCTCTCTCCGTTCTTTTCCTGTTTTTCTCCAGTATTTTCTCCCTGTTCTTGCGTCTGTGTATTAGTTTTGTGCCTTGTCCTCTATTGTCTTCCCCCTTGGTTTCCTTCTGTTTTGTTCCTCAGTGTTCGTTCGTCCCTCTGCTCATTCTCTCCTTTCCTAGATCGTGGTCTTTCACTAGCTTTTATAAAGCCGGAGAATGCCATGTCGTCGCCTCAAGATTATGAGGTGACCGATCGTTGTTATTGTAGGACTAATGCATCGCGTGGAAGCTGGCAGGCGTGGTTCATGAATGAAGAAGTGATGAACAATTTTCTTTGAAACGACGTCGTTTTCACCTGAAATGTTTTTTTTTCAAATTTGCCCACTGAACTTCTGACATTTAGCAATTGGGTCCTTATGGAAATCTTTTTTAAAATTTTACCCCTGGATCAATTGCAATTGAACCCTTAGATTTTAGCGTCATTTACAAAACAATCATTGATTCTCAATTTAATCAATTCAGTCCTTAATTGGCTCTTCAACTTAAAATTATTTCAAAATTACCCTTAGAAAAATAAATTAACCCCCTACTGTATCACCGCCTATTGATTTTGGTCGTTGAATTTTAATTTATAGCAATTTGGACCCGAATCAGCCTCAAAGTTTGGTATTTCTTCAATTAAGCCCCTGATTTCATTAATTAAACTAATTTCAAGTTCAATTAAGTTCTCAAACTTATAAATTTTTTTAATTTCTACCAAAATCAACTTCCAAATTTTTAATTTCATCCCTATTCCAATTTATATTGTCTTGACCCAAATTTCAATTAATTCTTCATTCATTTTTTCCATCATTTTTATTTTTATTTTTATATAAAAATAAAATAAATAAAATAAAAGAATAAAAAATTGGGTTATGATAACCTTGAATCTACATTGTATCTCTTGTCTTGGGTACAACGGGATATAATTATGCTCCAAATTTGTTCAAAATTTTAGTCCTATTTTTTTATGTACCTGGGATTTTTTTCAACCAACTTTTACCACATTGTCAATCCTTTTGCTATTATTATTTTATTTTAAAAGGAAAAGGGGTAAATTTCAGGGAATAACCCAAAAATGGGTTATGACACTAGTCTTGAATATGTCCTTTGTCTTCTCATTCACGTCCATAACCATATTGAAAATGTTCTCAAACACGTTCTTTTATATGTGCATAACATCAAGGTTATGGTAGAGGAGATTGGTCTTCCAATAACGAAGCTCCCAAAAAATACTTTGCTTAACCTAATTGTGGGTCAAACCAAAACCAGGAAGCTTCTGCTTACTGGATTGAAAACCAAACACAATATCACCGTACTCTGACACCATATCATACAATTTCTCACCCAAAAAAATCGGCGATGCAATATCTCTTTTAGTTTGTTCCTTTCATGTAAAATGCTTCTATCTCATTTGACAATTCTATCATAACCGACCTCACTCAACCCATGATCTGACTTGATGGTGAACCTATGTGCAACGACCAATAATTTACTGTGATTTTTGCAACCATCATATAATGGTTTGTCAAAATCTTTTAAAATATTAAAAAATCTAGCCGCATCTGCATTAGGTTCTTCATCTACGACTGGAAATTGACCGACATGATTCTGATTCATTCTCATTGCATCCATAACCATATTCTTATAATGAGTAGTATTATTATGTACAATTCCATGCACGTTGCTAGCATTAAAAGTTGACACAATCATCCTCTCTACCATGGTATCGTGAGGAACATATGGTTCTTCATGTGCATATCAACACATATATTTCTTCATAAATCCTTTTTGTAGAAGATGCATCGATACAACATTTGAATCGATAATTTTTTTTCTTACATCTTTTGTAAGAAAACCAAATGATTTGACAATATTGGTGCAACAAAAGGTCCTCGTCAACTTAATATCACCGACGACTTTTCAATCCATCAGTAAAATTCATCGACAAATTCGTTGGTAAACTATAAAAACTATTCATCATGTCAATTAAATATTACCGACGGACTCACCGATGGATTGAAAAGTCATAGGTTATATTTTGTGGTTTCTGAAATTTTTTTATTAAATTAAAAATTTAAAGTAAATATTATAAACGAAATCACCGATGAAATGATTAAAAATATTAATATTTAATTATCCGTTCGGTAAAACGCCCCAATAAAAAGCCTAGAATCCCTAATTTCACAACAGACCCGTCTCCTTTTTTCTTCTTCTTCTTCTTCTTCTTCTTTTTCCCCATGTGTAAAAAACATCAATATCCATTTCTTTTTCTTCTCTTCTCTTCTCCTTCATGCTCAGGTATGTCTTCTTCTCCTTTCTTGTTTTTCCTTCTCAATTTTTTTAATTAGTATACTTTAAAAAAAAAATTTCTTCTTAGCTTCACTTGCAACTACATTAAGGTAAGATTTTTTTTTCTTTTTTTTCATGTTTTTTTCACTATATTTGTTTTTTATTTTATTTTTAATTTTTTTTGTTCTTAATAATTGTATGAAAGTTGTTGTAGGATTTGTTTTTTCATATGAGATCAATTTTTAGTTGATTTATTTGTAAGATTTTTAAACTTTTTCATATAAATTTTTTTAGTTGAATTTATTTGTTGCAAATTTGTTTGAGTTGATTTTTTTCTTCTTTTTTCCAAGCATTTTGAGTATTATAGAGTGTTGATTTATATTAATTTAATTATTTTATAGTTTTGTAAAATAGATTTTTTAAATAATTACCGACGGAATTACATGCGGTATTTTGTCATATTGGGACCAAAATGGGTTCTCTATGTACGATTGGTACTGCACAAAGTTTGTCACACCCGGACATCGCGGCGACCAATTAAAAAATATCTTGGTTATGGAAAAAGAATAGATATCTGGCATCTTGTTCTTTTAGGGGAAAAGGTCTTGTTCAAGGAGTTGTCACCTAGTATTATAGTCACTAGGAACCCTAACTGGTCAACAGAAATTCTATGGTACGGGACTGGTTACGCAAAAGGAAAGATGCTATGACCCTTTAAGCGTCCTACCTAATGCAGACTGCATTGCTAGTTTTGTCTAAAATTGCTAAGAATTTGTTCTCTTTTTTCCCTTTTTTTATTCTTCCTTTCATGTTCCTGACTCTGGCGTCAGTGAACAATTCCTATGAATATTTCCAACTCTGGTGTTGCTAAATATCGCACAAATCCTAAAAATACGATACTCTTGACTCTGGCGTCAGTGAATATTTTCACAAAAATGAATTTGAAGAAGAAATTTTCCATGTCATTTTTTTCTTGTTTATCCTTTATTATTATTTGCCCTTTTTAGATGGAAGTAAAAAAACATTGCACGACATATTGACATTTAACAGTAATAGTCCACATACCGATCACATCTACAAAAAATACAAACACAAAGAAAAAAAATAAAACAAAGTGTAAGGGGCCCACAAATAAATCAATGAAGGCCCCACATATTTTTTGGAATTTTCTGTTATCAAAAAGGGGTTCGTTTGGTCAAATATCAAATTCGAATGGGCATAAAACTATGGCCAACGCATAAGGGTGTGTTTTTTTCCAAACACACCCTTAGCAAACACACTTTGGATCGGCTGGGCCTAAAGCCCAGACTCGGCCTACTCCTTTTTTCTTCTTTTTTTTTGGGCTAAGTCCAGCCCAGCCCGGTCACTGGCCCAAGCCAGTGACCCGGCTGGGCAGCAGGCACGCGTGCGCTGCACAGGGCGAAGGTAAATGAAGGCCTTACTTGGCGATGACGAAGACGAAGGCGGAGACGAAGATGGCAGTGATGGTTTTCTCCGAAGAATGTTTTTCTTTTCCCTGCTTTTTTTTTTTTGTTATGGGTTCTCTTTTTCTTTGGTTTTTATGTTCCCCTGTTTTCTGCTCTCTTTTTTTTATTCGGTCTCTCCCCTGCCTTTTCTCTGTCTCTCCTCTCCTCCCTCTTTTTTCTTGTCTCCAGAGCTTTGTATTTATAGGGGACATGCCTGGTCTTCTCTTCGCGCACGGCTTGCCTTTGGATAAGCACGGCTGGGAGGGATGCGTTGGTGTTTCATTAGGATTCGAATACTTGAGCTCGATCTTTATCTCCCCAGGGCATTTATCTTCATGAGGATAGGGATTAGTCTTTGTGTTTTAGCAGGACTGGGACGCTGTCATTTGACATTTTTGCTCTTCTTTGCAGGTGGGTTTGCAACGCCAGAGGAAGAAGAAGAAGAAACTGTGCATGGCTAAAACGACACTGTTTTGGACCGAAATTGACCATTTCTCAATTTGGTCCTTGCAGTTTCCAAATTTTGCATATAAACCTCTAATCTTTTCAATTTCAAATTTTAAACCCCTTAAAATTAGATTAAAAGGCAAATGGGTCAAAATTCAGGTTATAACAAAGTTATTGGATCACAAGTTAAATCTTGTTTTGTTATATATTTTCAAATTTTGTCATGGAGAGTTAAGAGGATTATTGGGTCCTAAATCCTAATCTCATGCAATTTTATGCTACAGTACTTGTTTGTCTAATTACAGTGCTTAATGAGCTAGTGAATATTAATATTTTGTAGAAAAAAACCTACCAAGTTTGTAGAAAGTGTCGCAAGTGTACTACGTCGCAGCGATCGCCCACCACCCTCATCATCAGGTGTGGTATAATATCTATTCTGGCAAATATGGGGAGACAAGAAATTCTTGTCTCTTATCAGTGGAAAAAAAAAATAGAATGGGAGTCGCCACCTAGTTTTTGGTTACTAGGAACCCTAACTGGTCTCAAAGATCAGGTACAAAGACTGATTGCTTAAAGGGAAGGTATTAGCACTCCAAATACGCCCTACCTAAAATAAGCTGCATTGTTTCATTGTCTGATAAAAATCTAAGGTCTCAACAAGTTGGTCCTTCTATGGTTTAAGAAAAGCGCTCCTCAATAAGGAGGTTCTTATGTTATGAGAAAAACCTAACCGTTCTAATGTCTATAAAAGAACTATTGTTTTAATATAGGGAATACCTTTTACGTGTAAATTCATACTCTGGATACTAAAAGACAAACAAAATAAAATTTTTGTTGTATTTGAAATTTTGACCAATGTTCTCTTGACTTTAATAAACTGGTTATTAAAGCTAAAATGCATGCTAAAACATTTTTTTTATATATAAAAAAAACACCATGATTTTTTAGCTTTGAGACACTTGGTCGTATGCACAAAAACATTTTTTTCTTTTTGTTTTCATTTTTTTTGTATTTTGAAAGTTTTTACGAAAACCGGGTATTTTAATACTGGATTTTGTATTTTTAATGACATAAAAATACAGTCCGATATTGATCAAAAACAACGTAACAAATACGCGAGAAAATTGTAAAAAATCCCAAGCAATATTTAGGGAAAGTTAAAAAAAAAGGAGTCGGGCCCGGCCCACCCATTCTGGGCTGGGCCTGCATTGGCCCAACTATAAGGCTGGCCTTAGCCCAGCCGCGTGGGCTGGGCTGATGTTCCAGCCCGCCAGACAACGGCTGGTTACTGTGCTGAGCACAGTAACCAGGTAAATATAATTAGGTAGTTACTGTGCTGAGCAAATTAGAGTAAGCTTCTAATCGATTCCTTATTATCAAGCAAATTCTAAATAAACTCGGATTTATTCCTATGATACCTTTCTAAAAAATTTAATATGTACTGTAATTTAAATAAAGAACTCCGACTTAATAAAAAACCTGAAACAAGTAATGAAGTTCGAAATATACAATACAGAATTTCCTATTTTTTAGCCATTAATTCATAAATTCTCTTAACATGTCCAACCCATAAACGAACTTTAATAGACTTAATTAATAATCTTAAAACACATGAAAAAACATAATGTAAAATGAATAAAATATATATGTATTTTGCACTTTAAAAACTTATTGTTTCTTGTTTTTTTTGGCCATGGATGATTGATAGATTGAGGATGCGGGGGTACTGCCCTAGAGGTAGTGGTATGATAAAGGGGTATTATTTATTTATTTATTTATTTATTTTTTGCATAGGTGAATTTAAACTAGAGAATTTGCACATAAAGTAAATCATTACACCTATGGTACAACCAATTGCGAGAGAATCAATTTTTTTTTTTTTTTCTAGAGCGATACTCCTCCACAAACATAGCATACAATTCTTCGGTGTATTGCACTTTTTAAGTGTGGTTGTTCCCCTCTTTTTTTCTTGTCATGGTATATTAGTTCCTTGCAAGTTTCATTATCAAGAAGATCTCTGCAATGAACTTGTTTTCTCGTTCTACTTTATATGATCTAGAATTTAGAACTCTTGTACTTGTGAACAGAATTAAATGAAAGCCAAAATGATCTTTTATAGAGTTGACCCCGGTAGAAAAGGTCACAACAAAAGAAGCCATATTTTCCAAGAGGCAGGAACGAAAGGTCGACCAGACAAGAAACAATCACAGTGCAATATATTCAATCCCAAATGTAAATTTCAGTTGAGCTGTGTGTTCCCAGATCCAGTTCAGGCCTCAACGTCCTAAAAAAGAGAGGATAAGTATATCGTTCATTTCGTTTATTTGTGGAGATAGCTAATATTTGAGATTGTGGTAGTGGTAAAATAATTTTTTTATTTTTTAAAAATTATTTTTAACATCAGCACATCAAAATAATCTAAAATATAAAAAAATTATTTTAAATAAAAATAAAATTTTAAAATTTTTAAGATCACGGTGCAAAGATATCCGTAGAGTGGAGTACCACAAAATCTCCTTTAGCTGCATGTCTCAGCAAGAGACACTCTTTGGACTCAGCCTCTTGGCCCAAGAACTCCGCTGGTCCAGCTATTTTCTTCTTCTTTTTTGGGTCGCATGTCCTCTCCACTCGATTTTACTAGTAAGTTTCCCGCTGTGGGATGTTGTCTGCACATTACAATGAGTTTATTAAAAATCTATATTCCATATATATATATATATATATATATATATATATATATATATATATATATATATATATATCTGACTTGTTTATCTTTATACGATTTGAAAAGATATTAAATTCAATGAAATAAAAGCTTATTCAAACTCAATGTTTATCCTTGTCTTTATTTTATTATTTTGTTAATATATGATGAGCACAAACATATTTTATGGAATATATTACAACGTGTAAGTCATCCATAATTTAATGTTTATTATTATAAAAAAAATTTCTCTATTCAAATGTAAATTTAATAATTATTCTTCAAAAAATAGTTTGGCAAATAGAACTTAACCGTATTTGTTTTCAGTCTTTTTATCATCAACACTATAATAAGAATAATAAAATAAATTTTCAACTTGATTTCAGTGATGCTTATAATTTGAAGACCTGAAATAACTTATGATTAATTCTCTTTTTTTTATAAGAAAATTAATTTTAAAACTTAAATATATATATATATAAAATTTAATTGAGAGTGTCTATTACTAAGAAAGAAAATGAGGTTGGACTTGCCATGGGCATTTTTCTGCGAAGTTGATTGGTTCTTGAGTAGGATCGATGATGTATGTTGTTGCTACCCAATTTTTGACCCACCTTTTTGATAAAATTTTCGGAAAATCCAAAAATAGCGAAAAATAACGAAAATCCAAAAAAATATGTTTTTAATATATTTGCATCGTTTTTAGCATTTTCAACGTCGTCTAAAAAAGAATTTAAGTTTTCAAAGGTTTTTTGAACGCGCTCGACTTTTCACGCGTCATTTTTAAAATCATTGATTTTTCCTCATTTAAGTTGTCGCACGTCATAAAATCCGCGCGGCATCGGCTGGCGATTTTTCGTTATGCGTTTTGCTTTGATTTGTTCGTTGGAGTCGCCACCTAGTATTTAACTGAAGACTACTAGGAAACCCGGGTACTGGTCTTATCAGAGATTTGCGGGTAAGGGACTGGTTGTGGTTAGGGAAGGTATTAGCACCCCTAACGCACCCTACCTGAGGTAAGCTGCTTCGTGGACTTGATAAAAAAAGTTTTAAAAATTCTGTTCTTTCATCGAATTTTAGAAATACGACTTACATGTAAGTTCATAATTCTTTATCCGTAAAGAAATCAAAATATTAAATTCTTCTTTATTCTTGAAATTTTATCATAAAAAAAAACATTCATTAATAAAATTCAAATCACACATTCACTTTCACTATACTTTTCTTTTTTTCTCTTCTTTTCCTTCTTTTTTGTACATTCACATTACAAATTAAAAAAAATTCAACACTAAACAAAAATTACATTACATAGTTTAAAAATTACAAAATGGTCCC
>Ga0325402_1006344_pt1 | contig 11164 bp, 16 predicted proteins | sample PopdelMetagenome_22_FD_207212 | JGI IMG/M metagenome (GOLD analysis project Ga0325402, IMG submission 207212) | Populus deltoides microbial communities from Bellville, Georgia, United States - Xylem-PdKOR-R3 | ecosystem: Host-associated > Plants > Phyllosphere > Stem > Wood/Secondary xylem...
AAAGTAAAAAGAATCTCTCAACATTTAATTTATCCTTGTCAAGCAAAGGTAATTCTAGTTTTTCCATAAAATCCTACTTCATAGGGAAGGAAAAAGTCTTAAAGCCAGAAAACATTTTCTTCTTGGGATGAAAACAAATCATACACTAACAGAAAACATTCCGGAGATCTATGGAAGCAATTTTAACAGAAAAAGATGCATCCTAATATACCAGCAGTTGTGTTTAAGAGTTGAGAGAGAGGATTAACATAACCAAAGTTTTTATGGGATTTTGCTCTTCGTATGAGTTTCCTTGAGCAAATAATTCACAATGCATTATGCACATACTTGCAAGTGTGTGCGCAATCAAACATTGCAGCAGAAATTACTTGTAACACTACAAGTGATCAAGAAAAAACAGAGAGATGATGCTATTCAGTAGACAAATACCAGAAACAGATCTGACAAAGGACCACAAACACATACTGCTAAATTTCGTTAGTTACGGCACCATCACTAGCCATGGGCCAGACATTACAAGGAAGATATGCCAGTACAATATCACGCTATTTAGTGGTAAGAGATGAGAAAATCAGAGAAGTGATAATCTAAGAATGAAAAAAAAAAAAAAAACAGAAACAGAAGAAAAAAGAAAAACTTCAAGAAACAAGTTTGTTCAGATCATCACATGGGATGAGAATATATTTGGACAAGCAAGATATGCTTTTTAGTGGCAAAATACTAAAATTATAGAGGAGATGATATAAAAATGCAATAAGCATTTCAAACAAGAACAAAAACAATACAGAAAAACTTCAAGAAACAGCTTTTATTGGGATCATCTCATGGAATGAGAACATATTTGGACATAGAGTTCATTAAATGGACCTGGCCTAAAAGCATATCATGCTGTCTGGTCAGGTGCCCATAGAATTCTCCTGTTTCCAACAGGATGTGCATGATCATTTTTTTACTCCTCTAAAGAAAGCACCCTTTAACAGAAACATTTTACCTCAAGATGTTAAGACAAAAACAAATACTCCAAGGATAAGCATCAAGTAAAAACATAGCATAGATTAAGCGTGATGATAGACACATATGAAGTGCAGTCAGCATTCATTAGAAAAGGCACAATGGTAGCAGCATACCTGAAATTAATTTCAGAAATTGGCAGAAGGCTGTTTAACTGCATCTCTGACCACTGATTGTAGATCTATCCTGATACAGAAGATTTAGATTTCATACGAGGAATGCTAGTCTTACGAAGTTGAGGATTTTCTATGGAGTACACAAGAAGGCTTCCATCCTTGGTCCCAGCTAAGAAGCATTCCTCCACAGTTACTGCAAGACAAGTTATAATCTTTCCAACTCCATTATACCTTTTGACAATATCAAATGTGTTCATAGAGCGCACAACTATCTGCCCTTGGTCACCTGCACAAACCAAGAACTCACCACATTTGCTAAGTTCAACACAGTTGAGGCGCCCATTAGATTCAGAGGTGGCAAGGTGCTTTCCGTTAATAGAATACAGATGTAAACTGAGATCCTCATCAGCATAAAGGACTACCCGCCCATGCCGAGATGCAACGAGTTTTGACAATGCATTGCCAGATGGATGGCGTAAAGATCTTACATATTTTCCCTCCCTCAAGGTATGGAAAACACAAGTTCCATCCTTTGAACCACTAATAACTAAATCAAGCTCCACACTAGCACATAAACATGTAATTATGTCATCGTGACCACAGAGAATATGAAAGGGAGTTTCAGCAATGACATAATCTTTACGGGCTAGTTCAGTCGGAGTGTTTCGAACTCTCTTTTCAGTGATTCGGGCACGAAGAACCTCCCAAACCATGACTGTGGTGTCGTAACTTCCAGTAGCAAGGAAACAACCATCATCTGTCACTGCAATTTTCATAGATTTAAGAGATATGACGTGCACTCCAAGAATAATTCAAAATAAACAAATAACTATCAAGAATAAAACATTTTAATAAGCACTATGAAAAAGATATGGCAATATACGATGAATAGAAGATCATGTGATACAATAACAATGCTACATCATGAGATTAAATGATGATGGAAGATTCCACTCCAGAGCAGTCATGACATTATAGAATGAGAACTCACTAGCGTGCTATGACACTTTGGCTGGCCTTTCTACTTTTAGAAGCTTAAAACGCTATCCAAATAAATGTTATCCTTAACAAAATTCAAAACAATGATACTTGCACATTATCCTTTCCCCTCAAATAATTCATGTACCTGTCATCCATATGCTCCATTTCAAGAATGGTTTATATTATATTCTCTTGCACATCCCAGAAAGCAAAAGTAATTGGGGTTGAAACTTGGACAAGCACAGGTCCATCCCTACTTTGACTTTGTAATTTAATTTTTAGCACAAGAATAGGTGATGCCAAGGATAGAACTCCCCACCCCTTGGTCCTAGAGATTTAATATCCCACCAAACAACCATTTGACTTCGAAGCTTAATTGCTAGTTGAATGATTTGAAAATTAGACAAAGGGTAAACCACTGCTACCTTATGTTGATTTAATTTAATAATAAGAATTAGGGTGCCAAGGCTCAAACTCATGACAACTCTGAAGAATCATGCAACCAAAATGCTTAACATAGGATGGTTTTTATTATTTTCTCAAAAACCCTAAAGCAGAAGCCCTTTAGGCTGAAACTTGGCAAACCACATGCCTATCACAACCCTTTGCTGAATTTTGATTTAATTTGATTTAACTATTATAATAGGGTGTCAATAATCAAACTCCTGAATAGTCATAGAGGCTTTTTCAGGTCAAAGAACCACTCAAACCAAAAGTTTTTGTTATCTGGGACACCAAAAATTGGTTTATGTTATATCCTCTTACAGCAGATCCGCATTTTAATGTGATTCTTAAACATATCAACTTATGGGTGGACACAACAGCTTCAATACAAAGAATTACCTGCCACACAGCTGACCACATCTTTATGTTGTCGAGTGCTCTGCACCATTCTTCCATCACTTAAAGAAATGACTTGGAAACTATTTTCCCAATTACCACATGAGATTAAAAAATTCTCGGTTGGTGTTTGCAATATAGCAAAGCATTGTGCTCCTAGTTCAACATTTTCAGCCAAAGGACTGCCAATTTTTCGAGCAGAAAGAACATCATAACCAACTCCAAATAGCGGTTCCTGCAAAAGTTTGAAAACTTGTATTTAATACAAATGGATCCTAAGAAAATTTTATTGTAATATATTTTAAAAATTACGGGGAACAATTAGTAATCTACATGAGAAAATACACTCAACCTGGAAGCTAGAGAAAGTGAAATTTCCACCAGATTGAAGCTGAGTTGTCAACCACATCTTAACTGACAAAGTTAGCCCTTGGTTTACGAGAACAATATTCGAATCCAAAGTACCAACATATAATACAGCTGAAGGTGGATGACTAGTACTAGATACAATGGATGATAAATTAATGGAATCAGGTGCGAAGTATAAAGGACGGGCAATTGGAATTGGAGGCCCTCTTCTAGGGTGTTTCTTGCGGAAAATCTGAATTGGAGTTTGGCCAAAGTTTGCAATCTGGTCTTCAATTGCTGATCTCTGCAACTCATCTTCCATAGTGTCCAGATCAACAGCACCTTCGTAAGTTAAATAATAAAAAATATTTGCAGCCTGCAATCCCATTTCATTTCCGAAGAAACTAGTGAATATGGAAACACTAAATATCAACCAAGGCAAAACATGCATCACTTGTGAAAAATAAAATTGAACAAACCAACAATACCTCCACTGCTGGTTTTCCTCGCTGCTTGTAACCAAACACCAAATCAATCCAGTGATGGAGATTTGAGCTAACATATTCACTTTCAAGTGCATCTCGATTTTTATTTATAAATAATTCAGGTGAACCCTGCAAAAAAGGATTTAGATAAAAGTTATTCCAGATCACATGTTACAGATAATAATAGACTTCCAGAGAACAAAGCGAAATACAATACATGGTATACACATACATCTCAACAGAATCCATTACACAATCTAAAGGCAACATAACAGACCACCATTTATCAAACAACTTCCATCTCCAATTGAACTTTAGGGTTTGATGTTGCAGGGGGTTTGAAAGAATAGATAACTGCCAACAAAACCAATATATTAAGTGGCCTGGCATGAGAAAAGAGGAACTCATCTGCTACTGGTTTCAAGATGATGCCGAACTCCAAGATGGCCATGACTCATAGAAGTGGGCATCAAAGAATTATGACAATCTCAACTCATTAACTTCATGGAGCATATTATTTATTAAGACCAAAATTGATATTTGGTATAGATCATGTAGTTTAAAGTTTATTTCATCTGCTTGTAATTTGAATTAAGCTTGATCCCAGTTTGTATTAGACACCTGCCCACATTAGTTTCCGTGGCACATCACATTTGCATAATGACAAAAAAGAGTTGCTTTTGGATTAGGATAGCAACACTTGTCATAGGACTAATGGCTGAGCTCTAGAGTATATCTGAAGCTCGAGGACCTTGTGGCTGCTGCAATTAATCCCCTCATCATCATTCTTGGATATCTCCCCTACCTCTCATTTGGTTTCTGGTTCTCTTCCTCTATCATTTGTTCATTCTTTTAATATTTACCAAACCTAATTATTATATGTTCCTGGATATTTTAATGTGATAAAATTCAAATATTAAAATGCATAAATCCTCCCTTTCAGTTTTACTTGGAATCTGAAAGGTTGTACGAGCACTTTCTCCTTTCCAGTATGACTATAGTGCTGTCCGAACTATAAAGTGCATGGAAAAGTTCGTACCTTGGCCCAGGGAGGGAGGCAAACATCCCCTAGTGGTTCCCCGTCCTGTTTGACTCCCAAATGATAAGAATTTGAATTAACAAGAAATTCCGGCATGTAAAAGAACTCAGGAATCAACTCCTTCACATCACTAGTATTCGAAAGACAATTTCGATATGTGCCTTCAATGCTTTGGAAAAGGCGATCTGCATGATCAAACTTACCACCCTGATAGAAAACAATGGTTCAGTTAAGTATATGCCAACAAATGATAGAAAAGAACTCAAACACATTAACACTAAGAAAACCATATTGAACCAGATAACAAGTGAAACACAAGAGCTATTACCTTGAATACTACAAGGCTCGGCTGAAATGAATTATATGGAAAATCAATTAAGCCACTGACTTTCATCTTCATCTTATTTCATCCACAAATCTTTAAATATCGTAAAATACACCTTTTCTCGACCTAATAGAACTTGCTAAAAAAACCTTTTTCAAAATAATAAAACTTCGTAGAAAAGCTAGCTATCAACTGAAAGTTTGATGCATAAGTGAATGTTATTCCTCCTCTCAAGATTTCCAATCACCCATACTGTCATATTCTATTTCTAATCACAGTAGGATAAGTAAATTACAAAAAAGGGTTCCACCAGTGTGGTGTCCTAAGAAGGAGAGATTGGATTCAATCCTATGCTTCAACATGTTCTGCTCGAACCTACATCATTGTTGTTGAGGGCCAAGGATGGGTAAAATGGAAAATAGAGAGAATAGACGAAAGAAATTTGAATTTGAAGTTTCACATTTAATGGAAAACATTCAGGCAACTTTCCTTATAAACAAGAAATCAAATGTGCTTAGCCTCTCTTTTATGTAGAGGAAGCGGACCATAATGACAAATGCTTTTACTAGGAGAATCCTAAAAGAAGTTGTTAATTTTGTTTCAAAGACAACCAAAAAAAAAGGGAAAAAAAAAACAGAGAGAGAGAGAACTCTAAATTTCTTATTATGATGGGAAAGAATAAGAAGAAAGGAATAGAATTTCATAAAAGCAAATGGGAAACAAAAAATATGCATGCATAGCATCATAATCCTGTGTACACTCTTTATTCAAACACTCGTTATGGAATAGAGTGAATTTTGGGCTCCTTCATGGTGTTCTAATTTGATGCTTTCAGAGGAGTTTTATTAGCTGACATTCAACAGAGCTGGCTAGCCTTTTAACTTTTGTTGTTCCCTTCAGTTATGCCTGATCTTGAATCTTTGTATTATATTTTCTTTGTGAAATCCTTTTCTTGAATCAAAACAATAAATAAATAATCAATAAATGGCTACATGCACCATCTACTCATATCACATTAAGCTTCCACATGCTGTATCAGATATTTAACAAGAAATATTTAAAACCAGTACCTGCAAATTACGGTGAAGAGATGTGAATGGCTCTAACCTAAGAAGGTAATAAAGCACAATCCCCATGCTTGAATAATGAGACCCATAGTAGAAGCTGCGCTAAGGAATGGAAGAACTGTCACCCATCAGGGAAAACAGGAACTGGCAAATACATGTAGAAAACAATCACAGGTGTTCAATAAATGGATGAGAATTACCTGGGTATATCAGGATCAGAGAAGCTGCGATACCTATCTTCAAACACCTGATTAGGAGAAGCAAATATTAAAATACTTTTAAAAAGCTTAGTTAGAAAAACTGTGTTCATCATTCTAATAAACAGATGACAAGAAAACAAACCTCAAAACGTTTTACATCAAGAGCTCCAACAGGTTTAGTAAGATCCCGAAAGGTCAGAGCCTTGTTAAAATCAAGATCCTCAGAGGAATAATCTGCCAAAACCCAAGGGAAGACAGGATACTGTGTTAAGTCATTGTAAGATCTTCCTGCAAGTGTGTTGAGGATCATCAGGTATTCAAAGTTCGTTATATCCCTTCTCCTCCAACTCTCCCTGGCAATTTCTGCCATCCGCAAGGCTACATGCCTATCCACAAATGAAATAGTCCCACTCTTGTCCTTACTACTTCCTTTCGGAAACAAGAATTCATTTCGAGTAGCAACTATTAATGTTCCAACTTCTTTTGCATCCTTCTGTGATGCGAAATTCAAGAAGACAGGAGCAACAGAGTCACTGAAGAAAATCTCTATTGCACTGTATCTAAGCAGATAACGACTCCAATGGACAGCCTTTATCTATAACAAGAAAAGGAATATCAACAAATCAGGTTTTGTACAAGTGAAGAAGAGAAACAAAAAATTACTAGAGTTTACCGACCTTGTCAACACTCCATCTTTTATGTCGCCTCACATGTTTTAACTGCCTTTGCTGCACATTTTCATTTGCTGAGACTGTATTATCAACAGAAAGCACCTTCTCAGGGCTAAAATTGACATGTATAGGCCAGTTAAGAGACTTATGTTTCTGTTCAAGCTTGTTTGCATCAGACTTGATAGAAGCTTGGAAGTTTTTGAATACAGATGATCCTCCAGTACCTTCAACCAAAAACTCACCAAAAAAGTGCAGGAAATTTTTCTTGACTGCCAAATTTCCAGCCAGTTTTCTTTTTGGTGTTACAAGTACACATTGAACAGACATGAGAACCTGAAACAGGAAACCGGCATAAGTAATGCAGCAATTCTAGCTCTACGTATTCTCAAACTTGACTCAGACATACCTCACTAGTTTCTGTTTCTTGTGAAGTGGAAGAAGAATCTCTTTTGTCTTGCACAATTTCATTCTGACTGCTACTGTCTCCAACAAGATCCAAGCGTTGACTCTCTGAAGGATCATCAGGGATAGGTGTTGTTTGCCCACTGGTTTCAGCATCATTTTCACCAGCTTCTGAAATCACCTCATCAGTTATCCTGCGCACTCCTTTCATTAGAAACTGCTTCATTTGCTCAGGAATATGGCCCACAAAACTATTTTTGGTTTCATTTACAGGAAGAGTATCCTCATTGCTAGAGGATGAAGGAGGAAGACATAGCTTCTCATCAAAGTGATAGTTCTGTCTTAACTTGGGTCTGCGTCTCCATGCATCCTCTGTCTTGTCAAGTTTCCAGTGCTTTACAACACCATTTGGAAAAAGATTAGCTGACCACGGACCTCTCTCATCAATCAATGTGCGGAACATGTGCATCCACTTCTCCTATCAAGGCAACACCAATTGTTTTATGAGCATAATCAAAACATTCAGAATCGTTCCAGAGGCAATAAGACAACAGTTAGAAAAGATTGTATATATTATACAAAAACTAACATACTGCAACATTTTGCTCCTCTTCCTCGTGCACAAGCTGCTGTGCAGCTCTTCTACTGTCATCCAAAGCAACAATTGAGTTCAAACTATTTTGTATCTCATCTTCAAATGCTTTCTTGTTAGTAGTTTCCACAGTGGAATTCTCATCCATCCTAGCATGGAGCTCCTCCAACTGCCTGGTGCGGTCAGATATTGATGATTTTATGTATTTTGCCTCGTCAGAAACCTGTAGAGTAAAATATAACAATCGATCAAAAGAGAGAAATAGACATAAACAGACTTCTCCATCTAACTTACCATGATCCATTGAAAAGAGGCCATCCTTTAAAAACAAATGAAGGGCTCCACATGAAGCAGGATGAAATTTTAGTATAACTTGTTCGTGTGCTCTTTTTCTTAAAACAGGCTTCTTCATTGTGGAGCATAATCTATAGCTAAGAGTACGGATGTGTTGAAGTTCAAATAATTTCTCATAGATGACCTTTTCCTATTGTTGCATGCACAAAATATCTCATTTTGTTTTTATATTAGTTTTTTAGTTCGTATCCTAGTTTTCTTCAATAGACTTCTTGACATGCATATTTGCCTGTAGTGAACTATGTACTAAATGCAATAAGAAAAAAGATTTCATCACATCTTCGTACCAGCTATATGAGGTATGGCCTTACATGTGTAAGAACCTGACAACAACTTCAACTGAAGTTTTTCTAAATATAAATTACTAGCCAGAATGTAGTCTACAGGAGTAGATTCGAGGAAGACAAGCAGGAGTCTCTTAATACCTCTAGTTGCAAGAACTATATTTGACTTTATATTAATATATTGAATCCAGATCATAGAATCAGCTTATCATATACTTCTTTTACTTAAACTTGAAGCTTCTGATTGAAAAAAAGCTGCAGGGTTCTCTTTTGGCCATCCTCTTTACTGTCATCATACTATCAGTCAGTGTGTTATGCTGTACCAATTGGCATTACAATCATGAATCTCCCTGCTCTCCCCCTGGACACTAATATTTAATAAATGATCCCATATCCCACAAGTAAAAGTCATGACAACTACCTCCACCTTTTTAAGGAGAAGAAGCACCACCAGGCTATCAGCTTATTGATCTTTAACTACTTCATGCAATGAAAGCAAAAAGAGGAATAAACATCAAGAAAAAACCAAGTAGAAGTCTATGCATAAAGCTGTATGACAAGAAAAAAGACACTAACGAAACATACCGCTGCAAGCACTCGATCCTTTTGAATTATACTGTGAATAGAGCTGGTGTCTTTTGAGTTACTCCCTGTATCAGAAGAGTCATCTCTACCCACAATGCTAGAAGCCAGCATCGATTTACCACAGTTGATTGTTTCTCGAATTAGGTGAGATATAACATGAAGACGAGCACCATCATCTAACACCCCATATTCAGACCTTACAGCAAGCAAAGACCTGGCCACAATGACAAAGTCACAACCCTAGGTTAACACTGTAGCAAAGAGATCACAGGTCAGCCTTCATGATTTATGTAAACCAGTGCAGCCATAAGACAGAAAATCTAAAGACAAAAAAATGTAGTTAGGAGTTAAGAAATAATACCAGATGAAAAGCTGCAACCTGCTCTTACTTTGCTCATCATCGGCAGCCAGAATAGAAGGTAAAAGTGCAATAACCTGTTGCACACACCGAGATGCTCTTTCTAGGGAAGATCTGCAAAGATACAGAATAGCAAGTCGGAAAACAATTCTTGGGCACCTCTCCCCTCTTAAAAGCATAGCTTTGTCAGCAGTTTTATTTGGTTTTCCAGCTAATGCATTGCCAATCCCCCCTGACACAACAACCGCAGCCATTTCTGCTGCAGGAATATTCAATGATTCTACTAAGCCACGTGCTCTTTGACCCAATGATGGTCCTGCTGCTGATGATGATTTAAGCATCATCTTGCTTGGCCCTTTGCCATTGATCTCGCTGATAATAATCCACAAATTTTCATACAAATCCCACCACTTATCATTGATTACTTCACCTTCATGTGTGGTTGAATGCTTGCCACCCCACGGATTTCTAAAAAAAGCGACAATTTCATAAAAACTGTTAAGCATAGTACATGACTACATGAAAAGATGTGGCTATTTGAAGAAGTTGAAAATCCTAAAAATTATATTGAAAGCTACCTCCATGGGTTACACAAGAAATGAGTAAGTTTTGGGGGCTTGATTTACTGTTTAGGTTTTAAGGTTTGATGGCTAAAAATTGGAAATCCAACAATCAGTGGTAATTTTGTAATTTTATAGTCAGAGGTACTTTAAAACTACCATAACTTTGAATTATTCTATTTAAGATGACATAGGTTGATGAGTCTTGGCAAGTTTAATAGTAATTTGCTTTCCTTCAGGTCACATCTTGATATTGGAAGTCTTTTCATTTTTCTGAATTAGGAAACTTTTTTTACACTAATAGAATTGATTTAAAGTTTTAGGGAACGTAACCTCTTTGGATGTTATCGCACCCTTGGATGGTGAAACTCCACTAAATCTTAATTTGATTAAAGTTTAAGAATCCCTCACCAAAGCTCCATTTTTCATAAGAACCCCCCCTAGTCACTGTTAAAAGGCTGTGAAGAACCCATTTTCACTGCTCGTCTCTTGAGCTAACACATATTCCTTCAAGTGCATCATACACCAATATATGCCTATGTGTTCATACATACTCTTTAGCCCACCAATTAAGCTTCTAACCATTGGTCAAATAATCTTAGTTTTGGCAGTTGCCTATTTTCAGCCAGCCAATACTTTTTTTGTTCTGAATAAAACTATTCTTAACCCAGAATTGACTGTAACCTAAGAAAATCTAGATCTTAAAAGCTTTAGATCACCCTCATTGTATAGCATCCATAATCCAATTTGAGTTTTGTCCAATTTCAGAGATTGACGCATGGAAACATCCAAGTTGAATAGCCAAACTTCTTAGAGGAAGGAAATTTTATGCTTGTAGAACACTCAGAACTGAAAGTAAGTTAATTTGAACCTCAGAAAAAGTTGTCTAATAAGAAACAATACCAATTTTCAAGCACAGCTTTGTATATTCTAAAATATTTTCTTG
>Ga0325402_1006348_pt1 | contig 11160 bp, 4 predicted proteins | sample PopdelMetagenome_22_FD_207212 | JGI IMG/M metagenome (GOLD analysis project Ga0325402, IMG submission 207212) | Populus deltoides microbial communities from Bellville, Georgia, United States - Xylem-PdKOR-R3 | ecosystem: Host-associated > Plants > Phyllosphere > Stem > Wood/Secondary xylem...
CTTCCGCCATGTTTTTGTTACTGGTTTTTTTTAGCTTGCCATTAGATTATGGGCTCTCTGTTTGAATGTGCTTGCCGTTTTGATCACAGTGAGCATCTGGGATTAGGAATTAATGATGATTGCGGTTTAGAGGGGCGAATTGATGAACCTGTTGGTTGGGTTTTTTTTTTTTTTGGGGAATAAGCAGGTTTAAAAGACAAGCGGGTAAAGCTGTGGTTCAAATACATGATGGTTTGTCAAATTCATTTGCTTTTTGATTAAAAAAAAAAAACAATCAGTTTGCAGAAGATTATTCACCTCTTGATTTGCATGTTCTGGCATTGTCAACTGATCGCTTTAGAACTCTAAACATCTATAAACTAATTCTGATTCAACCATGAATACGTATTTTTTTGTAAGAAAATATCAAGTATAAATGACGAAACAAAAATCCATATAAATTATAAACTCTTGCAGCATGTTAGCTAGTTTGACTCTATCTTTGTTTCTTTATCCTAGTAAACGAGGACTTCTGTAGTAATATTGGTCTACAAAATTGTGTCTGTATATGTTATTGAAGAACAACTTTGCTAGATGTCGGGCCAAATAGTTTGAGATGAGACGGGCAGGCACAGGAGTTTCGAGAGATGAGCTATCATTATTGGGAAGTTCCTTCAAAATACTTGGAGCTACTGTATATAATATTACAGACACCTTCTATATGTTTCTATGTATTTAAAAATGGATCACGTTTAATAAACTCCCGCACTCAATTTAAAAAAATGGTCCATCCGTAGTCTTACCATTGGTGCTACCTAAAGGTAATATTTTTTTGTCATAAAATTCATTTCACTTTTTTTTAATTATTATTTAATCAAGTTATTTTAAAATTGATCAATTTATTGGTAAATTTAAATTTTTTAAAACTTATGCTAGAGAAAGAGTTGCGTCTAATGATTTCAAAATCAATTTGTTGAGTTGGTTTTAATAATAATACCAAATAATTTTCTATAACTTTGACTTTTTTTTTATTACATTAACAAAATCTTTATTCTACCAATATCATAATAGAGTATATAAACTAGTTAATGTCTATTTCATCTTTTTACCTATGGCCATTTAAGATTTAAATTTCTCTATTATCCACTAAAAATACTTAAGAATGTATGCCCACACGGGGTTCCATAGAAAACACATCTGGCTTTTTAGTTGTATTTACTTTTTTTATTTTGATAAAATATCATAACTTTTGCATGTTACAATTAAAAAAATATAATATTTATAACTTGTTATTCAGAATAGCAACATCTAAAAAAAATATTAAATAAAAAAATAAGAAAAAAGAGAAAAAAAAAATTCTAGATACACATTGAAGCCTTGATTACAATATTGTCAATATCATCAAAAAAAATCTTAATAAAATAAATCTAATAATATAAAAAAAAACCATTAATGATGAGCCGAGTATACCACACTACTTGTTGTTTAAAGATGACACATGATTCGCTTATTATTATTATTTTTTTTTTGTCAAGTTTGGCCTCATTATGGAATGAATCAAAATTTAAAGCTAGATGAAGTTTATTCTAGATTATTCTGTTTTTAAAATGAAACAAGTTATACTGGCTATTCTGGACTGAACGAAACAACATAATTGACGACCTTGTGTTCAATATGGGCAAATGGGGTCTACAGGTCGACTCCCATGAGCCAAAATCTTGGCCAACCAGCTGTAAAATTAATTTGATGCGGATGCGGCCAGGGAAGAGGTATAAGAAAAGGACCTTTTATTACTGGAACAAGAAGAGAGGGGTTTGAAGGAGACTTTTTAAGTCCTATTGGAGACATGTTTATGTTTTCAATTAAAAATATTGTATTTATACTTATGATTTGTTTTAAGTTTGGTAGTAAAATGGCCCTGAGTTATTTAATATATATTGTTTTTAATTTTTAAGTTTTAAATACTTATGATTTGTCAATTAACTATATATCTATGTTAATTTATCAGCATGTTATAATTAATGGATTGAGAACACTTCAATTTACTCATAAATAATTTATCATGTGCAAGACATAATTCATGTTATATTTAGCACGTTTTTCTAAATGTTTTCCTTTTCGAGTGGGAATAGAAAGTTAGAAGAAGTATAGGGATAATTAATATTAGGAATTATTAAACTATATAGGGGTAGGACTTAGGAGTGCAGCTACTTCATGAAGCACTAATTTATTGAATCCTTCGATATCGAACGATTTACTTTAGAATTGATCCCTTGATTGGCTGTTTCATGGCCTTGCCCAGATGGGATTGTTTATCAACTGTAGCCTCTCCCTCCCTCTCCAAAAAAAGCAAAAAGCACTGAAATTGTATATCTCCAGGAGGTTCGAAGATGGCAGGGAATTTAGTGAAGGAGGATTCCAGTTCGGTTCAGGATCTTCAAGATCCGAGAATCACCTGTAAGTCAAATAATTTTGGTTATATCTAGTAGTTTTCATTTTATAAACCATTTAATATTTCATAATTTCGAGACTATATTATAAAATAATAATAAAATAAAAATAACCATTCAATCTTTCATGATTTTGAGACTTCACCTATTTAAAATCTCTTGGAGTTGAATGATATATGTTCTCGTGTTTCTTTTTTTGGCTAAATACATAGATGCATGGTTAGATCTAGTTAGATGGATGAATATATGATAAGGAAATGTTTTAAGCATCCGATCTGTTGAATAATCTTTGATTTCTCTCACTGTTTCAGCTCAAGCTAAGTTCTATATGCATGAAACCCATTTGTTGCCTTTTGACTAGCTCTTCAAACCCAAACAAAGTCTTTGAATTGCCTAATCCGCTTGATTCAATTAGATAATTCATCGATCCAAGTCCGGATGAAAAAGAAACAATGGGTGGATGATTGATATTGGATTTGTAGGGAGCGTAGATATATACACTTAGAGAGGATATTAATTTGAGATTAATAAATTTAACTTGGGGTTAGTGGAGATTCAAAGAGATGATTCAAAACTTGAGGGTTCTTCCCGAGCTTCAATTTGAGATTTTTTTAGGGCTTCCGAAGAGAGAAATTGTACTTGGAGGAGAGGAAATTTTAATTTCTTTTTTGTTTGAATTTTTTACCATATTTTTTAAAACTCAATAGGTGAATATAAGTTCAACCAGATTATATAATGTTAGAAATAATTTTTTGAGCATCGAGGCTTGTAACCCAGCGGCAAAGACAAGGTTTCCTTGCCTTTGTTACCTGGATTCGAGCCTCAGCGTGCACGTCTGTCACCCTCGCGGTGTCTTACCTGCATACTGGGCTTGCAGAGTGTTCAGTGGATCCGGGGATTAGTTGTGGTACGCGTAAGCTGGCCCGGACACCCCGGGTTACCAAAAAAAAATAATAATAATAATTTTTTGAATTATTTATTTCATAAAAGTATAATCAAGATTAGTATATAAAAACACATAATCAAATATTATAAACCTCTTTTCAATAATTATTTATCACAAATAATTATGACTTTTGAAAAATGGTAACACTATTAGTGTGCATCCAATGTTAAATTGCAATTTTTTCTGCTGTAAAATATATATGAATGGTCCACAATATTGTGTGCTGTCACAATATTATATTTCTCTCTCGTAAAACATGTTTTTAGTACTAGTATGATGTATTTGTTGTATGACCGTTTTGATTTATATTGGTGACCTAGGCTAATTATAATATCATTGTAATTGGTTTATTAGCTATTTTTTCAATTCTAATTCCAAGTCAAACAGATACTAAAAACAAGGTTAGTGGACCATTTTTATTGGAAAACAATTTATACAGATAACCTAAGTTAGGGATTAAATCAGGAATACAGTTGAAAAAGAAGGAAAAAAGTTAACTGTAATAGTATTCATGCATGTCTGCCCCAAAGCAGCTCATGCGTACACGTTCAAACACGCAGGCTCTGGTCATAAGCGGAAGAAAAGCACACCGGAGATCAACAAAGATTACCGTGAGAGAAAGAAGGTGAGTAGCCAGCCAAATATTACCCCTCTCTAGTACTCCTTTGTGGTGATTTTCTTTCCTTTTCTTTCCCTCATACATAGCTCATATTCATTTCTTTTCCTATCTAATTTGCAGGAAGAGGTGGAAAAACTGAAGGCAGAGACGGAAGAACTTAAGAAAAGCAAATTCCACCTTGATGGACAAGCATTTCAGCTGAGAATGGATCTGAAGGAAACTAGAGAAGAAAATATCAACCTGAAGATCGTGGAAAAGAGTCAAAGTGATTCTATACTTGAAATAGGGAAGGTGGGATTTTCTCTTCATACACTATAGTCTATAAACTGATCTTTTCACAAAACTTGGGACGAGTATATATGTCTCTTGTGCCACACCGTGAAATGCTGTTACGATTCCATTTGGTTTGAATCTGGGAACCTTTTCATAGTAAATTATATTAGTATACATTATTGATGAGTAAACTTTATGACTCTCATGCTTACGAATATAAACTTTAATTAGAAAATTTGCGTACATGATCTCTGTGAAAGCAGATGTAGATGAATAATACTCACTCGATCCTCAATAGAAGGCTTACATCTTGTCTCGTATGATATCCATTAATTTCGTCTACACACTTTTTGCAGAAGCTGATTGCCTTAGGTGAGCATCATAAAAAAGAGATTCAAGCCTTGAAAGAGGAACATGCACAGGAAATGCTGGAGCGCGACAGAGAGTTGAATGCCTTGAAAGAGGAACTTGAACGGCAGATGCGGGTGTGCACCTCGCGGCACATAGACGTGGGAGATTGGCATGAGAACGCCGGAGAGATGGTAATGCAGCACTAAAAGCTCTCATTTCTTTATTTAAGTACATTCTATTATATAAAATCATTTGAGGGGATGCAGTAGTAAGTTCAAAACAGTTGGGTCTCATCAACAGGTTTAAATTTCTGTATAGAGATGGTTATTAGAGTTTTCTTTTTTACTATGGTGTTGTGTAGGTTTCAAACTTAGTTATGACTTAATATAAAATTAGGTGTTAATCCTTATACAGTAGTTGAAGTTTTTAAATTAAGATAATTTTTAAATATTTTTTTACAAAATCCAATCATTCTCTTTTTCTTCTTATTAATCTGTCAGACTATCAATATTCTAACTGTTCTATGAACAATATTGTTCGCAGAACAACCCCATGGAGACACCTGCCACTGCTCAGGCCACCACCTACTTCTTCAACTCTGACCACTTCGCATCCCAAATGGCGTAACTCGGCAAGACATACTTAGCAGGGGTAAACATTTTGAACTACTGGACCCTTATTTTATATTTTCGAATTTGGATTCCCTAAGGCCTCAAACTGTACTGAGAGGCATGAATAATTGCAAGATGGACACCTTCTTTGTGAGACAATGTGGTATTTTATCATATGGGCTGGGCTCAGCCTATTGGATATTCTCTTTATCATGTAACCTTTTAGTTTGCCTGAGGCATTTCTTCTTTTGTTCTTGTTGGTTTTTTCCCCTAATACCAGTCAGCTTGACCCGAGTTTATCTTGGGCAAAATCCGGGATACAAGTCAATAAGATTGATCTCGGTTATCCTCTAATTTTCTTATAAAAAAAAAGATGAAAACAAAATTATTTTGATCAATTTTTTTTAAAAAACATCAACAAATTAAAAATTGGGTTTCTATTAGATTAGATCCTGGTCAACTCAAGTTTTTGACTTTATTAATTGAAGTTTTTTTTTTTTTTCAACTTGGATTGGTTCAGACTCCAAGTTAGTTAGATCTCATATCATTTTATTAGGTTAATCTGGATTTTACAATTATGATTTATATGGTTTTAAAGAGGAGTTTTAATACTGCTTTTATATTAGTTTGGTATATGTAAAGAAATAAGCTTTTCAACAACTTAGGAGAGATCATCGCGTTTTTGTTGCATCTGTTCTTATATGACTATTCTTTCTCTGTTAGTCTTTATATTCTTACAAAATGTTTAATTGAATCTCGTTTTCACAAAGTTAATTATGTCCTTGGATGTCAATGATTTGCTTAATTATCCCTTCATTTGTCCTAAATATTACACAGTATTTGAAAGTATAGTAGTTATTATTTTTTAAAATATTTTTTATTTAAAAAATAAAAAAAATGTTTGTTTTAAATTATATCCTTATACATTAATTTTAAATTTAAAGTTTTTAAAATTATAGTAATGATTATGGGACATTCATTAGACACTGTCACAATTCATAAAAGGAAATCTAGATATCACTCTTGTAACAACAAGCTTTCTTGACACGAGCATCATAATCTCATAATCTAGATCATGAATTTTACGAGCTAGCTAGATTATCTCGAGTTTTTTTAATTGATATTTTTTTAATTTAATCCGTAAACATTATATTTATTGAAAATTAAACTTTATAATTGTTTTTTATTTTGTTTCTATAGAGTTATTTTGATCTCTTGACCCGAGTTTGATAGGTTAACTTAGGTTGACTTGAGTTGTTTTTTTTAAATCAATTTAATCCTTCAACATTATGTTGATTGAGAATTGAACTTTATTTTTTTTATTTACTTTTTATTGGGTTATCATGGTTTTATGATCTGGTTTGTAGGTTAAGCCAATTAACTTAGTTTTTTTTTTAGTTAAAACTTTTTCAATTTCATTCTTCAATATGAGGTTGACTAGAATTTATATTTAATGATTTGTTTCGGTTTAATTTCTATAAGGTTATCTTGGTCTCGTGACTCGGGTCATAGGTTTGGTCAGTTAACCCGAGTGGTATTTTATCTTTTTTTTTAAAAAAAAATTCATCCTTTAACATTAAGTTGATTTAGAATTGAGCTTTATAATTTGTTTTCTATGGGATTATTCTAGTTTCATGATCCAAGTTTGTCAAGTTTACCAGGTTGACTTGACTTATTTTTTTAATTGATTTTTTTTTTCAATTTCATCATTCAACATTGAGTTAATTGAGAATCTGGTTTAATAAATTTTTTGATTTGTTTTTTATAGGGTTATTAGGGTCTCATGATCTCGATAATGGATTTGGCAGGTTAATCTGAGTTAATTTAATATGTTGTTATTTTAATATTTTTGTAAAAATATCATCTTAATTTTTTTAGTCAAACTATATTTTTTATAAGTTATTTGAGTTATCTTTGAACTTGTTAAGTTGACAATGTCACATTATTATGCTATAAACGACATTAACAACACCAAGATATTATTTTTATGTCTAGAAAAAATTAATCAGACCCACATCATAGCGCGAAGAATAATCTAGCAATGACCTAAAGACCATTGTCAATATGCTTTGATTTTTATGTTGCATAGATCACTCATTGTTACCTCTTTTAACAATATTTAATATACAGATAAATTAACAAAATACTAGAAGAGGTGGTGCTTTGATTGTGCACCACTTCACAAAACACTATCTATTTCAATAGTGTTTTGTTGTTTTCTATTTTTTTTAATTTTAATTTTATTATTTAATATTTGATTCGTTGAAAATTAAACATTTTGATTTGTTTTGATTTGCTTTTTATGATGTTGTCTCAATCTCATGATGTTGGGCACATGTTTCATGAGTTAACCTAGTTGATTTTTTTTGTTAACTTTTTTTTAATTTTTTCAATTTTAATTTGATCATTCAACATTTATTTTGTTGCAAATTAAGCTTTATTATTTGTTTTATTTACTTTCTATAGGGTTATCTCAATCTCATGATATGGGATATAAGCATGGTAAATTAATTTGGTTGACTTAGGTTTTTTTTTAGATTATATTTTTTTTTCAATTTCATCCTTCAACATTTTATTAATTGAGAATTAGATTTCATGATTTGTTTTGGTTTGCTTTCTATGAGGTTATCTCGATCTTATGACTTAAGTCATGGGTTTAAGAGCTAATCCGGGTTGAATCAGACAATTTTTTTAGTTTTTAATTTTTTTTTAATTCCATCCTTCAATATTAGATTGATTAGGAATTATGATTCAAAATTTATTTTTATTTGCTTTTTATATGGTTATACAAGCCTTATAACTCGGGTTGAGAGTTTGGAATGATAACTTGGGTTAACTTAGGTTTTTTTGTTTGCTTTTAATGAGGTTATCCCAGTATCATAACCTGAGTCATACGTTTGGCGTGTTAACCCGGGTCACGAGTTTGTATGTTAACTTGAGTTGAATTGAGTTGTTTATTTATATAATTTTTTAATTGATTTTTTTTTCAATTTCATATTACAACATTGAGTTGATTGGAAATTGAGTTTTATAATTTGTTTTGATTAGCTTTCAGTGGAGTTATCCCGATCTCATTACCCAGGTTGTGAGTTTAGAAAGTTAACTTGGGTTGACTCAATTTTTTTTTTATATCTTTTATAATTAATTTGTTTTTTTCAATCTCATTTTTCAACATTAGATTGATGGGGAATTAGGCTTTATAATTTATTTCGGTTTGCTTTTTATAAGGTTATCATGGTCTCATGACCATGGTTGTGGACTTGACAAGTTAACCCAGATCGACTTGAATCGATCCAATATGTTGTTGTCTCAATATTTCAAAAAGATGTTGTCTTGAATTTTTTTAGACAAATTACATTTTTATATAAAATATTGAAATAATATATTTTTTAAAAAATTTATTTTTGATATCAAAGTATCAAAATAATCTAAAAATATTAAAAAAAAATTAAAACAAAAATAAAATACAATAAAATAAAACACTTTATCGCCAAAAAACAAATGAGGGATTAATTTCCTCAGCCTTCAGCATTGTGCGTTCAAAAAATTATAAAAACTTGTTTAAAAATATATACTTTTTTATTGATTTTTCTTTTCGTTATTTTCCACTATATTGTATTTGATTAGGGCTTGTTAAAACAGTTTCATAATGTGTATGTCAATGAGGGCAGAACGAGCCTGACATGTATGGCTAAGCCTTAAGTCTTGTATGTGCTTCAGAATGTTGGTTCCATGGCATGTCCTGCACAATATAGTTGCTTCCAATGTCACTCTTTCATGCCTGTTACTGTCAAGTACACATACAAAACCCTGCTAGATTGACATAGAATGAATGGCTCTGAGTTAATGGGACAAGATAGACAAAAACAGCAGATTTATATTGGAAAGTGCGGCAAACCCTGCTAGATTGACATAGAGGTAGAACAACATTTTCTAACCCCTTCCCTGTTGAGAAGATAAGCTTAAGTTGATCTGCTATAGATAAGAAGATGTTGATCTCCTGTTGAAGTCAATCTGCTACAATTCCAGCTGGTATAGATGAACTGATTGAGTTGGACTCAATCACTTGTAGCTCCTATTTTCTAGACACACGTTTGTATATATATACTTGATGTAAACACTTCTGTGTCAAACATGAGAAATTAATAAAACAGTTCTTCATTCTTCTTCATCATCTAGTTTTCATGGTATCAGAGCATATGAAACTCTAAAACCAAGCTTCCGCAAAATTCTCCAATGGAGGACAGTACTAATTCAACAAGTATCAACAAAAATACTACCCTTCCAAACATGACCTTTTTAACCATTGATCCCTCTGATCCCTTTTTTATCCATGCATCAGATCATCCAAGCATGACTCTTGTTCCGAAAGTTCTTGATGGAACCAACTATGCCATGTGGAGACGTTCCATTTTAATAAGTCTCAGCGCCAAAAACAAGCTGGGATTCATCAATGGAACCATATCTATACCAGGTGAATCTGATCCTAAATACATGTTATGGCAACGATGCAATGATATGGTTCTTTCTTGGATTCTCAACTCTTTAAATCAAGAGCTTGCCAATAGTGTTCTTTATGTTGAAACCCCCTCTGAAATCTGGTTGGATCTACAAGAACGATTCTCACAAGGTGATTTTTCTCATCATTATCAAGTTCAGCGTTCCATAGTAGAATTGCAGCAAAATCAGGATTCCATCTTCGCATATTACACCAAGATAAAAACACTATGGGATGAATTAAAAATGAGCAGTCCAGCTATTCAGTGCACTTGTGGTGGAATGAAACAACTGTCAAACAATGAAGAAAAGATGAGACTTGGTCAGTTTCTTATGGGATTAAATGAGAGCTATTCAGCTATTAGAGGACAAATCATGCTCATGCAACCTTTACCAACTGTTAAGAAAGCATACTCACTCTTATGTGAGGAAGAAAAACAACGAGGACTGGTTGAGCACAAGGTTACTGAACAGGTTCACGCCATGAATGTCAAAAGACCAGGCTATACTTCACAACGACAAGATTTCTCTCGAAATTGGATGCCTGGCTCATCAACAATGCAAGGATCCAAGAAACGACTTCACTGCTCCTACTGTGATGGAACAACACATACTGTGGAGAGATGTTTCTATTTGATTGGGTTTCCTGTTGGTCATGCTCTTCATGGCAGGAATGTTCAGCCTAGGAATCGAGCTCAAAAGGTTGCTGCAAATCAAACAGGAATTGAATCATCTCACACCAATATCAAGTCTGTTCAAATCTCTGATCAGCCTCTTCAATTCACTCCGGAAGAATTTTCACAAATCAAAGCTTTCTTCCAAAACGAGAAATCCACAGTCTCTGCCAATTATACAGGTAACTCCACTCCATTTTGTTCATCATTCACGACTCACAATTCCAAGTTTATTCAATGGATCATTGATAGTGGAGCCACTAACCATATAGCTACTTCAGTTGTTGATAAAACCATTGTCCCTATGTTCTCTCAAGTCACCTTACCAAACGGTTCCCATGCAACAATTACAAGTGCTGGCTCTGCACATATTACCAAAAATCTACATGTTCATGATGTTCTTTGTGCACCCTCATTCCATGTGAATCTGCTTTCTGTCAGTCAACTCACGTCTGCTTTAAATTGTTCTGTCCACTTCTTTCCCACTTTTTGTATATTGCAGGACCTTGCTACGAAGAGGATGATTGGCCTGGGGAAGCAGAGTAAGGGACTATACTACCTTATGCCACAATCAGTGTCGCACGTCGGAAAACACCCCCCGCGCGGCGTCCGCTGTCCTGGCGATGGCGGTTTTTTTTTCTCTGTTATTGGAATTGATTTTGTTGGGAGTCGCCACCTAGTATTTAATTGAGGGTTACTAGGAAACCCAGGTTGACTGGTCTTGTCAGAGATTCGCGGGTAAGGGACTGATTGTGGTTAG
>Ga0325402_1006349_pt1 | contig 11159 bp, 6 predicted proteins | sample PopdelMetagenome_22_FD_207212 | JGI IMG/M metagenome (GOLD analysis project Ga0325402, IMG submission 207212) | Populus deltoides microbial communities from Bellville, Georgia, United States - Xylem-PdKOR-R3 | ecosystem: Host-associated > Plants > Phyllosphere > Stem > Wood/Secondary xylem...
TTTTTTTTTTCACGGTGTGACACATGATGGTGTATGATGGTCAAATTATCGTTGGTTATCATTTTTTTTTTCCCCTTTTTTTCTCTCTCCTACCAGATGAAGTGAACAATTGTCCTATTTATTTTTTATTTTTCAGTTTCAATCCTCATTCTTTTGATTTTTTATTTCGTTCTTATTCTTTTTATAAAGTCTTGTTTGTTTTCAATGTAGTCCTTCAATTATAATTTTTCATATGTTTTTTTTTTCATTTCAGCCCTTATTCTTTTGATTTTTAATTTATTTCCTTAGCCATTTTGTTAAATTTTTATTGGCTTTCAATTTCATCCTTTAATCAAATTTATATTGTTTTATTTTTTTAATTTGACCTTCATTCTTTTGATTTGTTTCTCCTTATGTTAAAACTAGTTTTCAGTTCAATTTAACCCTCCAATTGAAAGTTTTTGTTTGCCCTCTAATTGTTTTTATATATATTTTTACTCTTATTCTTTTAATTAATTTTTTTTCTCAAATTCTTTTATGTAATTGATTTTTTTTCTTGATTTATCTTTTCACATTTGATTTTTTGGGGATTTAACCTCATTTTTTTTTTTTTGCAATCCTTCTGATTTAATGAATCAGGTCACGAGTTTGAAAAGTTAATGTCACTTAACATCTTTTTTTTGCTCATTTTCTTTTATGATCATATCATTTTGCATAAGTTTTTTTAATATTATTTTTGTGATTATTTTTGATTTATTTTCTATATGTTTATAATAGTTTCATGATCTAGATCACGAGTTTTGCATGCCTTTTTTGAATATAAGTTTTTTTTTAAAAAAAATTCCTTTGTCTATGTTTGCTTTTTGAAGATATTATTCTAATTCATTTATATTTTCTTTTGTTCTATACCAAAGAAATTAATTTTTTTAAATAAAGAATATTCATTTTTAAATAATAGTTCTTATATGTTCGGCCTTGCATGATTTCTTTTTTTAGGGTGTGAGTTTATTCAATCAGTTTTATTTTATGTCTATTTTTATTATCTTTTATTAATTGAAATAAACAAGTTCAATTAACACAATCAAGTAAATATATCATTTTATGTGATTGAATATCTTGATCTACATTCATCTTTCAATGTTTTCAATTTCTCTTTTGGTTATTATTAATGATTTTTTTTCCGTTTATTTACACAAATTGTTATCAATTTCTTTAATTAGATTCTTGCACAGGCTTTTCGATTTATTCTTTGAAATTTTTTTATGCAAAAAAACACATCGAGATAGCCTGCATAGCCGATATTTTTTTAGAAAAGAAAAAATTACATCCCGCGGCGGAGCGTGAGTTAAATAACTTTAATTTCTACTAAACAATTAGAATCTTTTCTTGTTAAAAATCTACAATTATTGAATAAATTAAAAATACCATCATACTTTTACAAGTATTTATTTTATTTACTCTCTCTATATATTTTTTTTATCATTTATTTATTTATTGACTAGCCTGTTGCAATTACCATTTAGAAATTTCTTTAAAATCATTTTGCCCTATTTAAGATTACAGTTGAGGTGACAGTGCAAAATATTTTTTACTTAGAAATATATCAAAATAAAATTTTATTTTTAAATTATTTTTGACAACAGCCCATCAAAACGATCTAAAAAAATATAAAAAAATTTATTTTTTTAAAAAAATCAAAATTTATAAAAACACGGTGCCCAAACATATCTTTAATGTCATTCTTACAATTATAATATAAACTTATTTCATTTCTAGTCTTATTTCATCACCCTTAATTTTACATTGCCATCACTTCGTTCGTTTTGTTGAGTAAAAATAACACATGACTTCTCTCTTCCATGCATGCAATAAGGATAAGCTTAATTTCTTATCGCAACCCTCCTCTTATCATTTATCAATAGAAAAGGGCCATCTCCAAAAATCGTATATCAAAGAAAATTATCTGGCTGCTGGGCCTCAGCCACATTTGCTGGCAAGGGTTAGCCGAGTTCACCGCCACCTTTTCCTCTCAATCCATGAACCGGACGGGTCAAAACCCACCCAGCTTGCATGCCCATATACACCACTAAAGTCCAAGCACTCTCTCTCTCTCCATGCCTCCCATGCAAGAAGATTGATTACCCACAATCTTCACATCCATACATGCATAGATAAAAGTGGACAGATGCTCCATACACACGCATGCAATGCATCATAACCCATAAAATGCACCGCTGCTGAGGCAAGCAGCCAGCTAACAGCCTGCACGGAACAACAACAACAACACTATTCAGTACTGAATAGTGTAGATTCTCGATGTCTTTTGATGATTTGTAGATTCTCGATGCCTTGGCCTAGAGCCATGGACAGAGAAAAGAGAGAGAATTAAAACAAGAGCACAGCATAACCCCATTTTAGTTTTTTGCTTTCACAATCGTTGAATAAAAAAAAAAAAAACCCCTCTCTGCAGTATCTGTGTGCCTCTCAGAAGAAAGGCATGACCAACTAAGATTTTCCCCTTTTGCCTAGTAAAATATACGGAGTATAATAGTAGGAGTAGGGTGGCAGTAGTGGTAATCAATAAAATCCGGCTTGACCTGCCATTTCTCTTGCTATTTCTCCTGTGCTTGTCTCTCTCCTTGCTTTCTCTATCATATCATATAAACAAAAGCACAAAATCCCTCTCTCTCTCTTCTTCAATTCAATTCAAAGCCCCGGGTTGTTTTGTTTTGATTTTTATTTTTAACAACAGCAAAAACCGAAGTAAAGAATCTCGAGATTGGCGTCTAAGATAAAAAGTCCACAACAGCTTCCTCCCCTTAACCCCCTCTATCTCCTGCTCGACCACTGCTGCTATTACACTTTGGTTTCTGAAAGATACAGTAGTTACGAGAGAGCAAACGAAACCAATCCACAACACTATCTTTGTGTCTGATGAACGAGAGAGGTGGCTCTCTTGAAGGAGAGAGCCTGCCTGTGGAAACCAACACTAACACGACTGCTACTTCCACCACCAACATTGAAGAAGACACACAAGAACCAAACCAAAGACTCTCCCTTTTTCATTAAGGGGACAAAAAAAGATACCCCCCTTTCCTTTAATTTGTTGTTGTTAAGCATTTCAAAACAGCACCTGGGTGGTCGGTGTTGGTTTTCCTTTATTAGGTGTTTTTGTTGATTTTTATGGCGCTTTCTATACACAGTAAGGACAAGCACATGGATTCAAGTAAGTATGTGAGGTATACACCTGAGCAAGTTGAGGCATTGGAGAGAGTGTATACAGAATGTCCTAAGCCTAGTTCTTTGAGAAGACAACAACTTATTAGAGAGTGTCCTATTCTCTCTAACATTGAGCCCAAACAGATCAAAGTCTGGTTTCAAAACCGCAGGTACATTAATTCATTTAGAAACAAAGCTACAGAACCTCAAATCTCTCTCACACTGTTTGCATGTTTGTTTGGATCAAATTTGGAGATCTGTGGTTTGTTTCATTTGGATCCAAATGAGTGTGTTTTTCTTCTGTGTTGCTTTTTTTTTTTCCTGTTCCAGATTTTAGCCTGGAAATGAGGAATGGGATATGGGTTTGATACCTCATCAAGGCTTTATAAATTGCATTTTTCTTTTGGCTTGTTGATTGTTGTTCACTGCTCAAATAAGTATGATGTCTTTTTCATGAGAAATTTAATTGTGGCATTAATGGTTTATTAGGAGAAAAATGGAAGGGGAAAAGGGTATGGTTCATTTGTTCTTTGTTTCGTGTGATAACCTTGTTATCGTTGTTTAAAAATAATCAGCATGGTTGTGAGGCGCGTATTGGGGCTTTTCCTAGAAACTGTGGACTTGTTTTGGGTTTGTTCTTCCCTTGTCTTCTAACTTTTTGAAGCTGGAAAGTATAGTTCAAGAATAAAAGATCAGTATTTTTGTTAATATTTTCTTAACTTTTCTTTTCTTACATAATTGTTTTCAAATATTTTTTGTTGATGTGTTTGGATAGATCAAGTTTCAAAGGTCTTGCCTTTCTTCTGAATTGGTAATAAATTCTTCTTTTGTTTTGTTACTTTTCTAAATAGCCTTTTGTTTTTGTCCTGGCTTTCAAGGAGATTAATGATCACAAGCAACATTCTTTGAGTAAAGTAATTGTTATTTGTTTATTGATTCTTCCTTGGAAAGGCCTTTTTTTTGTTCGGCATAATCTCACTATCGCTCAGTTTGAATGGATTACGAGGAGTTTACTCGGCATTCATCGGGGCCTTGAAATTGAATGGATGGTAATGACAGCTAGAAAAATATGCTTTTGATGACGTCTTTCCTGGTTTTCCTGGTGCTTTATCGTTTCCCCCCCTTATCTCTGTTCCTTTGCGGTAGAGAGATTAAGAAGCGCATCTTTGTTGGCAGGGCATAACTTTTTTTTTCTTTTTTTTATTCTGCGTAATAGTGTCTTTCTTCAGCAACGTAATAACCTAGGAGGCTGTTTGCTAAAAACCAAAAGAGATAGTGTGCCAAGCTTCAGATCATTGGTGTTTCTCTTTCTACTTTTCTGTTATGCAACTAAAATGCGTTTTTTAACACAGCAGTTTCATGATGAAGATATAAGTCATTTTTCTTGGATTGTCATGACAATATAATTGTGAAAGCTCAGGGACAATTCTGAAGGTTTTTGGAATTTTTTGGATGCTGGCTTTTGCGTTTAAATGTTTGACATGAAATTTGAATGAGTTCCTGCGTTTTGACTTTATAAACTTTCGTATGTCCGTTCTAATTTGGCATGGCCATTATTTTGAGATTTGCGTCATTGTTATGTTAATATGTTTACGAATTTTATTTTTTTTTGCAAATTTCTGCATTCTTTTGGTGACCATGTTTGAGAAGTGTGCTGTTTAAGTTAGTGGCTTGGGTTTTGATTGTTCTATTTTGTAGATGTCGTGAAAAACAGAGAAAGGAAGCTTCTCGTCTCCAGACAGTGAATAGAAAGCTGACTGCCATGAACAAGCTGTTGATGGAAGAGAATGACCGTTTGCAGAAGCAAGTCTCCCATTTGGTTTATGAAAATGGGTTCATGCGCCAACAAATTCAGACCGTAAGATAACCTGTATTTTTCTATTAATTATGGTGAATTAGTTACCTGCTTCAGTGGTCTTTCTTGACATAGATCATTACCTAAATTTTGTCTGTTTTGAATGTTTTCTCTGAGATAGCTTTTGTAAGAAATCATCAAGTTTTTATTCATGTACATGTTGCAATAAGCTTTTATTTGGTGGATTCTACACAGGCTTCGGCAACGACCACAGACAATAGCTGTGAGTCTGTGGTCATGAGTGGTCAGCACCAACAACAGCAAAACCCAACACCTCAGCAACCCCAAAGGGATGCTAACAACCCAGCTGGGTAAGTTATTACATTTTCTTTGAGTCAATGTGATCAAGAGACTGTTTCTCTTTGGCTTAACTGCATTATGAACTTTACTTTTGTTAAGTCTTCTCGCAATAGCTGAGGAGACCCTGGCAGAGTTCCTTTCCAAGGCTACTGGAACTGCTGTCGACTGGGTCCAGATGATTGGTATGAAGGTAACACCCATTGAACTTTTTGTCATTCTTATGTAATGTGTTATTTTGTGTACTTTAATTCTTATTGTGTGGTAAATCTAACTTCTTATGACAATGTAGCCTGGTCCGGATTCTATTGGAATTGTTGCTGTTTCCCGCAACTGTAGTGGGGTAGCAGCACGAGCCTGCGGCCTTGTGAGCCTGGAGCCCACAAAGGTACATATCTATCTAAATAATTTAAATTATACAGGCTTTTTTATTCCTGTTTTATAGCATTTGATGAATGTGTCTGTTCAGGTTGCTGAAATCCTCAAAGATCGTCCATCTTGGTTTCGCGACTGCCGTTGCCTTGACATATTGAGTGTGATTCCTACAGGAAGTGGAGGGACAATCGAGCTGATATACATGCAGGTTTGTATATTTGTATGTTGTGTATTAGGCCTTGCCTTAGCCTCTTTTGAGCCTAATATCTATTCATTGTGTTCATCAGACTTACGCACCAACAACATTGGCTGCAGCACGTGACTTTTGGACACTAAGATATACTACAACCTTGGAAGATGGAAGTCTTGTTGTGAGTCATAGTGGTTTTGTTTTTCTCTTTATTTTCTCTCTTAATTTCAGGTCTTTATGATATAAAGCATTCACTTTTCTCAATTTTGTGCAGATATGTGAGAGGTCATTGACTTCTTCTACTGGTGGCCCAACAGGACCTCCTCCTTCAAGCTTCATAAGAGCTGAAATGCTTCCCAGTGGCTATCTAATTCGACCATGTGAGGGCAGTGGCTCCATCATTCACATTGTTGATCATGTTGATTTAGATGTAAGAATATGATCTATTTAAAATTTTCAAGTTTTACCGGAATTGATATTTGATTTATTCACTTTATGCATCATTTTGAAATATCTGTTTGTTATGCTAGGTTTGGAGTGTTCCTGAAGTTCTGAGGCCACTTTATGAATCATCCAAAATTCTTGCTCAGAAAATGACCATGGCGGTAATACCATCATCATGACTATGACCTTATTTATTTGATTCAGTGAAATATGTTTCATGTTGGTTTTGTAATTTGATTCTTCAGGCCTTGCGGCACATAAGACAAATTGCTCAAGAGACTAGCGGGGAAATTCAGTATGGAGGGGGCCGCCAGCCTGCTGTTCTAAGGACATTTAGTCAGAGGCTCTGCAGGTAAAGATATCCCAGCATAACACTTGGTTACTGGGGCAGTGCCATTCTGTTGAATTGCAACCCCCATGATCCCACCAAGTCAGCATATTTAAGCTACCACTTAAAATATCTTTCTTAGCTGCTGCTCTGCCTGGTCTTGCTTGTTTTAGAGCATAAGAACCTGCAATGGGTTGTAATCTTTGTGCTCTCAATAGCATTGTTTCTTTGTTAACTAGTTTGTGGTTTGGATTTCAGGGGGTTCAATGATGCTGTGAATGGGTTCACAGATGATGGTTGGTCACTTCTCGGCAGTGATGGTGGGGATGATGTGACCATTGTCATAAATTCATCTCCAAATAAATTTCTAGGATCTCAATACAATGCATCTATGTTTCCTACATTTGGAGGAGGGGTGCTGTGCGCAAAGGCATCGATGTTGCTGCAGGTAATCTCTAGAAATCAGATCATTTGGTGGTGATTGTTTTTTTCTGATCTGCTCTAATACTGTACCAGAAACTCTGCTTCCCCTTGCACATCTTTTCAGCTTATCTCAATAATAAAATGTTGTGCTACCTTAATAAAATGATGACTGTACCTTTCTCTGCAGAATGTTCCTCCTGCTTTGCTTGTTCGTTTTTTGAGAGAACATCGTTCGGAGTGGGCTGACTACGGGGTTGATGCCTACTCTGCTGCATGTCTTAAAGCAAGTCCTTACGCAGTTCCTTGTGCCAGACCTGGTGGCTTCCCTAGTAGCCAGGTCATTTTACCTCTTGCTCATACCATGGAGCATGAGGAGGTAAGTGTTTTGAGTGTATTTATTTGCCTTTGGTTTCCTTTTTGTTACGTCATAACAGTTGATGTACCATGTGATAATGTTGCTTTTCCTTGATTGGTAGTTCTTGGAGGTAGTTCGGCTGGAGGGTCATGCATTCTCCCCAGAAGATGTAGCATTGGCTCGGGATATGTACTTGTTGCAGGTTGGTTAACCTCTGCTTTTGAGTGGAAACTGAAACTTGTTTTTTTATTTCTTTCCTATTTTTAATGGGGATCTTTGTCCGGAATAATTGATTACATTTTTCAAATCTAATTTGGCAGCTATGCAGTGGAGTTGATGAAAATGCTGTTGGTGCTTGTGCTCAGCTTGTCTTTGCGCCTATTGATGAATCCTTTGCTGATGATGCACCATTGCTGTCATCTGGATTTCGTGTCATACCTTTGGATCCTAAAACAGTTGGGTGACCTCTACCATCAATCTGCCATAATCATGACTCAAACTCTTGGATGTCATTTTTGTTATGTTTTCATTTCTATAACTTGTTTTGGTTTCTTGTATCACAGGATGCACCTGCTACGACTCGCACTTTAGATTTAGCCTCTACACTTGAAGTAGGACCTGGTGGCACACGTCCAGCTAGTGAGGCTGACACCAACAGTTATAACCTTAGGTCAGTCCTGACAATCGCGTTCCAATTTTCATTTGAGAACCACATGCGAGACAATGTGGCTGCTATGGCTCGCCAATACGTTCGTGGTGTTGTGGGGTCTGTTCAGAGGGTTGCAATGGCAATTGCTCCTTCCAGGCTCAGCTCCAATGTGGGGCCAAAGACCCTTCCTGGCTCTCCTGAGGCTCTTACTTTGGCACAATGGATATGCCGAAGCTACAGGTATCCAATATTATCTTTTTATTCATTTAAATATGGCAATTTTTCCAGCTTTAAAATAGTAAAATCAAAATCAGTGGTGAAATTGGTGTAGTTTTAGTCGATGTCTACTAAAATAGCCTGTTATTGTCCTTGTCTCTAGAATTTTCAAATTAATAATAATTGGTGACAATATAATGAATCACTTCTGAAGTTGTTTTGTCGCCTCAATGGATAATTGAGGTACAGAAACAAAATAATTTAATGGTGTATTTTGAATAAAAATGGTTCAAGCAATTAGTGCCTGGAAGGCATAGAACTCTCAGTGCACTGGAGCAGAGTGTTTGTAACTGCTGCATGGTCTGCAGTTTGTTTCTTCATTCCTTAAATTTACTGGGTCTTGTTACTCGTTGGTTTTTAATTATTCTCAATTTCACCACTGATCTATTTATCATGATCCTGTTTATATTGAAGGATCCATACTGGAGGAGAACTATTTCGGGTTGAGTCCCAAGCTGGCGATGCTTTGCTGAAGCAGCTGTGGCACCATTCAGATGCAATTATGTGCTGCTCCTTGAAAACAAATGTAACCACCACTCGTTTATTCTGTCCATTGATCAACTAGAGGGAAAGAACTTTAGGTTCTGGCCAGGATCTTAGCATTAACATAATTGGATTAAAAACAATTGCAGGCATCTCCAGTTTTCACTTTTGCAAACCAGGCCGGACTTGATATGCTTGAAACTACTCTTGTGGCCCTTCAAGATATTATGCTTGACAAGATCCTTGATGAAGCAGGACGGAAGATTCTCTGCTCTGAGTTCTCCAAGATAACGCAACAGGTGACTATACCTGGAACTGAGTAATTGAGTTCCATTTGCGTTCTGCTTTTACCTGGAACCGAGCATCACATGGAAACTGTTTTAACGTGTCATCATGCTATTATACATTTCAGGGATTTGCTTATCTGCCAGCCGGAATATGTGTATCCAGCATGGGGAGGCCAGTCTCCTACGAGCAGGCGGTTGCATGGAAAGTTCTCAATGATGATGATTCCAACCACTGCCTGGCCTTCATGTTCATGAACTGGTCCTTTGTGTAATGGCTGAGAAAGATGTTTAGAGACCTTGGCTATCTATTGAATAGTTACTATCTATTTAAGTTATAATTCCCTTCTTGTTAGTCTCCTAAGACCCTCATGACTATATGTGGAATATGGAATGTAAGTGAAGGCAGAATATCATGAATGCTTTTGTCTATATGTGATGCTGATGTGCTCTTGTCCTTATCAAATCTGAATATCATTGTCTTGGTAAATCTGGTGAAAATTTCAATTAAAATGGATGCCAATGTTGGGAGTGTAGGGCAACACGAAAGGGACCACCTTCTGGTAGGGTAGTTGGATTGAATTTTCAATCAAAGTGGTGGATAAAGTTTGCTATTTTTCGTTTATTGAATGCCCTCTGGGTCAATCCACATCACAAATCATGCTGCTGGTAGTGTTCCTAGTAAGGCATGATGCTGTCTTCGTTTCTTTTGTCAAATGAGGCGTCAAGTAGTCAATTTTCCAGGGACATACTTGAGTAACTAGGACTTGAAAGGTTCGTAGCCATGTAGATACAGGTTCTGAAAGTCTCTTAAACCTGTGAGCTACTGTCGTTTCCATGGTTGATAGATGTCATGCTTGTTTGTATAGAGTATAATGCTTGTGTTATCAGTTGTTTTTTATTTAAAAATATATAGTAATAATATTTTATTAATTTTAACATCAATATGTTAAAACAATTTGAAAATATAATAAATAATAAATAATTAATTTGAAATAAATAAAAAAAATGAAGTTTTTTTAATAAACGTATTTGAAATTCAAAAACAGACTTCTACAAGGTGGTGAGTATATCTGAAGAAAGCTTACGTGTAATACATGAAATATTGGATATACGTTGATTAATGAATTCCAGGTTTAATATTGTTTTGCTTTTGTAAGTTCTAAACCCCGTAACCTCTCACAGGAAAAAAGATAATGTCATTTAGAGTACGAACTTCACGGTTTCTGATGGCTTAGCACGTTGAAATTGCTAGTGGCTGTTGCTGGAGCAAACACTGCTTGCAACCTGTGCCAGCAAAATTACAGCTCTGTTCAAGAACTAATCAGAAGCCATAAATAAATGGGATAGGGACGAAAGATCAAAGCAAGATGATAGCTGAGAGATCAAATCAAGATACCAAATATTTATCGAGAAGAGCTATTGGCGAGTGATGATTCAAATTCAAGAATCCAAAAGGAGCGAGCTAGCTACCTAGCTAGCTAGCATTACGTTCTTAGGGGCTAATCTCCTTTGGGCAGCCAAACCTTGTCAGCTGTTATGTTAGGACAAAAAACAATACCTAGCTAGCTAGCATTACGTTCTTAGGGGCTAATCTCCTCTGGGCAGCCAAATCTTGTCAGCTGTTATGTTAGGACAAAAAACAAAGAGACACAGCAAAATCGTATGAAGAAGAGTATCCACAGTAGTGGAAAGCAAATAAACTTATGACAAAACAGCTATGTAGCTACTAGTTCGCAGAGGGCGAATAAAAAGAACGAGCTTCTTCTGCCCTGCAATTTGCCACCTAGCTACGTACTAGATGATGGGATCTTGAAGCGAATCTATATTCTTTCAGAGGATCACATTAATGAACACAAACAAATCACTTTTTTAACTATTTTTTGCCCTCCTCTCTTCCCTCTTCTCTGCTTGCTTGAATGCAGAGCATGCTGTTTTTGCACTTGTTATTATCGGGCATGAAATTTTATGATGGAAAAAATTAATCCCACTTCTTTTCATT
>Ga0325402_1006351_pt1 | contig 11158 bp, 5 predicted proteins | sample PopdelMetagenome_22_FD_207212 | JGI IMG/M metagenome (GOLD analysis project Ga0325402, IMG submission 207212) | Populus deltoides microbial communities from Bellville, Georgia, United States - Xylem-PdKOR-R3 | ecosystem: Host-associated > Plants > Phyllosphere > Stem > Wood/Secondary xylem...
TAAAGAGTGAGAGATAATGATGTTATAGGAGACACTAGCTAGGTAGCCATGTTACACCATATGCTGGACCAAATCTTTTATAATATATAAAAACATGTAGAAGTCATGATAACTATAATAATTTAATATCAAAAGTTAAAATAAAAAAAATCAATTTTTTTAAAAAAATCCTATTGGGTGGTAGCATGTTTAATGCTTTTTTTTTAAAAGATATTTTAGTTTTTTCAACTATTTAAAAAAAATAAAAAAAATTAAATCCAAGCAATGTTTTTTTTACTATAAGAATAAATTAGTAAATATAAAAAGAACTATTTACTCATTTATTTTGAAAATACCACTTGTGCCTCACAAAAGATCAATTTACCCATCATTATATTATAGCAATTCATAATATAATGAGTCTATCTTCAGAGTGAATCTTTCAACATTTTTATTGTTTTTTAATATTATTTTTATTTTGAAATAATATAAATTTATTTTAAAATTATTTCAAAATCAAATTTATTTTTGTTTTATATATCTTTCTTTGCTCATTTAACCAAATACTTTTTTCTTTATCAATTATTTTTGTTCATAATACTAACAAATATTGCAAACTAGTGGTTGGGACTATAAATATTTGGAAGTGTGAGTGATTGATTTTTAAAGTGCTTTTTATTCTAAAACACATCAAAATAATATTTTTTTTAATTTTTAAAAAATTATTTTTAATATCAGCACATCATGATGATATGAAAATATCAAAAAATTATTAATTTGAAACGAATAAAAAATAAAAAAAAATTTAATTTTTTTAAAAAATACTTCTGAAATATAATACTAAAAATACCCGAAATAAAGTGGGTTAAGGTTAATGGAATGCAAATTTGGTGGAAACGATGGTGAATAAAAAGAGGGAGAAACCCTTTTGTAATTACAATTGAAAAATGTTTTGTGGTAAAATCACCTCTGCTCTTCTTCAGGAAACTTCCGCTCAACTTACCAACAACGTTTTAGATAGTTTAAAACCAGAATAAGTTAAGAATAACTGAAGACATCGATCTGTAAGAGAGAAAACTTGTACAATTTATCCTGAGTTTGAGGTGATCATCGCACAAATCTCTCAACGAGGACATAGTTTCTTTATTTCAACTCACAGCGCCATTGCAGCTTGGTCAAGGGCCCTCACCAGTCACCACCTAAACCTAATAACTATTTTCCCCTTATTAAATACCTCCAGGCCTCTCACGTGCTAGCAGGACTAGCCCTGCTTTCCTCACTACACCATACTCTCTCTGGTGATTAGCTGCTAGCTCAAGATTTCTGGATTGACGTCGTCGAGTGGATTTCCCATGATATCTAAATTAATTAAGTACACACACGCTTTACCTAATCTGTCAGTAGATAGAGTAGAGGGAACCAGAATAAAACAAAAAAAATATTTATCAATTCTTTTGACTGTGGAAAGCTGATTCCTCAAGAATAAGATCTCTCTAGTTCATATATAAATTAATAGGATATCTCGTAAATAGATTGAGACTCCATTGCGTGTGGTCTGTGTTTTACTGTAACAATAAATTTAAAAATATTTAATTAATTAATACACACTATACTATATATATTTGCGTGAGTTCCACTAAAAAAAATTAAATATTAATTAAAAAAACTATAATTTTTATTTTTTTAAAATTTATATTTTCAAATCACAACAATAAAAATTATTATAATACCAAACACACGCTAAATCCAATTTAACTCATTTGACAATGTAAATTATATCACATACATGGAAAATATTATATTTATTTCACGGAAATACATTCCCTTTCTTTTGGGCTCTTGTAGTATGTGTTTAATAACATAATGATAAAGAAGAATATGGTAATTTTTTTATGTGGAATCCATATTAAAAAGTTAAAAAAATTTATGTAATTAAGAATTGTTTTTAATGATAATGTTTTGTGCATTAAATGATTTGTATTTTTAAAAAAAATGCTACAACATCACATTCTAAATATAATTTTAGATTCTGTTTATTTTTTAATTATTTTTATTTATATTTTTATATCATTTAATACGATGATGTCAAAAATAAATTTTAAAAAATATTATTTTAATATATTTTTAAATAAAAAATACTTTAATAAATAAACACAATATAATATAACGCGGCATCGTAACTGTGGCAAGTTGTGCATCTATTCGGCATTTATCCTGGTCCTTGAAAAGGAAAAAAAAAAGAAGAAAAAAGACACTGCTAAGCTACCAGGACCCATGAGCAGCTCCTACTTCTGTAGACTGAAACAACTATATATATATATATACGATGTCCATATAAAACTAACTACTACGTACTATGAACATCTGCAGGACTCTCAGTCTCACACTCGTTCAAGTAGCGAACAAACTCTTCACTACAAAGTTAATAAAAAGGAGGAAAAGTTCAAATAGTTCTCATTGTTAATATTATTGCTAGCTAGACGTTCACTACTTCAAAAGAGCTCAGGCTGCTCAGCCATAAAGATTAACGGTCACTTTTCTCCTTGATCTTTGTTCGTCAGATCCCAAGAGATTCACAGAAAGTAAGTCATAAGTACTTACCGCTGCTTTCGTGACTTCTTCTTCTACGATTTTTGTTTCATTTGATGTCTCTTTCATTCCCAAGCTTTTCACTGTTTGATTTGTATGTTAGTACTGTTGCTTTCTTGTGGTAATTTAACTGTTACTGTTTGCATTGCTTTGTCCTTGATGTATACATATAACTACGTCGGTAATGACTGGCTACTGAGAAAATGGTGGATCGGAGAGAAAAGGAAAATTAAAACAAGAGAAGAAAAGAAGTTAAAGCTAGAGTTTTTTTTTTTTTTGAATCCAAATCAAAGCTCTGATATACTTTTTCCTTATGTTCTTCTTCAGCAATATGATGAATTTGAATGGAAGTTTCAGAATTATATGTCGAAGCACAATATATATATATTCTTTGCCTGCAAACTGAATTGTTTGGTTATTTTAGGGACTGAAAATGCCACTATTATTTTTCCCACTTCTTCACTGTTTTAATGGCATTCTCTTACATTAATTGGCCAGTGCTAACCAAAAAATCCAGCAATGAGCATTGATGATGGAAGTGAATGCACTGTAAGGTAAGACAGAAACGGCCAAGAACGTTCCCCCCTGCTTTTTTCTCTCTTATATTTTGTGCAATATTTGCTTTATTGATGCTAGGCTTTCGCCTAATAAAGTATGTGTTCTTCCACAAGTTTAAAAACATTACTGAGATTTGTTCTAGTGAGATTGCTTTATGAATGGCATACATATAGTTCACGTGCATGGAAATGACTTAATGAAATTGTGTGATTAATTCTATCCATGTATATATTGACGCAATATATAAAAACAAAGATACTTATAAATCAAAATCATTTTAAAAACTAAGAACAAAGAAAAATACACAAAATATTTAGTTTTTATTTGTTAAAATCTTCTAGTTAAAAGGTCATTACAATCATTCAATTATAAAAACTATAAAATTTTAATTTGAATAGAAAAACAATTCCTTTAATAAAAAACTCTAATAATACTGAATAGAAAAATAAAATACAAATAAATAAATAGAATCCTAGAGTTATTACTATAATTTTCCACTAAATCACTTGCTTAATTAAATAAAACTCATAAATCTTAAGAAAATTATCAACTAAATAAATATTACAATGAAAATTTTTTATTTTAAAATAATGAGATTTATCGCATCATGTATCATGTCTAACGACATGAGTATGAAAAGGAAAGTTGTTGTGGCAGGAATATTAATTGATTTTGGTGGGTTTTTTTTTATTTAAAAAAAAAGCAAAACGAATTAAAAAGAATGAAAAGGAAAGATGGAGGTGAAATTAGGTGTTCGATAAGGCTAGGAATACGACAGATGAGCAAAGCCCTCCCCATCCCAGCTAGGGGGTGAACTATTCTTTTACCCTACATATTCATTAGTGTTCCTCTCTGTCCTCATGGTTTACAATTTACCAACTTTATCCTTTAGTTAAATAAAAAAAAACAACCAATTTCACCTTTAACAATAAAAGGCTAACCAAAAAAAACCACATTTTAATATTTTTTTTATATATTTCACTCACCTTTTGCTCTCAAATCTTCATATATATATATATATATATATATATATATATATATATATATATATAATCTCAAAAAACACACTTAAAGGAAGAAAAAAAAGAAGAAGCAAAAGTTTGCTAATTGTTAGGGAGAAAATTGAGAATTTTAGAAATTAAAAAGGTAATTATAAAAGCAAAAATAAAACATTAATAAACCTGCAATGGCAAAAATTAAGTTTCTTTTAACTTATAATATTGTTGTTTAGGTATAAAGTTAAGCTTTTTCAAGTAAATTTATATCTAGACATATCATATATTTAAAGCATAGTTATAAGAGTCTACTTGAAATCAACCTCGTTTAAGGTTTAGGTTGTGAATCTGGTGAGTTGATTAAAATCAATAAAGTTTTTTTCTTAAAAAAATATAAAACAATATTATTTTGAAAACTATCAAGTTTTTCATTAATTTGTCCTGGGCTAGCCCTTAGAACAACGCTCACCGGATTGATTCACTAAAACACTAATTTAAGTCTTATAAGTAGGATTTAAATTATGAAAAAGATGTGATGGGATTTAGGAAAGGAAACAACAACCCTATTGTTTAGTCTATGACTTTTTAATATATATATATATATATATATATATATATATAAAGATTCAGAACTAAAATTTGAACATAAACAAAAATTATAAATTGATAGATGCTATAAAAAAAATTAAGATTCAATTAAGAAATAAGGAAGTGAACAAAATAAGTATGATTGTATTATTGTTAGATTCTGTATGTTTTCTTTTTCATAATAGTCGATAGTAAAGAAAACAGTGTAAAAGTTATGATATAATGACTCAAAATTTTCATGTAACTTTCACATTTCTAATCATTTTGTTTGAGTATAACGTGGTAAATAATCATTTTGTATGCAATTTATCTAAACAATTCATTCCATTATTGATCCTTTAGGTTACCAAATCTGTAGCAGAGTTTTCCCTATAACTTACACTTTTTCTCAATTCTTTTCTTAACCTCTGGGGTAACACAATATTAAATAACTCTATTACATACATACAATAGCCTTCAGCCACCCACTAGTTCAATTGTTTCTCCATTTGATTCTTTCTCATCACTTCTCACAACTCATCTTATATTCTTTTTATTTTTCTTTTATACACTATCTTATGACATCTAAGTTCATATTTGTCATTTTCGATGTTGTCTTTACTTTATGACGAATTACATAATAAATTCAATTATGAGGTTACTGATTACATGTCACTACACAGCAACTCATTTTCTCAATTTTTAAGATTCCTCAATCAACGAATTAAACACATTTAAGTAAATTTATATCGAGACATTTCATATATTTAAAGCATAGTTATAAGAATCTACTTGAAATCAACCTCGTTTAAGGTCTAGGTTGCAAATTGGGTGAGTTGATTCAAATTAATAAAATGATATTTTTAAAAATTTAAAATGATATTATTTTAAAAAATATAAAGTTTTTCACTAATTTACCCTAGGCTAGCCCTTAGAACAACGTTCACTGGGTTGATTCACTAAAGCACTAATTTAAGTCTTATAAGTAGGATTTAAATTATGAAAAAGATGTGATGAGATTTAGAAAAGGAAACAACAACTCTATTGTGCGTGTATGTGTGTGTGTGTGTGTATAAAGATTAAGAACTACAATTTGAACATAAACAAAAATTGTAAATTGATAGATGCTATGGAAAAAATTAAGATTCAATTAAGAAATGAGGAAGTGAACAAATAAGTATGATTGTACTATTATTATATTCTGTATGTTTGTTTTTCATAATAATTGATGCTAAAGAAAACAGTGTAAAAGTTATGATATAATGACTCAAAAGTTTCATGTAACTTTCGCATTTCTAATCATTTTGTTTAAGTATAATGTGGCAAATAATTATTTTGTGTGCAATTTATCTAAACAATTCATTCCATTATTGATCCTTTAGGTTACCAAATCTGTAGCAGAGTTTCCCTATAACTTATACTTTTTCTCAATTCTTTTCTTAACCTCTTGGGTAACATAATATCAAATAACTCTATTACATACATGCAATACCCTTTAGCCACCCACTAGTTCAATTGTTTCTCCATTTAATTCTTTCTCATCACTTCTTACAATTCATTTTATATTCTTTTCGTTTTTCTTTTATGCACTATCTTATGACATCTAAGTTTATATTTGTCATTTTCGACATTGTCTTTACTTTATGACAAATTACATAATACATTCAATTATAAGGTTATTGATTACACGTCACTACGTAGCAACTCATTTTCTCAATTTCTAATTCCTCAATCAACTAATTAATATTTTATTTTTTCAGTTATCAATTTTCTTGGATACAATCCTTAAAGTAACTATGCATATCGGTCTCATGTTTTTACATCACCATCATCACATAACATAATTCTTTTGTAATATTATCAGATTTTTCATTTTCTAGGTATCACAACTATTTATTACATTATCACCCCCTTAACATTTGTTTTAACTTAGTAGCACATCAAATGATATTAAGTTTTAAGTTGTCAATCAACCCCTCTATCATATACATTTTTAAGCATTTATTCTTCATATCACACAATGGTTTTCATTGTACAATTGAGGATAGTTTCAATAGTTTTTGTTATTTGGAATCAATAACAACATGATTTTCGCCCATTTTGAAAAGACAATGCAATAGTTTTCATTTATTGGAATCAATAACACCATGGTTTCAGCCCACTTGAAAAAGACAACGCAATAGTTTCTAATTATTGAAAATAACAACACAATGGTCTCCATTAAAAAATGAAGACAACAACATAAATTCTCTTTTTATTAGGAACAACTAGGAAATAACCTTCATTGTCCACAATTTAATTTAAAGGATTTATCAACTTAAATAGAAGTGTAGAGAAAGGAGAACCTACATCATTATCCTATCATTAACCAAACCATACTTCGCTTCCTTAATTATCATTCTTTAGGAAACTAAACACCAACACTTGCTATATTTTAAAGTACCCATAGTTGATCATCAACTATCAATTTATATTTGCGATCATTAAGTATCATTTATTTCTTATTCTTAATCCTCATATCACGGTCACCAAGTATCATTCCATATCTTATCTTAGTCTCCAATACTATGACCATTAAATATAATCCGACTGTCCCCTCACGGATGCCAATCATTCCGGCCATCCCCTTATAAAAGCTAATAAATTTGATAATCCCTTTAAGGATGCCAATAAATCCGGCCACCCCTATACGGATGCCAATAAATCTAGTATATTGGTACCCTTATACCTTTATTTCTTTTGCATTTATTTCTTTATGTTAACACACACACACCTAACAAAATATTGACAATAAAAAAAAAAAAACTAACCCTATTTAAAGACGAGGAAAGTGATAATCATCTACCTAATTTAACTATTTCATCAAATTTCTCATGCATAACCTCATCTTATTTTAAACATTTACCATGTCTATGCAATCTATATTCATTGTCTCAACGTATTCAACTTAAACTCATAATCACATTAACACATAGTTTTCATTATATCTAATTCAATTCATAATCACATAATCCCATTATATCCCATTCCTTTAAAAAAAACATTAGTACAAAATCCCATCAAATACAATATCAATTCACAATTATATCATAGCATAGAAATCTTGAATTCCATAAATTAAAATTGTATAAATTCTAAAAAGATAAGGTTTGAATCATGCACCTCGATCTTTTGTACACATAATCACTCCTTATTGTTGTCTTATTACTTCAATCTCCTTTATACTACCAATGATACATTTTTCATCAACAATGTAACCAATATCAATATTTCATTTCAATTCTCATTCAATCATCATTTTGAAACTATTAACAAGGAAAATCCTTAAAATTCCATACACATACACATTTTCCATTTAGAAATTTCAACATCAAGGTTTCCAAACCTTATTCCTATACATTATAGACAAATATCATCGTATGCCAAGTATCTATTTAATTCAATAAGTCTACCTTTTTTTTATAATTTCCAAAGCTTCCACATTACATCATAAGAATTCAATATCTCAAATTCACTCAACTTAAATCAATAATTTCACAAGATCTCATCACATATCTTACATCAAATTCACTTCTTAAATAGCAATAATATACTTTTCAACATTCTTTTAACAATTTGAGTACTTGTCCTACATGAATACACATACTCTTATATTATAATACATTAAACTTAAGATTTCAAACTCATAACGTTCTAATTTAAACAATACTATTATGTAAGCTTCTTTCATGCATACACATATATTATGTTTTTCTTTTTCCCATAATAAACATTCATATCCTTAAATAACACAAATGAATTAAAGAAAGTCAAGAAAAGATCAAAACACAAAATTGAGCTAAAAAAAACAGTAGACAAAATGGTCTCATCATTTTAAGAAATGATATGATCATTTCTTAAATTGGTCTAACTGTTTCTCAAAACGGCTAACCTGTTTCTGGTTTACATTTCTAGCAGCAGTTTCAAACACCAATAATTAACAGAAACATGATATTTAAGCCAATCCCAAAGGTCAAGTTGTAGTTCATCATAATACTCATAACATATTCAAATATTAATATCATCCAACGGTTAAATTACTAGAACAAGGTGTTTAACCAAACTGACCTTAAAAATTACAGATCTATTGTTAAAGAAGAACAATATATGTCTGAAATCTTTGTTTTTGATCTCCACTGTTAACACTTTAGAGAACACCTGGATGGACAATGTATCAAAATTACAACCCACTTTAATGGTTGATGAAAGAGCAAACATCCGACGACTACAACTGTGTAGAAGAGTGTTTTCTCTAGAAATTGTCCACTGGCCATATTTCTCAAACAAAACCTGATATTAAAAATCCTTTTGGTTAGAATTTAATGAACATTATGATGAACAACATACCCAAAATAAAGCCCAATTTAACAGTGAAAAGTAGAGATATATATGTCAAAGTTCCTGCTCTCAATGTGTTTTCTCTCAAAGGAAACTTCATTCACACTTAAATTTCTCAATCATCTCCCTAACCCTTTTATTTTGTTAAGATTTTAAGAAAACAAATGAAGGAAAAAAGCTTTCTCTCTTTACAAACACATAATCTCACTCAATATTGTTTTAGCAAAGATATACAAAAAGGATTCAATGAAGAGGAACAATGAAGGAAAATGTTTTTGGGGTGTCCTGAGCGACCCTAAAAGAAAAGAAAATGAGCTGATTTTCTTGTCTCATTGTATTTATACCTCCAATTTTAATAACCCTAGACCATGTTTGGCTAGTTACTATTTTACCATCATTCAACATTTTTCTCCCATATTTATTATTTTTTTAATTAATAATTACCCTATTTAACTCATATTTATCCTTTTTTGATTAGGGGTTTACATATGATCTAAATGAGATAAACTATACAACTACATCTATTTTAGTTTGTTCATCTAAAAATGTCATCCGCACTATGATAAAGATCATTACTAGTGTAAGAAAAATTCGCCTAAGTGGTTTGCAACCATATAGATAGACGATGTAGGATCAAAACAAAGATCGAGTCCTAATCTAGCACTTTGTTATTGAAGATTTTATATATATATATATATATATATATATATATATATATATATATATATATATCTTCCTACTTTTTATCTTCCTACTTTTTTTTATTAACCAAACCCTAAAAGGTATGGCTAAATCACTATAGCCACACTCATAAAACAATATTCACTAAAATAATGTTTTATGATTTTTTAGTTTTGTTTTTCAATTTCACCTTTCAACAACCCTTTTTTTTTTTAGTTTTTCTTCTTAATTTTATCTTTTAATATTAGGTTATTTGAGAATTGTGTTTCATAATTTTTTTTTATTTTCTTTCTGTCAGGCTATATATGGGTCTCATTGATTTAATTTTTTATTTATTTCAACATTCAATATTAGATCTATTGGACATAATTATTTTTAATTTTTTTTCTATTAATTTATCTTGATCTCATGATTTAGGTTTCTAATTTAATAGTTTAGTCCGAGTTGACTTGAGTCATTTCTTTTGTCACTTTTTCTAATTGATCATTTTTATTTCATTTTTAAACACTAGGTTGGTTAGAAATTAGTCTTCATAATTTCTTTTTGATTTTAATTCTATGAAGTTATCTCAATCTTATGATCCAAGTTATGAATTTAGTGGGTTGACCTCAGTTGACTCAGTTAATGTTTTTTGGATTTTTTTAATTGAATATTTTTTCTTTAATTTCACCCTCCAATAACTCAATATTTTTTTTTCTTTGTTTTTTTTAATTTCATCCTTTATTATTAAGTTGTTTGGAAATTAGCCTTTATGATTTTTTTAATTTACTTTCTGTTGAGTTTTCTCGATCTCATTGATGTAGTTAGTTTTCTTTTCTCAATTTTAACCTTCAATATTGAATCTATTAGGAATGAAGATTCATAATTTTTTATTTGTTTTTTATGAAATTATCACAATCTCATAATTCAGGTCTCAGGTTTAACAAGTTAGCCTGGATTGACTTATGTTATTTTTTTTTATCTTTTTAAATTAATTTTTTTCAATATTATCCTTCAATACTAGATGAATTTGAAATTGAACTTCATAATTCTTTTTATTTTATTTTATTTTTTTAGGGTTATATATATATATATATATATATATATATATATATATATATATATATATATATATATATATATATATATATAAAAAAAAAAAAATAGATTATTTATTTATATATCTTTCAAATGAGAATAAGAGTTAATTTATTAGGATAGCTGCCATTGGAATGCATAATGCAATAATTTTGTTTTAGCATAATAAATTCTTAAGATATGTGTCCTTAATTTCTAGGAAAACAGATTCTAGGAAAACAGATTATAATTAAGAGCTTGAATTGTTTCAAATATCTATATATTTAAATATTTCTCAAGAAAAAAGAAGAAGATAGAGAAGGGTCATTATCTGTTTCATGTGATGCTTATTTTAA
>Ga0325402_1006353_pt1 | contig 11157 bp, 8 predicted proteins | sample PopdelMetagenome_22_FD_207212 | JGI IMG/M metagenome (GOLD analysis project Ga0325402, IMG submission 207212) | Populus deltoides microbial communities from Bellville, Georgia, United States - Xylem-PdKOR-R3 | ecosystem: Host-associated > Plants > Phyllosphere > Stem > Wood/Secondary xylem...
ATTTGGTCAAAATTGCATGAAATTAAAGTCCAAGGACCAAAGTGAAACGGCGGGGGATACTATAGGGCATTTAATTGATTTTTCCAAGGGTAATTTTCAAAGAATTAAAAGTTGATGAGCTAATTAAGGATTAAATTGATTAAGTTAGAAACCAAGGACCATTTTGTAAATGGTGTTGAAATGCAGGGGTCCATTGCATTTTATCCAGGGGCAAAATTTAAAAAAAATTCATGAATAGGGACTTAATTGTTAAATGTTAGAAGTTCTGGGGCAAACTTGAAAATAGCCATTTTAATCAAGAAAACAACGTCATTTCAAAAACTATTCATCATCTTCTCCCTCAGGAACAATTTCAGTAGTAAAGGTTGGGCTGGACCTAGGCCTCTAGCCTAGCCGACCCAATTTTTTTTGGGCCAAGGGTGTGTTTGCAAAACACGCCCTTATATCAATCCCCTTTATTTTATTCCATTTTGTTTTGATATCCAAACGAGCCCCTTTTTTATATCAGAAATGGCAGTAAAAAGGATTCTACGATATCTAAAAGGAATTTCGAATTACATGTTATGTACCAAGGAAAGAAAAACTTATGATTGATTGGTTACTCTAATGCTGATTGGGAAGGAGATGTCGATCAATCCAAATCAACTTTGGAATATGCTTTTTTACTTAATGATAGTGCAATACTATGGAGGAGTAATAAACAATCCTACATAGCCTTATCTACTATAGAGGGTAGGTATGTAGATTGTTATGCAGAATCACAAGATGTTGTTTGGTTAACTAGTGTTTTTGATCAGGGTTTGATTGATATTGGCTATCTAATTCAATGACATAACATATATCAGGACATGTGCACATCATTGCATACATCAACCTACCGACGACATTAGCATAAGGTACTCTTGACATTTTCTCTTTTTTCTTCTAAATTTTTGGGACACATATCATGACTTAGACTCAAACTTTTATCAACAAGGGTGTCCATTTGTTTGTTATCTTACATGTGATAGCGCTTTAATAATATCTTTTTGATGTAAGTCTCTTGAGTTAAACCTAGAAGCCTTTTAGCACGATCTCTTATGATTTTCACATCAAGAACATAATTGGCCTCACCCATGTCTTTCATTTCAAACTTTGATAATAACCATCTTTTAATAGTATCAATCATCTCTTTGCTATTTTTAGCTATTAAGATGTTGTCAACATATAAAGACAATATTATAAAACATTGTTAGAACTTTTTAAATACATGAAATGATCTTCTTCCATCATTGTAAAACCATTCTTAAGGATAGCTTGATGAAACTTGACATTCTATTGTCTAGAAGCTTGCTTAATAGCATATATTGATCTTTTAAGCTTGCAAACTTTGCACTCTTGTCCTTTAGTCTCGAATCCTAAGGCTGATTTATATACATCTCCTCATTTAGTTCTCCATTGAGAAATGCAGTTCTAACATCCATTTGGCATAACTCTAGGTCCATATATGCGACCATAGCTAAAATGAGGTCAATTGAAGTAATCCTCACAACTGGTGAGAAAGTGTCTTCATAATCAATCCTTCTTCTGCAGTGTAGCCTTTTGCTACTAATCAAGTCTTATAATGTTCTATTGATCTATCCGCCTTACATTTAATTTTAAGAGCCCATTTATTTTCAATGGATCTTTGTCCTGATGGTTAATCGACCAAGTTCCAGACTTGATTACATTTTATCGACTCCATTTTTTTTCATAGCTTTAATCCATTATCTTGTTTTAGGATCAAATAGAGCATGACTGAATGTTTTAGGCTCTTCATCATCTTGTGGAGCAATCATGAACGCTTCCCCTTCAATCTTAAATCAACGACGATGAATTGGTTTACGAATGCTTCTACGAGGTTGAGATTGCTCATGATCTTTCTCCATGGGAATAGGAATAAACAAAATATCACTCCCACTATTTCCAATAGGATTAAGAGTTTCTTCTAAGTCCTTTCCTAAATAGCTTGTTGCGCCATAATCTAGATTTTTCATTTCATATAATCGAAAATCTTTATTAACCTCACCTGCCATTGAAAAATCCTTTTATAAGAATATAACATCACCCGATTCAATCTCTATCACTCTTCCATTAGCTTTTTCACCCAATAAATACAAATCCTTTGAAATGTTCAGAATATTTTATAAAGATACACTTCTTCCCTCTAGGACCAAATTTTCCATATTCATGAGAATTATTATGAATATAAGTTGCACAACCTCATAGATGCAAATAACCTAGATTAGGTTTGTCGTTACTCCATATTTATATAAGGTGGATGAGACAAATTTAGATGGTGCAATAGTTTAGTATGTAGCCAGTAGTTAATAATGCATCTCCCCCAAAGGAAATTGGTAAGTTAGCATGCGTCATCATTGACCTAACCATGTCAAATAGGGTCATATTCCTCTTTTCTGCTACACAATTTTGTTGTGGAGTATAAGGAATAGTTAGTTATATAGCTATATTCTTTTCATCATAAATTTTTTAAAATTATTCAAATAAGTATTCACGTCCTCGATCAGTTCTTAAAATGTTTATCTTGGTACTTAGTTTATTCTCTACCAGATTAATGTATTGAAAGCAATCAAATGCTTTAAACTTATGTGAGATCAAATAAATATGACCAAATCATGTGAAATCATTTATAAATGTGATGAAATAATTTGCTCTATGTCTTGCCCTCATATTTATTGGGCCATAAATATCTGAATGAATAAGTTGTAATGGACTACTGGCTCTTTTCGCTTTGCCAAATAGTAATCTTGTTGTTGTTCCAACAAGGCAATACTCTTTGGTACATGATCCTAAAAGACCAGCTCTTATCAATCTATATAATCGGTCTTGCCCAATATTTCCTAATCTAACATGCCAAGTTATGATATCATTATTATTAGTAGTGTTGGCATTTTGAACAATATAAATAGAAGTATCATCATTAATAGATACGTTAAAGGTGTCTAACACCATAAAACCATTTAATACAAAACCAAAACCAAAAAAAATATTATCCATATATACTTTTACACAACAATCAAGAAACTCAATATTAAAGCCCAATTGTAGTAACGCAAGAATAGACACAAGATTTCGTCGAACTTCTAGAGTGTAAGTACATCATGAAAATAAAATATGTGAATACCCCGTAAATCCAATTTGCAGGTACCAATTCCAAGCACAATAGCAAAAGCGTTATTCCCCATATATATGTATATTTTTCCCTTTGGAATTCGACAAAATTCCACACAAAGGTTGTTTAATCCTTGTTATGTGGTCGGTTGCTCCTAAGTCTATAGTCCAAAAAGGAATAGATTCAACAAGCATTAAACAACTGCTAATGTATAAGTTAGAGAGATGATTGTGGTTAAACATTACCTCTGGCTCAGTGCAATCACAAGCAAAGTGACCAGGTTCACCATAATTGAAACAATTCATATTGTTTTCTTTCTTATCGCCATGTTTTCCACGCTTGCGCTTATGTCCATTACTACTTGCTTCTATTCCTATCTTGCCATATTTAGGACCCTTACCATTACCCTTTTTATATTTAGAGTCATATGTTGCACACATCTTAGTCTCAGATATGAAAGCCTCATTTACAGGCTTCTCAGCGTGAAGTCGATCTTTTTTAAGCTCGACATGATGAGCAACATCATCAAATGTCTTGATATTGTCATTGTGGGTAAGGTTAACACGCATATGCTCCCAATTGCTTGGAAAAGAGCGGATAACAGCTTGGACTTGTTGTTCATCAGTCATCTGACACGATCAAAAGATTGATGTCTTATCCTAAGTGCAGGAGTGTCTAAGTAATAAATAACCTAACAAGACCGAGGTCGAACCACAGGGAGGTGAACTATATAAAATTATAAACAATAAATGAAAAGGAGTTGAAGAGAACTTTTGAGATGTGATATTGGTGGGGGTATTAATCAAAGATAAAAGCAATTGTCAAGGTTAGAGGATCCACTAATAGTATTAGAAATAAGTATAGTATAAACTCTTTTTATTAATCAACTAGAAACCACACACAAAGGAGGTTCCAATAAGATGATTTATCCTTAATGGTTCATTATAAATTTTTAACATGATCATATTAATTATCTTATTTTAGTAACACCATACTTTTAAATATTGTCAGGAATTCATGATGTTAAATTATTTTAACAACAAATCAAGTTCATTTCATAGCACAGGTGTCAGTAATACTATATAGTAGGCTATTAAAGTGCCAAGTATTTGTTGTACCAAGGGTTGTACAACACAAATCTAGATTATTCATTTAATAAGCACTGTATTAAGAGTGAGTAAGATAACAAATACAAAACATGTTAGTATCAAACATTAAAGTTCATGTTGAGTTGAGTTTATATAATACTATTCTTATACCATTAGCTTAGCTAAACATTATGAAAAAGAAAAACATAAATAAACAATATAAGAACATAAACATGATATAAGTTAACTAAGTATAGTAAAGGAAATGAAAAGCATAAACAAGAGATTAATATAACATAAAATAAAAATTAAAGATTACAAAATACAAAAAGAAAGACTGATCTTGATCTGAACACCAAGATGTCTAAATGTATGGCAAATGTCTCCTTTTATAGGCCAAAATTCAGAACTATTGATTTGATGACTAATTATTGAGTGGGTGGCCACCTCTTGAATTGGTGCCAACCATTATTTTCTTATCTGAACAAAACGTCATTGCTAACATCAGAATTTGAATAGATAGTCCTCATAACAGTTCTGGGCATTTGTCTCCGCTTTCCAACAAAACAAGAATGAGCTCATTTAGACTTATAGAACTCGAGATATTGACTAAACACCGAACAGTGTCTAGGCTGCAGGACAGATTTTGACTTCTCTTTTGTTGCTACAATTTGCACTTGAAAACGACTTTTTTTAATCTTGGACTCTTTATGAAAATTTTAGACCTATGTCTTAGCTATCTATCCATATAAACTAAATTTAAATCCAAGTTCTACAGCTCTAGTTATGATCCGATAATCGAATGGTGTTCTAGTTTGAATTGAATCAGCATCTCTTCTTTAAGCTTAGCCCTCTCTTTGTCTTTTCACTTTCAATAGTTAAACACATCAATCAATCCTTTAAATTGTGAGATATGCCTGCATTTAAAATGAGCATTTACCATAAATTAAAGATATTTTATGTTATTAGACTTGTTATTATAAAACATGTTTAAGTTAGGAAATTTAATGATACTTTAAGTGCAATATGATAATATAAAACCTTAATAAAAATGTATTTTTAAGTAGTAATCATCATCTCATGCCCAACACCCCCTTAATTCACTAATCATATTAGACATGATTGTAAAATGTTGCCTTATCGTCTGATTTTGGCGCTTCTAGTGACCATCAAATTTGAGGGTTAATTGATGAAGTCTCGTAGTCGAGGTTCTCCCATACTCAATATTTATTGTGTCCCAAACTGATTGGGTTAAACGATGTTTTTCAAAACACAATATTATATTATTTCTCATGTTGCTTAACGTTAGAATGCGAGCTACACGATCCTTGTGCTTATAGGTTTGATATGCTTTCATATCAAACCTGTGTTGAGCAGTGTTTCCTTACTTAGGTTCAACCATCAGTTGTGTGATTGTTTCCAACATTTCTTGCTCTTCCAGGAGATATTTAATCTTATGATGCCAAACATCATAATTCTTTTCACTTAGTTTGTCTCCATAGTTCAAATCAGCAATAATACTCTAAGATTTAGTCATATTAAGCGTTATTGACACCAATTATAAATATTAGTAACTAGTATAATTTAAATGATATTTATTGCCACTGTATTCTAAATTAAACAAATAATAATCTAACATATACAACAGAACTGAAAAGAATGTTAAACACTTGATCAATTTTCATTTGTATGGTCTAATTATTATTGAAAATTTAAATGAGTGCAAAATTATAGTTATTAGTTTCAACTAACAACTCTCACTGATCAAGTTGCAGATATTTCCATATGCATGCATAAAATGTAATTAAAACTTAAATGACATAAAATATACAATTCAAAATAATCAACCAATTATCTTAACAAAAAAAAAATATTGAAATAAAAAAATACAAAATTAAGAATAATAAATTTCAAAATTATTTTATATTGTAGGTACATAAGTAGGGTCTCCAATTACATTATCTACTTCATCAAAGTCATCTCCTCCAAGTTTATTCTGCTCAAACTATGAAATGAATTTAATAGCAACATCCAAACAAGCTGCGCTTCTTTTAGTATGTCATCTACCCTTTTCGTTATACTAACGTTCCTTCTCAAACAACATTTCATCAGTGAGATTGTTCAAATATAAGGATTCCAGCCTATATTTCAACGATAGTTGCACCAACATCCATTCCTCAAGCAGAGAATTAAGAACGATTAACATTTGATGTTCCATGTAGAATTTGTAAACATCACTCATATCCAATCTACTCATCCAATGATACATATAATCAATATGCTCTTGAATTTTATGAACAAGATTAATGGTATAATTCAATAAATGATCAATTTGATGTTGTCTATCCAATACAATAAAATATTTCAAAAGCACATAAATATTGTAATCAATATTTAATTAAGGCATGTATCATTTTATTTTATTTTTTTGTTCAAAGCTAAATTGGCACTATAATTAAGCAATTTATATTAACAATTAATCAATATTAATTGCCTCTCTTATGTTTGTTTTTTTTAAAAAAAACTGTCAAATGGCAGTTAGACATCTACCAATTCTAGATTTGTTCTCATGGTTAGTTTTTCCAACTGCCAAACCAGAGGTGTTGTCACAATTTTTCTTTCATGACTGCCAAATGGCAGTTTTCAATTGACTACGAGGACTAATTAAAATTACCCCATAGCCAGCACTATAAAATGTCAGTTACCAATTCACACAATTAAGTGGTAATTTTTTTAATTAATTAACAAATGAGAGTTACACAATTGCCATTTATTTGGCAAAAGGGTCTTTCTAATTAATAATAGAAAAGACAAAATCTTAACCAAATTACTTCATTAAATTTGAATAACAATACATCAAATAAAGTTTTGTAAATCTAAGACTCAAAAGAAGCATTCTTTCAACACAGAATGTACATCTAGCATTTATGTAGTAACAGATGTATTGCATAAAAAAAATATTAAAATCATGCCTCTGATACCAATATAAAAATCAAAGGAAATTCACTTGTGATGTGAGAATTTGTTTTCTTATCCCCGAGTCAATTAATTCAATGCCACTTCAATTACTAAAATCAAAGTGATATTTCACAGCACGAACGTCTTTGTAAATCTTGTTAAGTTAATGCAGAGAGTCCAAGATGAAAGAAGAGAAAGAGAGAATTATATTCTTTCAACAAATTAAAACAACTCTTTTCATATGAGTTATGTCCACACACACACACACACACACACTATATATATATATATATATATATATATATATATATATAAGTGGAGAAAGTGATTATTTCTTTTAATAACTTCTCTAAATATTTGGATCTGACCAAGGTTGTTAAAATCGTGAGCTTCGATTTATGAGTCAACAAGTATCTAACGTGCTAAATTGAACTAAAAACTTGAAACCAGTAAAATCGAATTTAACTCATGCAAAATCGGTAAACTCGGTCCGATTGTATGAGTTTACTAAATTTGTGATATGAACCAAGTCAGATCCAAATTTGGCCTTAAAATATCTGCTGACTAATTTTGCGAGATTGAGCATATCTTTCAAACCGTATATTGGATAATGCTAAAATTTTACAGGAAAATATTAGATACATGAAAATATATTGTGGTAAATTTTCAGGTCAAATAGAGTTAGGGAACATAATATTTCAGAGGGTCAAAGTTAGTTAACTAATATTGTCAAATATGTCAAACAAGACCTTCGTGTACTGTTTGGAAAATATCTAGAGGTACTGGTGAAATTTTGCTTCGATTAAAGTTGGGATAGAAACTGGACATCTGAAACTTTTCAACTATATATCATAAGCTCAATAATTCATCCAAACAAGGACATGTTTGAAATCATGACTCAAATCTGCAAGGAATATGCAAAAATTGAAGATTTATTTAGGCTACATGGAGGAATTTTAACATGAAAACTTTTTTTATTATTCTATTTTTTTATTATTTAATTTTAAATAATAATTTTTAATTTGAATTTTTTTCTAACGCATTAGACATTGTTTAGGGGTTTATTTCATTATTAAATTTATGTTAGTTAATTACTAATTTAAACTCATTAGTTTGCAACTCAAAAGGGGTCTATCAAGACTTATCATGATGAGAACAACCAAGTTATCACTAGATTTATGTGTGCTTCCTACGTTTCAGTGATTCCTCTACATTGAGAAATTTTGTTCTGAGACTTTTTATTTCTCCATGTCATTATTTTATTGATTCATACTATCTATCTCTCTCATTTTATTTAGATCACTCATTGATTATGATATTGTTAACTCATTTTATCAGATTGTAATGTAATTTAATTTATTGACTAGAATTATCAATATATAATTAGTTAAAAAAAATTACTTATAATTTTATGATTTTACTATCCGAGTTTATATTGTATTTTTTGTGTCGTGTCAAAAAAGTATTTTTAACAACGTTGGATCTGACCCATCTCTTATAAACGGAGCAGACTTAACTCAATAACCAACACAACATATAACTGAAAAACATATATTGATATACAGAAATCACTTGCATATAAATAAAAGAAAAAAAACAGTGCACTGTTCATGGTGTGCATTGAATTCATACATATATGTTTTTGTTTTTTAGTTTATGGGATAATAATAAAAATATCAAATTTAGTCCTTGGAAACACCAGTTCTACTGTTCTCATATCTGGTTTCGGGAGTGCCAACAAAAGTGTGATGGTGGTCATGGTGGCAGAATCTTACACATCAATATCTGTTGTTTGTAATTAGCTAATGGATGCCACCTGTGTTTTCCATTTAAAGAATAAATCTGACTTTAACATTGGTCAAAGTTTTAAGCTTTCCTCAATATTATTTTTGGGTGGGCTTGACTTTGCCTTCTGTTATGTTAAATTTGTATAGTAGAAGCACAGAGTGGTTGGACTTAAGGCTAGCTTATTATTAAAATAAATAAATAAAAAATAAATAATTATTTATGGTGTGAGGAACGAATAATAGTGGAGATATCCTATTTAAGCTCAATTTTTAAATATAAAAATTAAAATCTTCAGTCTTCATTTTGTTGTTAAATTTCCCTTACTATCAATTGTGTATTTTCCACTCTAAATTATGGATTTTTCATGTAGGTTTTTAAAATGTCTGAACTTATTTGAATGGAAAATAGATTGAACGGTACAAGCGTTTATGAAAGATAATATTAACAACGGCACTGTAGGTGAAGAGTATTTTTGTAATTAACATAGGCAAGTAGGATTAAATATATTTTGGACCCATCAAACCAAAACCCCTTGTCTTGTCTTGTTAGGTGATGTACAATATGATTGTGATTGTTTTATAAAATATTTTTTATTAAAAAATATATATTAAAATAATATTTTTTATTTATTTTTAATATTAACACATCAAGATAATTTAAAAACACCACAAAAATATTAATTTAAAATAAAAAAAATAAAAAAAATTAATTTTTTTAAAATACTTTTAAAACACAAAAACATTCCCCCCGTGGCTTCGATGACAGAACATATTTAATTTATACAGACATCAGTATTGATCTATCAAAATAAACGTCGGCAATCGTTCCCTCATGCGCGGTGATGGGAGGGAGAAAATAATTTTCGATGTTATTGTCATGTGATTTCACTATTTAGAAGTTTTAACCCTCCCCATAAGGGCGGAGCATTGTACAAGGCTGAGGTGGACTATAGCCTAGGTAATAAATAATGCTTTGCCTAATAAAGAAGAAGAAGAAGAAGCACATATTTGAACAATTGAACCTTTATGAATTGTGAGGCTTTCTAAACACAAAATTATACAAAGGAGAGGAGTATAGACAAAAGTAAGGACACAGTATTATAATTGCAAGCCGTGGAAAATAATTGTTTTTGTACATAATTAATTGTAAAATATGTTTTGTTTGGAGTGTTTATATTTGTGGCAGCGGTTGTTTTTAAAAATATTTTTTACTTTAAAATATATCAAAATATTTTTTTATTTTTAAAAATCAGAACATCAAAACGATATGAAAACAACAAAAAAATTAATTTAAAGCTAAATTTTTTTTTAAAATATTTTTGAAACCCAAAAATAAACTAACTATATATCACTAAAGAGTGTCGAAACATGAACAATTTGGGTTAAAAAAAATAATTGTGATCAATTGTGTTTTGTAGGGCATACACACTTATATTAATTAATCATCCCAGGTTATTTTTAAAAAAATTGACAATCATTATCAATCTTATTAGTGTTTCTCCCAAACATCATACCGAGTTACAATATGCTTAATCTATAGAAATTGCATATATGGTAGCTACCAAAAAACGTGAGACTGGTAGAGTGGCTAATCAAATCGGTAATTTACATCGAAGTGGAACTACTCACTGGAGCTCTCATTTTTTATTCTACTAATAGCTTAATAGATATGTATGGAGCAACTATTATTGTGCTTGTAAATATGGTTCAAGAAGGATCTTCTAACTCTATACATGAAGAAGCTGGTGGTTGTTTGATTGTGATGAAATCTTTTGAATTTATATTCGTCTTATATTTTATGCATAAAATAATAGGGACAACTGATTTACTTTGTCGAGTTTTGCAGCAAAAATCTCTTAACATCTTAAATGCAATGGATCTTGTATGAATTACTAAAGCATTGTCGTGAACTTTGAGAATGTCAGATTTGATCTTCTTCTTGCAAATGTGCAATCTGTTTGCACAAAATATAAAATTGGCATACCACATATGAATGCTTCGTATAAAAAAAAACTACAGGTTGTTCATATCAACAATAAAGTTTAGTGACAGTTTACCAGCATTATCATTATGATATATTTAACTCAACAATATATTTTCAGTTGGAAGAATTAAATTCTAAATTCAATAATGGGACAGTGGAACATGTTAAAATTGTGTTTTGCAATAAAAT
>Ga0325402_1006354_pt1 | contig 11157 bp, 4 predicted proteins | sample PopdelMetagenome_22_FD_207212 | JGI IMG/M metagenome (GOLD analysis project Ga0325402, IMG submission 207212) | Populus deltoides microbial communities from Bellville, Georgia, United States - Xylem-PdKOR-R3 | ecosystem: Host-associated > Plants > Phyllosphere > Stem > Wood/Secondary xylem...
TTAAGAAATACACAAGTTTTATAGATATCTCAATCCTATTGATTCCTTATATATTTCAAACAATAGCTAAAATAAATATCATTTATCGGTCTCAAATTGAATCCAAAATCATGTAAACGGTGATTAAGCACACACAATCATTAAGTTTAGATAAAATACGCAACAAATACTAGAATAAAGAACCACTATAGCTAAATTAAAAGGATACAAACCTAATACAATGAACATCACTTACGAATACGGGAAAATAAGAGAATTTGATTTTTTTGAAGTGATTGTTGTTCGTAGCTTCTTTCTTTTAGTTCTAATTGCTCTTGCTTCTAGATATCGCCTCCTATCTCTTGTTGTGTGTTTTGGGTATCAAAAAACAAGTGTTAACTGTTGCCTAAAAGGGTTTTAATGGTCTGACTAGCTTTATCCTTCAAAGGAAAGGAAATTAGTTTTCTTTTATATCACAAATTCTAACTAGTTGAAGAGAAATAAGAGGTTTAATCTATTAGTTAGCCTTTTCAATTTATATGTATTTCGTGTTTTTCATGATGAGTTTAAAGATTTGGTAACCAGCCTTTCAACCAAGGCAAAACCTCTTTCATATGCAGACGTTCATAGCCATCTGCTTCCGCATAAGTTTCTTTACAATACCTTTCTTCAATCAATGGTTGTCAATCGTCCTCTGCTGCCCACATCACCTCTGCCACCCTCGGCAAATGTATCCCAGCATTAGTCCTCTGCCACTTATAGCGACAATCCTAATTTCAGTAGTAACAAAGGATGTTTTCATGGCAGCTAGTGTTCTAACAACTGTAACAGCCACTAACACGTGTATGATTTTCGTGGCTTTCAGGGGTTTGTTAACACCAACTGGAAGCAAGGCAAGTGACAACAAAATTGAAAGAATATTGGCCCTTCACAGTGGTCTCCTCACTACTCCTTTAAGAATAATGTCAAGTGTCAACTCTACTTCTCTTTTAGCTATTCAACCCCTCAATGCTCTAAGCTTCGTAGCCATGTACAGTAGCCGACTGCCAATCTTGCTCTTGATAATGTCTCTTCTCCTAATTCTATGGATTGGTCCCTAGCTAGAAACTAGTCAACACATTGCACTTCATCTTTCGACTATGACCGGGCTTGAACCTTATCTTTATTATGATTATTTATATGTTGGTGATATAATCATAACCTAATTTTTAATAACATAAAATTTTAAAAAATAAAAAAACAAAAAATTAAGGTTTGAATCATGACAACACAAAATGGTAAGTTTTGAGGGATTAATCATGTTGGATTTATGACTTTAAAAGTTAATTTTGAAAGAAATTAAAAAAATTAACAGGTATAAGGTTTCAATTAAACTTTGTTTGGGTTTAATTAATGATATCGGGAATTTGATTAAAGAATAAATAAGTTTGAGGACTTAATTAACCTTAGATTTAGTTTAATTAATGAAATCAGGGATATAATTAAATAAATATTAAATTTCTGAGTTAATTAAGGACAAAATTACAAGTGATTAAGGTCAGGGACCATTTTGTAAAAGGCACCAAAATTCTGTCTAGGGGCCTGATTAAAAACATGTTGAAACGTGGAGGACCAGATTGAAAAACTGCCGCCCCTACCAGAAACGACGCCGTTTTTCATTTCTGGTCATCGTCTTCTTCCTCTAAGAACAAAAGAAACCCCCTGCAAAGGAGAGGAAGAACATTAATTGCCAACACAATCGAACGAACAATCTCCACGATTTCTATCGTCATTTCTCAGATTATTCCCTCCAGTTAGCAGGTCTTTGAGAAGGGGAAGAAACCACCACTAACAGTCCAGCAGCTGCGGGACTGTTGGTGTGCCAATCTACCCAAAACACGGGGTTTAAAGAGTATCCCCACGTGGAGATAAACACCGGGGGAGATAAGGATTGAATCCCATATCCAAGTCCCCGCTGGACTTATCCTCTGCCAAGGAAAGAAGAGGCGTACTGGGGAACAACCAGTTGGTTCTGCCTCTATAAATGGCCAGTGAGTAGCCAGAAAAAAAGCAAGGAGAAAAGAAGCAGAAAACAGGGAAAAAAGCAGAGAAAACGAACAGAAGAGGAAATCAGAGGAGATCAGAGAGTAAGTAAAAAAAACCAACAAACAGAAACACAAGAACAGAGGGGAAGAGACTTAAAGGAAGAGAAAGAGGAGAATATTCTCCGGCCGACGCTCGGATCGATACCTTCGTCTTCGTCTTCATCTTCGCCAGGTAAAACCATTCTCCTCTGTTTCAAATGTAAATGTTGCAAGACAGTGCGAAGGTAATTAATTACCTTCGCACTGTACAGTGCACGCGTGAGCTCAGTCACGCGTGCCTGCTGTCCAGCCAGGTCATTGGCTTCGGCCGGTTACCAGGCTGGGCCGTCTGGGTCCAACCCAGTTCATATTAGCTGGGCTGAACCCAGCCCCAAAAAAGTAAAAAAACGAGTGGGCTGAGTCTGGGCTTTAAGCCCAGCCAGCCTAAATTATGTTTACTAAGGGTGTGTTTGGCAAAACATACCCTTATGCTTTAACCATAATTTTCATGCCTATTCTAATTTGATATTTGACTAAAAAACCTCTTTTTGATATCAGAAAATTTCAAAAATATTTAGGGGTCTTTGTTGACTAATTTGTGCATGTTGATTTATTTATTTTCCTTGTGTTTTTATTTTTTAAAGTTATGTGCTCAATTTATTGCCTATTATTGTTAAATGCAAATCTATCGTGCACTATTTTTTTATTTTCATCTAAAAGGGGCGAATAATAATAAAGGATAAACAAGAAAAAAATGACATGGAAAATTTCTTCGTCAAATTCATTTTTTGAGAAAATATTCTTTAACGCTAAAGTCAGGAATATCATATTTTTTAGATTTGTGCGATATTTTCCAACACCAGAGTTGGAAATATTCATAGGAATTGATCACTGACGCCAGAGTCAAGAACATGAAAGGAAGAATAAAAAAGGGAAAAAAGGAGAACAAATTCCTAGCCATTTTAGACAAAATCAGCAATGCAGTCTGTCTCAGGTAGGACACTTAAGGGGTGATAACATCTTTCCTTTTGCATAACCCGTCTCGTGCCATAGAATCTCTGTTGACCAGTTAGGGTTCCTAGTGACCATAATACTAGGTGATGACTCCTTGAACAAGACCTTTTTCCTTAAAAGAATAAGATGCTAGATATTTGTTTCTTTTTGTAATCCAGATTAATTTTTAATCGATCGCCGCAATGTCCAGGTATGACAATGATAAGAGCATTTTCATATCCAATATTGTACATACTATGTTACATACCCCAAAACGCACTTTCACCTTATATAGTGTTCTTCATGTTCCTCATATTACAAAGCCATTACTTTCTGTTAAAATTTTTTATTGTGATAATAATCTTTATTTTGAATTTCATGCATCTGTGTTTTATGTAAAGGATCTCACCACCAAAGCAATACTTCTTTCCAGCCAGAATAATGATGGTCTTTATGTTCTGTCTGAGTCTTTCTACCATGTCAATCCCTTAGGCTTACTAGTTGTTGCACAAGTGCGGCGTTGCAACGATCCTCCTCTCGGGTATCTGGAAATCAGGAAATAGGAAAGACAAGGATTTCTTGTCTTTTATCAGTGGAAAGAGCGAATGAGAGTTGCCATCTAGAATTTTGGTTACTAAGAACCTTAACTAGTTTCAGAGGGGGATTGGTTGCGTAAAGGAAATATATTAGCACCCAAAATACGTCATATTTAAGGTAAGTTGCATTGTTTAATTGTCTAATATATGCTAAGGTGTTGTTGTGTTTTCTAATTGTTGGTCTGTTTAAAATTTTAAGAAAAATCCTCTTCGATAACTAAATCTTTATCTTATCGGGTGAAACATAACAGTTCTAATGTTGACAAAAAAAGAACTAACTTTTATTTAATATTAGAATATAGCTTACATATAAGTTTGTAATCCCATATATGAAAAGAAAACAAAATAATTTTTTTGATATTTTTGAAATATTGACCTAGTTTTGATAGTTTTAATAAACTGGTTATTAAAGCTCAAAATGCATGCTAATACATATTATTTTTTAAAATATTTTCTTTTGTATGAAAATATGATATGAAAATTTCTTATAAGCTTGAGAGACTTGACTGTATGCATTGTTGCTATCCAATTTTTGACTCATGTTTTTGATAAATTTATAGAAAAAAACCAAAAATAGCAAAAAAACAATGAAAACCCCAAAAAATATATTTTTGATATATTTGTATTGTTTTTAGCATTTTCAACGTCATCTCAAAAGAATTTAAATTTTCAAAGGTATTTGGAACGCGTTCAACTTTTAACGCGTAAATTTTATTATCATTGATTTTTCTTGTTGAGTTGGTGGCGACTCCCAAGAACCAAATCAAGCAACAAAGATGAAAAATTGTTGAATTGCCGCACAGGGAACGTATGACAGGCATAAAAACAATATATTTTTTTGTTTTTTTTTCTATATAATGTTTTCAACATTTCAGAGAAAACCGAATATTTTAATACTGGATTTGTATCTTTATAATATAAAAATACAAATCAATATTAAAATAAATTAGTAGAAAAATACGCGAGATAACCACATATTTTTTGAAAGGATTTTGAAATTTTTTCAGAATTTTTTTGTTGTTTTTTTTTAACATATAACATATATTATTATATTATAATAAAATAACTTTGGGTTGGGTCCAACTTAATCATGTTGGCTAAGCACACCCTATTTGGGCCGAGTTCGGCCCAAAAGGAACTTGGCCGACCTCAGCCCAAAAGAGGGTTGGGCCGATGTCGGCCCAAAAGAGTGTTTGGTAGAAGTCGACCCAATAAATGTGTGCTTTTTTATATTGTGCCGGACCTAGCCCATCCATTTTGGTATGGAGAAGAACTGGTTCATCCCAGTAAACAATGAAGAAACTCTCCACTATTCATTTGCAGGAATAATATAGGTAGGGAAGAAGGAGAAGAAGAAAAAGGAGGAGGAGAGGGGCGGGCAAAAGCTAACCTAGCAGTGGCTTATGTTGGCATTGGAGGTTCTTCTTCCAAACAAGGCGGTTGTGCATTGGGGAGCTGTTGAGCTAGTGGTTCTTCTTCTTCTTTTGTGTTTTCTTTTTGTTATGTTTCTATTCTCACTCCTCTTTGTTTCTCTATTTTCCTTCCCTTTTTTGTTTATTTTTTCCTTTTTTGTTTTTTTCCTTTCCTTTCCTTCCTATGTTCTCCCTTATTTTTCTTTCTTTTCTTTTCTCTTCTGTTTTAGCCTATTTCCTCTCTTTTTTCTTTGTTTTTTCTTTGTCTTTTTTGTTCTCTCCCCAATTGTCTCGTTTATAAGGGGTAAGGGGAGAAAGAGCTACTCTACCCCTGTCCAGTCATGGCACAGGGATAGGGTGGCTGGGGTGGCCTCTGTGTAGTCACCTCGGAGTTGCTCGCAAGGCCCCTCTGCCTCTTTCATCATGGTGGTTGGTCATGAGGGAGTGTGGGTGGTGTCAGGGTTTTTGGACAAATAAGAGGGGGAGAGAGAGAAAGATGCTGCAAAGGAAAAGAAGAAAAACCTTCTTTCCCTATCTTTACGCGTCAACGGAAGAAGAAGATACACAATGTTGTTCCAAAACGACACTGTTTTGGGCCTTTTTTTTATATGAACAGTGAATGAAACGACGGGGTTTGTACAAAACATGCCGTTTCATTTAAATAAAAATGGTGCCAAAAAGTGTCTATTTCCAAATCAGTTCTCAGTTTTCAATTTATTCAATCAAGTCCACAATTGTAATTTTGATTTTAAGAATCGATTTAATTGCATCCTTGTTAAATTCAAATCTCAACCCTGAAGTTGACCGCCTTTTTCACTTTGATCCTTGGTTTTGAATATATGCATTTTGGCCCTTAATTGATCAACAAACTTTTAATTTTTTTCAATTTGGCCCTTAATTTGGTCAATTTCAGCCCCTATATTTACGCGCCTTTTCAGTTTAGTCCTTGATTTTGGATTTCTTTAATTAAGTCCCCAATTGTCCATCAAACTTCAATATTTATGCAATTAAGCCCCTGATTTGACCAAATTAACTCTTAAAAAATTATAATTCAATCCCCAAACTTTAATTTCTTTTAATTAAAGCCAAAATTGACTTAAAAATCAATTTTCTTGCAATCAAACCCTTCATAAACGCAATTAATCTTTTAAAAAAAATCTAATGTGAATCATCTATTTCTTCACTATTATATATGAACCCTGGAAGCTTTGACAACGTACATTTCATGAAATGTTCTGCATTATGTTGGAGCATGCCAAAATCTATAGATCCAGTTGTTTTGAAGTGGACTTTACTTGTTAAAGACAGGTTCAAATGAAGAGCATTCCAATGTTATCCTAAGGTATTTTATGGGCAAATTGGAATGACAGACACAAATTGATTTTCAAAGATATATAGGATGCCAAATTGGAATACAATGTTTGAGCTCGTTCTTCATCGATTTTAATATCTTCTATACTGGGAATGATTTATTTAGAGGCTCTAATGGTATTTCGAAATGGTCAAACAAGTGATGATCGAGTGTTCTTCACTTTCATTTTTGATTATTTTCTTTTTCATTTTACAATTATTCTATATTATATACATTTAAACTCTATTTTTTCAACCAGGAACTTCCAAGATAGCTATAATTAGCCAACATAAAAAAATATAAACAATTGCCCACTGCATCATAAAGTCTCAGCTTACCCTTAAGCTTTGCCAAAAAAAAGTAGAATAGACCAGGTTCCTCTAAGCAAACAACATGTCACATATTCTTTAATGATTCACGTCAATCTATAAACAAAATGGTTTTGGGTCAATCATTATAGGACAACGATCTGAAAGACCTCTTTAGAGACCAAAGAGCTTGTAGCTGCTGAAGCTCAACATCCATTGAAAGCTTGCAAAAGCCCTATCTATCTGCTCATAGATCGTTCTCGAAATCAAGAGTACCTCCTTCCAGTCAATGGAAACTCAATAAGATCACCAGAAGATATGAAAGTACTGAAAGCGCTCGATCCACTTCTATTAACCAAATCACCCTATGCAAAGTATTGAAAGTTCAAGTTACGTTTTGATGGTTGTGGATTTGAGAATAGGTTCTAGTTAATAACTTAGAGATTTTTTAATATAAAAGATTTTTTAATACAGGGGAGGTTTTACAAAAATTTCAGTAAATTTTATTTATAGTTGTGGTTGTATATAAAAAAATTCATCTATAACTTAAGATTTTCTAGTATAAGAGAAGTTTTATCAAAATTTCAGTAAATTTTATATTTTGTTGCGGTTGTATATACAAAAATTCACATAAAAAACAGATTAAATATAATTTTCTTTTGTTTAAATGGTGTGTGAAAATTAAAGTTGTTACATTTTATGTTTTTATCAGTTATTCAGATTGCTTTTAATCCTTCAAATTGACTTAGTCATGTTATGACAGCTTTCTCGTATAGTTAATTTGATGCTCGGCCTTTATTAACAATCAAGTGGGAGGTTCAAAGGCTAACCGGCTAAATCGATTTTAATGATATTGTCAAAGAATTTTTTATGATCTGATTTTTTTTCTTTAAAAAAAAAATATCGGTTAAGATTTTCATATAAATTATTCTTTTAACTCATATCAGACAACAATCATGTTAGCTATGTTCGTCATGAGATTACTCTTAATGTTTACAAAAATAAGCTCACATGGATATTAGTGACATCACAACGGATTGCGGGCAACAGAACAAGTTAAGATCTATCTATGGTGGAAGCAAATACTCTTAAAATAAAATAATTAAAGTTAGATTATTTTTAAAATATATAATTTCATTAATAAGTAATTTCATTAATATAGAAAACAAAAGTTATCTAACTTAGTTAATTTTAAATATTTAAGATTATTTTGACCTTTTAAATAAAATAGATACTCACATTATATTGCAAAATAATTATAAAATTCATCCAAAAGTTCAACTACTGTTGCAAAAGTAAGGTTCAACATGTTTTTTGCTTCCACGTAATATTTACGGTGTGCTAATGAAACACTTTTACAATAAATTTGCATCATTTTTAATGGATGCTGCGGTGTTTCTCTAATTCCTTTGGTTTAGATTAAAAAGGAATTTTTTAAAAGTATTTATAAATAAAAAATATTTTAAAAATCAAATTCTACCCTCATTTTTTTTTTAAATGTATCTTCAAATCAATCCAACATGAAGACGAAAACTTGACATGTCAATTCTCCATGTCCTACTATCATTAATCACATGTGAACGGTAAAAAATAAAATAACCTATTATTAAAATTTTATTTAAACCATCATGCTTGCATGCTGATTTGAGTGTTATTTTGAAAATTTATTTCATTAAATTATGTAGAAATTAAAATAGATTTTCTCAGGACACCAACGGATGTATTTGTTTAGCTAAAATATATTTTTTCATGTATTTCTTTTTTATTTTGATAAAAAAATATTTTTTTATCAACCATGTGAATTTTTAAATTAAAACTTTAGATGATTGAAATAAAAATTCATAAAAATGTTAATTATTAAAAAATAATATAAAATTATTCTTTGTAACTCATCTAACAATTTAAGTTTTTAAATAAAAATGATACTTTGACACTAATGATTTAATTGAAGGTAAAAAAATATATTTTTTCATTCAAAATTATCATTTTTTATTCATGGAATTCTTTTTTTTAAGACAAATATATATTTTCTAAAAGCATGATTTTTTAAATAAAAACTTATAAAAAATAAAAAGTATGTGCCTCCAAGCTATAAAAGCTGATTGTTTGTTACTTAATGATTGCAATAATTTTATGTAATCTGTTTACCAGTCTAATTGGCCTTAGATCCTTTAATTTGGGAATTAAAGTGATATATGTAATTATTGATCTAGCCGGCATTTCCCAGGTCTAAAGAGCTCAGTCATTATCTCATGAATTTCTTCACCAATTAAATCACAGTCTTCGCATCACCTGGGGCCTTCACGATTCCAAACAGCATGTTCAAGCTCCTGTACAGTCATTATTTTCTCTGGCACAAACAAAATCTATACTTAAACTTGTTTATTTGCTAAAAAGTAATTGTTTTTTTTTAAATAAATTTTAGAAAAGTAAATTATTTTATGATATTTGGTAATGTATTGAAAAATAAATTGAAAAACACTTTCCAGTGTTTGGTTATGTCATGGAAAATCAGCTGGAAAATAACTTATTAATGTTTTATTTTTCTCAAATTTATTAAAATAATCAGAAATAAATATTAAAAATTAAAAAGTTGAATGAGAATGATATTGAAAAAAAATTTAATTTCATAAATTATCTCAAATAAAATAAATAATAATCAAAATAATAGAGATCAAATCTAAAAAATAAAAAAATTGAAAGATGAAGAAATTAAAATAATAATAATTAACATTTCATAAATTATTTCAAATAAAATAAGTAACAATCAAAAGAATGAGGACTAAATTTGATAGATAAAAAATTTCAATAAAAAAATGATAAGGAAAAAGCAAATAACAATTATAAAAATGAGGACCAAAGTTAAAATAAAAATTAAATTCTAAGGGATGAAATTGAAAAACAAATATTCAAAACAAAATATATATAGCAATCAAAAGTTTGAGGATCAAATTTGATATAATCAGCAAATAATATGACATCTCTAAATTTTTCACAACTTCCGGAAAGTTTTTTCCGCCCAAAATAAAAGGAAAACACTTTTCTAGAAACAAAGCCAAATTTTTCTTTGACTGAAAAATGTTTTTCGTTGACCGGAAAGTGTTTTCCGTTGACCAACTTTCCTAATGGCAAACAAACACAAGAAAGTTTAGAAAGTGATTTCTCGAAAACCACTTTCCGGAAAATAAACACATCCTTAACTTTTGAAACCATCGCTATCAATTAATGCTCGACTTGACTGTTTAAGCTGTGATATCTTTAGGCTTGTGAATGTCATTAACTCCATCCAAATTCACTTTTGAGATAAAATGATAGGGGTTGAATACAAACAGCAGACAAAAAGAAGATAAAACACCACAAATAGATTTTAGTTTTGAAAAATAAAAGAACCGGTCTACTAGTTAGAAACGGTCTATATGCTTACTTGATTGAATTATTTTTATCAAGAGGTTGTTAACGGATATCTAGTTAATGGATACAATCAATAACTTAAAGGTTAAATAATAATTAATACATCATCAAAATTAATAACCACTAAGCTATATTATCTACATCATTAACGACCAAACTGATATGAAGAGTCAACACAATCATTTGGTGGATCTGATAACTTTGCATGATTAGCTCTATCATCTTCTTCTGGCATCTGATGTGGGGTGAGAAAAGGCTTAGGAGGCATTCGTAGGGATTCAACATCTGATTCAAGCATCTCTACAACTTTATGCATTGAGGGACGATCAACAGGCTTCAACTGTATGCACCACAATGCCACAATAATCATCTTTTTCATTGTTTTCTTTTCATGTTCCATGACATCTTCTTGTACTTCTATGTCATTTCCTTCACTAACTTGGTCATAAACCCATGAAGGGAAGTAAATTTGGCTTGAATGATTTGCCAATGCGTTTAAGTTCTTTCTTTTTCCTACCATTTCCATCAATAACATCCCGTAACTATAGACATCAGCTTTGTAAGAGACACCTCCAATATTTTTATAAAATAGTTCAGGAGCCATGTATCCTATCGTTCCTCTAGCAGCAGTGAGGGGCACGGTGTTATTAGATGTTGGGTATAATTTTGCTAGTCCAAAATCTGAAATTTTCGGAACAAACTTATCATTAAGAAGAATGTTGTGAGGCTTGATATCAAAATGTAATATTTGCATATCACAACCTTGATGTAGATATTCAATGCCACGAGCCACCCCAAGAGAAATCTCATACATTTTCTCATTGCTTAGTGGGACGCTACCTTCCCTAGAAAAAATGTACTTTTCAAGAGACCCATTAGGCATGAACTCATATATAAGAGCACGCTTCGATCCCTCAACAGTGAAGCCTATAAGTTGCACGACATTGACATGGTGAATTCTTCCAATTGTTGCAACTTCGTTGATAAAATCTTGTCCATTGGCTTTTGACTTGCCCAATAATTTAACTGCTGCAAAACGACCAC
>Ga0325402_1006358_pt1 | contig 11154 bp, 9 predicted proteins | sample PopdelMetagenome_22_FD_207212 | JGI IMG/M metagenome (GOLD analysis project Ga0325402, IMG submission 207212) | Populus deltoides microbial communities from Bellville, Georgia, United States - Xylem-PdKOR-R3 | ecosystem: Host-associated > Plants > Phyllosphere > Stem > Wood/Secondary xylem...
TTAAAAGTGAGAGAGCATACCATAGAGCAGCATCACAGACCTTAGGCTTCTCAGTTCTCCTCTTTTGTATAAATTTCAAAGTAGCACCAATTAAGGCTTTTTAAAGGTTTGACACTTCTTCTTAACAGCCTCAATGACGATGTCTTATAAACAAACAACAACTAAATCATGAGTACATTGAAGAAAAAAAGCCCTACAAAGAATATTCAATTTCAGATATGGTAATACCTTCTTGTGATGTTTCTTGTACATACTTGTCCATTTAAGTCTGGAAGGCTTAAAGTGATTGTGAAAATAACTCTTGCATTTCAAAACCTTTCGCTCCTTTTTGACACCCTCAAAAGATACACTGTCTAGATTTTATATTAAGCTTTCACCTCTCTTCACTAGGAACATACATATAAGGAACATACATATAAGGTGGATGTCCAAACCCTCTCAAACTAGAGTAGTCCATACCTTTTTTGCTACTTACCTATCTAGTGTTGCTAGAGGGGATATGTTAATCAAGAAACATGTCATATTCATTGCTTCTGCTCAAAAGTTCTTAGCAAGCCTTCTATTCAGCTTAAGCACCTTATTTTTTCAACTATTATCTTATTTATTATTTCCGCTACACTATTATGTTGTGATGTCTTGTGTACTGTGAAGTGTCTTTTGATCCCACATTACTTATACAACTCCATGAACTTTGAATCTATAAACTTAGTACCATTATCTGACCCGATGCATTTGATCTTCCTCCCTACCTGGTTTTCTACTTCTACTTCTAATACCTTGAACTTGGCAAATATTTCTCACTTATGTCGCATGAAGTACACCAAAATCTTTCATGAATAGTCATCAATAAAGATCACGAAATACATATATCCTCCACATGATGCTACCCTTACCAAACCATAAATATTTGTATGAACATAGTAAAAAATCCTCTATTTCTTATGTATGGCTGTCTTGAACTGCATGTTATTTTGTTTTCTAAGAACACAATACCTGCAGAAATCAAGCTTGCATGTTTTGACACCTTTTGATAAATTCTTCTTATAAAGCTCCATCATCCCATGCTCACTTAGAAAACCTAATCGCATGTGCCACAAAACTGTGTGATTTGACTCAGATTCTACGATTGCATTTCCACCTACAATTATGGTACCTAGTAGTCTATAAATATTTCCTAGCAATATTTATCCCTTTATGACTATCATATCACCTTCACTCATCTTCAATACTCCACTTTCAAACTTGAGGTTAAACCCATTACAATTTAAAATGCCTAATGAAATAAAATTCTTTCTCGAGTTCGGTATATGTCTAACATCACACAAAGTTCTAACAACATCATTAAACATTTTAATTTTGATATTTCTTATTCTAATAACTTTGCATAGATCATCATTACCCATATAGAATCAGTGTTGATTAAATTGTAGTTGTCTAACCAATCTTTATTAGGAGTCATGTGATAAAAACATACTAAGGCTGTGTTTGTTTCCCCGAAACTGGTTTCCGAAAAACCAGTTTTCAAACTTTCATGTGTTTGTTTGCCATTGGAAAAGTTGGTTAATGAAAAATACTTTCCGGTCAACAGAAAACACTTTCCAGTCAAAATAAAATTTGGCTTGGTTTCTAGGAAAGTGTTTTCCTTTTATTTTAGGCAGAAAACACTTTCCGAAAATTGTAAAAAATTTAGAAATGTCATATTATTTGCTAATTATATCAAATTTGGTCCTCAAACTTTTGATTACTATATATATTTTGTTTTGAATATTTGTTTTTCAATTTCATCCCTTAGAATTTAATTTTTATATTAATTTTGGTCCTTATTTTTATTATTGTTATTTGCTTTTCTCTTATCATTTTTTAATTAAAATTTTTTATCTATCAAATTTGGTCTTCATTCTTTTGATTGTTACTTATTTTATTTGAAATACTTTATGAAATGTTAATTATTATTATTTTAATTTCTTCATCTTTTTATTATTTTTATTTTTTAGATTTGATCTTTATTATTGTTGTTACTCAATTTTGGACCCCATGTGCTGGAGATGGTGTATACCTCTTTTGAATAGAGTGTAGGAGTTTATCTCATATTCACCAGAAGATTGACAAAAGCACAAAAAGAAATATTTTGGTTTTTTTGAAACCTTGTTTGAGCTGTTTTCTGCTTTTTTTATCCTTCCCCTTTGCTACCAAAATCATCAGGTTTTCTTAGGTTGATCAGGAGTCTTCATAATACTAAATTCGTTCCTTTTTATCTGGTCTTTAAGGTTGAATAAATCTTCCAGAATTTTCATTAAAAAAATTTGATTCTGCTGCTATCGTAATTTTTTTGTTCCAAATTAGGCTTTGATTCTGACTTGGTTTCGTATGATATCTGACCATCCTAGCTATATTCTGTCACTCATGATATGTTGAAAAATTGACCTACACCTTTATTGTGTCCTAGGGATCACTGATCTTAGGGTAGACTCTTAGTCAGATTTGGATGCTCAGCATTGTCAAATCAAGATCTTTTTTGACCAACCAGATTACTGCCAGATTCTGTTCTCTAAAATGATTTTATCTCACTTCAACTCCTTCATCAAAGTTGTAGTCCTGGACGCGTAGATAAATTTGGGTTTTTGAATCGCTTGATTTCAATATCAGAAGATCAAGATATTCCCATTTGAATATCTAGTGTGAAAGCAGGGATTCCTGCCGCGATAAGGATTTTTTCCCAAGTTCGCGGGCCTGATTCGAGGTATTTTTTTTGGACCAAGGACTGAATTGAAAAGTGCTAAAATGAGGGATTTAATTGAAGAAGGATATTGGAAGCTGGAGAGGGGGCTGGATCATCATAAATGACGGGATTTCTATCACACCGAATAAGGAAAATCACGTTTTTGTGCAGCTATAATTCATAGGAAATAGCAGCTTTTGACAGCTGCAAAATGCCAAGAAAAGAAGAACCTCACCATCATCTAATGACTGGGATTTTATCCCTAGCATAGATGGCTGGGATGATAACTTAATGTTGGAAAGAAATCACTAGAATCAGCACGTAATAAATGAGGATATTGTAGTTTCCTCATTTGCATTATTTGGCTGCAAATCAGCTGGGATTTGTATCCAAGATTAATGCATTGAATCTTTCCTAATAAAGAGATGTGATTAGGCTATATAAATGCTCTACTGACCTTGCGAAAAAAGGAGAAAAAGAGGAGAGAAAGAGAAGGAAAAAAAAAAGAGATAGAGGCAAAACAAGGAGAAAGAAAGGAGGCTTTTCTTTGATACTAAAAAACCTTCACTGAAATGTGAAAGAAAGAAAAAAGGATTTAGAGCAGAGAAGAAAAAAAGTGAAAGACGGTAGAAAAGAAAAGAAAAGAAAAGAAAAGAAAGACAAAAAAGAGGAGAAAAACGGGAGAGACAGAGAAGACCAAAACAGAGAGAGGACAAAGGAAAGAGAAGGAGTCTTTCTGTGATCACCAGAGGCGAGAATGCAGAAGCTTTGCCCATCGCCTGGTACGTCATCTTTGGCATTCAGAACAAGTAGGATTTGCAGGTATAAGTTTTAGTTTCTCCTTCCTTGCAATATTTCAAAGCTAGTGTCTGCTGATTGTTCTTTCAAAAAACATGTTTCTGCTCTTGTTTGGATGTACCTTTTTTTTTCTGTTTTGGCAACAAGTTGTACGCTTGCTCATTTGTTTTTTCATACATGCTGAGTTTAGATAGTTTGTCTATATTAGAGTTATGTGTCTCTTCCTCCTCCCTTGTTTTTTTGTAAGAGATTGTGAGGGTTAAAGGCCTTTACTAGCTCTGGTCGCCTTTGTCTGGTACCTCTCGGTCTTATAATGCTGCATAAGAGAAGTTCTGTTTCTAAACAAAGCTTTGGCCAAAGGAGAAAGTAAATAACGCAAGAGAATGTTCCATGGAGAAAGTAAAAGGCATGAGAAGAGTCCCTTTACAGTCAAGATAGTCTTTTGGTAGACTTTTGGTTCACGTTTTCATTTCTGTTATTTTCTTTTGAAAACAAGAGAGAGGTGGCCTTTGGTTTGTGTTGTTAGTTTTTAATTGTTTAATATAAGGGTGCTGCTCAATTTTTTTCTTTATGCATGAAACAAGTATGGCAGTATTAAAAGATTGAAAAAGGAATTGGTGAGTTATGGTTCCTACTATGGTTTCGGTCTTCGAATCTTAGTCTTCTGGTGCATAAGGATTTTTTTTATAGGATTTGGGTTTAAGTACCGACTGAATCTTATGTGAGTAAAATTTAGCTTTGGAAAATTTATTTTTATATATATATCAGTGTTTTGAGTTTTTTTTTTTTTACAAATTTTGGAATGGATGTGTATGGTTTTTTATCGACTGACTCTCATGTTTTTCGTGTTTTTTTTACAAAAAAAAAAAGTTTTCTTGTGTGTTGCATACGGCCAATACCTTAACATATTTTGAATGTTTTTTTTATATACAAAAAATATTGGAAGTTTTGAAAATGTGTTTTCGCATGGATTTCTTAAACAATTTTCTTGCATTTATGGATTTTACAACATGTTTGTAAAAATCCAAAGGGTATTGGCCAATATTCCAAAAAATATAAAAATCTTATTTGGAGGGAATTCATCTATTATTCAACGCTAATGTTTGGATAAAGAAATCCTTAAAGGACGAATATCCAAAATATTATTAGGAATAATTTGTTATTATTCACTGTTAATATTTGGATAAAGAAACCCGGAGTGGTAAATATCCAAAATAATTTTCTAGGAATAATAAATCCACACACATCCTTGAAAAAAGCCTTGATTATAATCGAGGACATTTCAATTTTTTACTCCACAGTTTACGAGCCATGAGAGTATAAAACACTAAGGCAAAAATAGGCTTTTAAAGCGCCCTAAATTTCTAAATTTTTTGTCCCTCCTCCTTGCGATTTACGAGTCGCAAACTCTTGAAATACCAAGGGAAAAATGAGCCTTCAAAGCACATGGAATCTCCTTAGATTCCTATCCTAATAAATTTTATTTGAATCAAACCTAAAAAAACTGATGGGATTAGAAAAAACCAACACCATAGCAATTATAGAGCAAACCAAACACCAAGCAGCTTACCTTAGGTAAGGCGTACTAGGGGTGCTAATATCTTCCCTTTACGCAACCAGTCCCCTGTCTTAGAATCTCTGAAAGACCAGTTAGGGTTCCTAGTGACCAAAATACTAGGTGGCGACTCCCTTTTACACAAAAAAACAAAAAGACCCCGAAATCAATCAAGGATCGCCGCGACGCCGTGCTCTGCTTGCGAGGGTGCGACAATTATTTTGATTATTATTTATTTTATTTGAGATAATTTATGAAATTATAATTTTTTTCAATTTCATTCCCATTCAACTTTTTAATTTATAAGATTTGTTCCTCATAATTTTATTAAACTTGAAAAAAAATAAAACATTAATAAGTTATTTTCCAACTCATTTTCCATGACATAACCAAATAATGGAAAGTGTTTTCCAACTTATTTTTTATTACACTACCAAATATCAGAAAATAATTCACTTTCTATAAGGAAACTACTTTTCAGCAAACAAACGGGGACCCAATATCCAAGAATTTATGAGATGATCTAAATTGGATGAAATAGAAAGCATGCCTTCGTCACCACTCTCTAAGTTTTCTTACACTACATTCACAGACTTTGATAAACCCTCTTTGTTCTCTGCATCCCCCTTCTTTTTCTTTGGATATTATCATTTTATGTGTCTTGTTTTTCCACACTTATAGCATTGTATATCCTTTCTTTTCTTGGATTTGGATCGAGTTTTGTTGTTCCTCGATTTGTTTCGAGACTTGTTTCGAGACTTGTTTCTCCCACGCTCTTAGAGGGTGTTTGAATGTGAGGTGTGGTAGCTTTTTTTCAAAAAGCTACCACACTTCTTACTAAAAAGTATGTATTTTTTGCTTTTAAAAAGTGTGGTGTGTGCTTTAAGAGGGTGGTACCTTAAAAAAAAAGCTACCACACCTCCCACCTAAACACACCCTTAATTACTCCTCACCGTTATCCCTTTTCCTTGTGAATTTCCATTATAAGCTTTCTTCCTTAAATTAAAGCTTAATAGGGCGTTAATGATCTCTTCCAATACGAGAGTTTATTTCCCCCACATCAGAGTTGTAACTAAATTTTCATATGTAAAAGAAGCAAACAGGGAATTCAGTAACATCAACGTCTTGTCTTCATCATTAAACCTAAAATCAATTTGCTTTAAATTGCTAACGATATGATTAAATAGATTGATATACTAATTCAAATATGTACTCTCTTACATCTTAAGACTAGACAATTTCTATTTAAGATAAAGTTTGTTCGACAATGACTTGGACATATATCGATTTTCTAGTTTTGCTCAAACTACCGTCGATGATTCCTCATCCATGATATGATACATCATATCATCATTTAGACAAAACCTGATAGTTGCCACAACCCTTGCTTCCAGTTCATGCTAATCTATATCGTCCATGTCTTCCAGTTGTTGTCCGTATAACGCTTTCACCATGCCCTGCTACACCAACAAATCCTTCACCCTTCTCTGCTATAATCCAAAATTATCTGATCCATAAAACTTGATCATGTTGAGTTATGCAGAAGAAATCACTGACATCGTAAACAGGTTATGATACTAATTGTTATGAAAAACCTGCAACATTTATTAATGGATATTGCAATAAAAAAGAAACCACAAAAAGAACATAAGATTTAACATGTTTCAGCAATGTGCCAACATCCACAAGAACGAAGAGCTTTTATTTTTCACTATATCAAAAATTGGGTTATATATTATATATTTATGGTAGACCCTAAACCATTTAAGAAAATTTAGTCGCTCAAGGAACCTTAACCATCCAAGGAGTATTAATATTTTTTCCTAATACCTCTTTACCATTCCGCTTCGCTCTCCTCCACCTCGACATCTATCTTTGAGTCATAAACTACAACATAAGGTTAGGTTCAATTAGTACCCTCTGGTTAAACTATAGTGGGTTTGGCATAAAAAAAAAAAAGAATTCTAAAGTGGGTTTGGTATGAAAAGGGAATTGAATCGGTGAGAAGTTTTGGCTTGGCTTAGAGAGGGTTTTTCTTAAGGGAATTGAATCAATAAGAAGATTTTAGCCTTTTAACCCTTTCATCAAACCTTGGAAGCACCATTGCATAAAACTTGTTCTTTGTTGCATTTTTCAAGAAGAATTCTTTCTCAATTGAGGTGGGACTTAGTTCAATTTTATTAAGAACAAAAGAGTTTAACAAAGAAATCATTTTTCAAGAAGAATTCTTTATCAATTGAGGTGGGACTTAGTTCAATTTTATCACGAACAAAAGAGTTTAACAAATAAATTCTAGCGTTGATTTTGTTACCAATGAACATAGAGATTGTGATTTTTAGGAGAGACAAAGCAATACAAGATAAAGTGTAGAGTGCAAGTGTGATATATTGTTTCTCATATATTATATACGAGGATAATTTCATTTTTTAATTATTTTTGATATTTTTGTTCGACCTATGATATAAAGTGTAATTTCTCAAAAGTGAAAAAGCAATCAAACTATATGATGTTTTTTTGTTATTATCCCTAAAGTTTTTGTGTAATTTTTATCTATAATTAAATCAATCATGTTTATATTTGATAAATTGATCTAAAATCCATTTAAACTTCTATATTTGTTTTTTTAATTGGCTTTTATGTATATAACATGATGAAATTGTAGATGTTGAAGTAAATCATTTATAATTTCATATTTGTCAAAAACAAAACTCTTGATCATGTCCAAAAACATATTGCTTTCGGTTTTTGGACTAGATTTTGGTACTTTGTAAATATATTGTATTTTAAGAATTATTTGCTTTTTTTTAAAGAAAAATTTAGCTAGGCATGCAGGCTTAAGGTTTTTTATTTTGAGTCAAACATGTGGGTCTAATATCTTTTTTCATATTTTCATTAATTATTTTTAAAAAAATTATTTTTAATTAATAACCTTTCTCTATTTTTTAACAAATATTAAATTTTAATTTTCTAAATATTAATTAATCTTTTAAATTGTTTCTATAAGTTCATAATACTTCAAAAATATTATTGTAATTTATTTTAAATTATGTCTATAAAGTTTTAAATAAATAAGTTGTATATACACGATGAGTTTATTAAAATAAAAACTACTTGCATATGACAATCATTATTAACCTTTAAGATAAACAAAAGTAAACATACAAGGCAATAAAAATAGCCAAAGCAAAGTATTTGCTTTTACATTTATCTTTTACTTCTTACTATGGAGATTGACTTCTTGCTTTAGTATTTAATTAGTTTACAACTATTTTTTAATTTATCAATTCATATATTTTTAATTTCATTTTGTTAAGTGTATACATCATCCTTTTGTTCTTCAATTAAAAAAAATCATAATACTGGAAAGCACATCTTTAATAATGATATCATGTCCTCTTTTATTTTGTTAAAAATTGACTTGAAAACCTATTCACAATGTAATATCAGTGCGTTATCTGGTTATAACCAAATCTAGAAAGCATAAGGGATTCATTATGCAAATTGCATTGTAAATTCCCTTACAAAATATTGTTGACTCACTATTCTTAATTTTTTTTCATTCCAATACTTTTTTTATTTTATCCTTGTAAGACCAAATTATAGGCCAATTTAACTTATTAGGAAAGAGTAATATTAAAAGATAAGGGACCAAAAATAAATAAAAAAAGGAGGAAATGGATATCTTTTTTTAAAACTTTGGGCATAATGTTCATTGTGAACCTTATCTTTCCTCATTATAAATATCGGGTCCCTTAAATATTTTAAACTTGAAAAAAAAAGTTAATTGTAGTTAAAAACTTTATTTATCTGATTTTTAAGTCATTAGTTTGAGAGAAGAGAGAGAAAATCATTGAATTTCAACAGAAGAGAGAGAAACTCAACATCAACACTGATTATGGCCACTAAAATGGTCGATCTTGGTGTTAATGAGTTTCATTTGATGATAGAAGTTTCACTTATGTGTTTTTTCACCTTAGAATTTCCTAAAAAAAAAACTAGATCTAAACTCGGGAAGAGCTTTGATTTCAAGTTGATTTAGGGTTTTTGTAATTTGTTTTAGTTTTTTCTTAAGGTCATTGACGAGTTTATATTGATGTCTATGGTTGTTTTAAGTGTTTTGGGCTAAAATGAGTTTCTAGGTTAAAAAACCATCAGCATGATATTTCAACCATTATGGTGGTTGAAATCTAAGGAAAAATAGACGACATGTCTTTTGACTTTTTTTTTTCAAAAAACTTTGGAGTGGAAGACATGTCATCCACATCATTACCAATTAAAAAATTAAGCCCCCTCGCGTGGTCTCTTTCTAAATGAGCCAGGCGCGCTGGTCTGGCTTGTCAAGTCTAGCAGGACCTAACTTTCTTTATTTTTTCCTTCTAATTTTGCCTTTTTTAGTTAACATCATTTTTTTAATTTGTTTTTTTAAATAATTCTTATATTTATATTATTTGTAATATGTACAACCTTGCATAATATTTATTTTATTTTATTTTATTTGGTCAATTTCACGTGTGTGTTTATTTATATTATCATTTGATTAATTAAAAATTGATTTTAATAAAAAAGTCACTAAACATAATTGAGTAAATGACCCGTGTTGCGAGATCAAATTTATTGATCTACAATTGTTTTTTTTATTTTTATTTTTCTACCTTCATCTTTAATTACCTTTTCTTTTCATTTCTTAACATAAACAGTTCTTGATTTATTTAATTAGAAATATGCATAAGTTTTTTGATTCGCACTTATAATTTTTTTATGTAAGAAAGCATGTCGGAAAAGCCTGCATATTAATTTTTTTTAGTTGAAACAAATATATGACTCGTGGTAGAGCACAAGTCAAATAACTAGTTTACAATACTTTAAAAGGCATAGGGGAAATATTATTCCACCATGCATTTTATACACATACTTATGGGCATTATGGATTTACTGTGTCTATGAGTTTTTTTCCCTTTCTTTCTTTTTTTTTATAAAAAAATTATCATGTAAATACCTAATTGGAGGCTAATTTAGTTGAAATTTTTAAGGTAAAAAAAAATAAAAGACAAAGGACTAAAGTGAAAAACATGTAGGAGATGAGTGGCATTTTCAAACTTTTCGGTGAAATATTCACTTTAGCCCCTATACCTTTTGAATTATAAAAATTAGGTCCCACCTTTTTTTTGTTTTTTTCTTAAAATCAATTGTGGTACAAACTTTATTTTTTTTTATTTTTCAGTCTTTGGTATGAGAGAGAAGAGATAAAGTTTTAGATTTTAATAATAGGGAGAGAAAATCATCATTGACATCGATTTTAAATATCAAAATGGTTGATCTCGGTGTCAACATGTTCTATTTGGTGATGAGAGTTCTACTTAGGTGTTTTTCACTTTCAAATTGCCTTAATCAATATATCTGAGTTCAAACAGAATTTTGAACGTTTCAGGTTGATTTCAGGTTTTTTGACAGTTTTTTTGAGGCGATGAATGAGCTTATCAAGATATCCAGGATGTTTTCTCAGTATTTTTGGATAAAAATATTGGTTGAAGAATGGGTTTCTTTGGCAAAAAAAGCATTTTTTGATTTTCTAGCCACCATAATGATTGAAATATAGGAGGAACAAACAATGTGTTGTCCATCATTTAAAAAACAAAATTTAAATTAGCTTAGATATGCTGGGCAACCCAAGCCAAGCCCGCGTGTCTATTAGTTTTTTTTGGTTCGTTGATGTTTTTTTGGTCATTTTAGTTTTTTTATTTCAATTTTTTTATTTATTTTTATTATTTATTGAATTTTTTTATTGTTTTTTTAAATAAAATTTTATGATGTTTTTTATATAGAATATCTTTTAATTTAGTGCATGAACTGCCTTTTTTTTTTTAATTTCTTAATTTGATGTATTTTTAACCCTTAAAAAAACATATCATCATATTAATTATTTATCCTTTTTTATTGGATTTCAAAAAATCTCTTGTTGATATTGGACTTTTAAAAAATTAAGTTTATATTTTTATTTCAATCCCACACATCTTCGTTATTGTTTTAAGAAAAGAACTGGTGTAAAAATCTCTTATGCACCTAGTTAGTATATAATTAAATA
>Ga0325402_1006360_pt1 | contig 11152 bp, 9 predicted proteins | sample PopdelMetagenome_22_FD_207212 | JGI IMG/M metagenome (GOLD analysis project Ga0325402, IMG submission 207212) | Populus deltoides microbial communities from Bellville, Georgia, United States - Xylem-PdKOR-R3 | ecosystem: Host-associated > Plants > Phyllosphere > Stem > Wood/Secondary xylem...
AAAACACAATTAAATTGTAAAACCTATAGTTTTATTATGGCAAATTTTATAAAATCTAAAAAGAAAGGTTTTAAATGCCTTAAAAAAGTTTAAAATACGGCATGAGATTTCAAAAGCAATTTCAAGAGTTTGTGGAGTGGGATCTCGAGTAGAAAACAAGCTTGGCACAGTTCAATCTTCTATCAGAAATTCATCTATAAAATATGAACACGATTCAATTATCGGATTTGGACATCTTCTTGAACAGTTTTTGTCTATCAATGTGTTCCTAAAATCCTGGGCGTTCCACGTCAATTATGTTTGTACAAAGCCGCACTCCCTGGAAAGAGGATTAGGCTGTCTCGGTTATTTTGTATCTTCTACATTTTGGACCTGTGTATGTATACCTCCGAGTTGGAAGCTCACAGTTACAGTTTCTGTTTAATCTTAATTTCGTCATTTTCACGGCTAGGTTTTTTGCCCCGTGGCTGCTGGAGCCAAGATCCCTGTCCGAGGGGTTACAAGTTTTCTACATGTAGACTAACGAACTGAAAATAATTAATTCTTCCATTGTATTAATTGAAAGCTTTTTTGGGAACATATTGTACACATAAACTTCGTCTATTTAAAAGTTGTAGCTATACATGCAAGATCCTTGTGTGACTTGATTTGACAATAAAATGATTCCTTGATGGACTCGAACTTGTCTCCAAACCTATTCTTTAATCTTTTGCTTTTCTATCCTCTTGCATAGCCACTAATTTTTCAGATATTTTTGCTTATTAGCACCCTTTAAAAAAAAATTAATTTTTTTTTATAAAATAATAAAGTTTGATATATATCTTAGATGTGAAATATGATATTTAAAAATATCATAATTAAAAAACACCAAGATATATACTAAACTTTAAATTAACACTAGATACAAAACCTAACCCCAAGCCCTAAATAACCTCTACTTCCACGTCATTAACCCTAAACAATATTGACGTCAATCATAACAAATTACTACGCTAAGCCAACAATGAGGGTGTTGGTTTTATAATAGGATTTGACAATTAAGGTTCAACTCCCCGCTACCACATAATTGTTTTCTTTTCAAGTTTGATATAAATAAAATATGTATGTATTTATCAAAATCAAGTAGCAACTTAATAGTTTAGAACAAACAACAGTAACAACACAGACAACAAGTAATATATATATGTCAGTACAGTTTGTATTTGTCAAAAATAAATTTATAAAAATACCATATATGTAAGAATTTCATTAAAATTGCACATGTAAGAATATTAGTAGAATTCCATTTTTCATAGAGTTTCAACTCACATGTGAAAGTCTAAAATAGCATATAAGAAAGGGAATGAATTAGGGTTTAATTGAAGATTTGAAAATTTAAAAAACTTAATCCTTTAACATTTCAAATCTTGGAAACCAATATGAAATATGTAAGGCACAAATTAAATGAGAAGAAGATTAAAAGAGAGACACCAAGTTTATAATGGTTCGGATAATGATATATTTTATTTCTTGAACTACCATTCAAGAATTAACTATCAACTCATGATCTTCTTTATAGGTTTAAGATTAGACAACTTTTCACAAATATCTTTTTCAAGGATCAAGATTTTAACTTTTCATTATCTCACTACCAAAGATTTATCGAGTGGTTCAAGTTTTACTTTGTAAACTCTCAACCAAAAAATTGATAAATTGATGTTAAATAGGATAATTTTAAATTAAAAAAATAATAAATTAGGAGGAAAATTATTGTAATTTGGGATGAACATCCCCATTAAATTAATTTGAATTTTAGATGAGATAAAATAATTAAATTGATACATTAAATGTTAATTAATGATAAATCATGTAAATTTTATGATTAGGTAAAATAATTATTTTATAAGAAGAACTTTTATAAATTTGGGGCGAGAATATTCATAAAAATAGAACAAAATTATAAATAAATTAATATATGATTTTATACACAAATTCAGATTTTTGCATAAAAATTACTTACTATTCAATTTTATGATATCAAGCATAACTCTCAATCTGATTATTAGATCAAATTGAAATTTTTCAAATAGTCTCCTAACATATTGTTCGGCCTAGAGTTAAAATTGAAGTCAATCAAAGTTCGGGAAGGTTGTACGAATTTACCAATGGCCAAGAGAAAATACATAAAATAATATATGGACTCATTAATAGCAAAATCATAAATAAATGAAAAGGTTCATCTTCCCCTTTTATAAATGGTACAATCGACCATTTATGTAAGAGTCTATCTTTTATATTCTTATTTCTTTCATTTGTTTTATTTTGCACTGTAATTAGGGTATGTTTATGGTGTTTAGATAGAATTGACGGAGAAAACATTAATCTAATCATGTATTGAGGAAATTTTTAAAAGAGGAAAAGTTGAGAGTAGAGAGAGAGAAGGAATTTGAAGAGGAATGAGGTGTTGGAAGCTTGAGCTTGCAAAATAATTGATCTTTGGCATCAAGGTTGATTAAGTAATGTCTTATCTAACATTAATTTCATAATTGATTGAGGTTATTTATATTTTTAGTCAAAATCCCAACTAATTCAAGTTAGGGTTTATGTAAAAATTTTAAGAAAATACAAAGTTGATGGAAATTAATTCATTTGGGATGAAATGGGTAGGAAAGAGTGCAAAATCTAGAAGAAAAGAAGGAAATTTGGTGTTTTGAAGGATGTGTGGCAGGCAAATGTGGCATAAGAAAATGAATTTACATTGATTTAAATGTTTATAAATTGTATGAATTTAATTTGTAATGATATAGTGATAATAATTGGAGATGAATTGAATTGCTTGTTTCTTAATATTTGAAGTTTTAGTATATGGTGATTTAGGATTTTTAAGGAAATTATTAGGAGAAATGTAGAATTGTTGTGCTTTTGTTTAGTTGTGAGTGAGATGATAAATTATTAGATCAAATCATAAATTAATTAAGGCTCATTTAGAATTGTATGAGTTCTTAATGGGCTTACAAGAGGAAACATGGCTTACAATAGAAAAGATGGAATCCTAGAAGTTAAGGATGAAAGTTTTAAAGCACACTTATTATTTGTTAATGGCTTTATACAAAGAGAAGGTATTGACTTCAATAAAGTATTCTCTTTAATTGTGAAATACAGTTTCATCTGGATATTATTTGTTATTGTTGCTTTATTTGACTTAGAGCTTGAGTAGTTAAATGTCAAAATAACTTTTCTACATAATGACAAAAGAAAAGGATTTATATACATCAGCTAGAGGGTTTCAACTCTTAAAGTAAGGAAGACCATGTATGCTTATTAAAAAAACCATTATATATCTTGAAGCAGTCACCAAGGTAGTAGTATAAAAAGTTTGATACTTTTATGATTGGACATGATTATTTTAAGAGTTACTATGATTGTTATGTGTGTTTTATAAAGCTATTAGATGGTTCATTTATGTATTTATTATTGTGTATTGATGACATGTTGATGCCTCTAAGAACATGTATGAGATCAATTGTTTAAAGGATCAATTGAGTTGAGTTTGTGATAAAGGATTTGGGTGTAGCAAAAAAGATTTTGGGTATGAAGATACGCAGAGATCAATGCGCTGACAAGTTATACTTGTCACAAATAAAATATACTGATAAGGTTTTTAAATTTTTTGGTATGCAAGACTGCAAGCGAGGAAGCACTCTATTTACATCTCATTTCAGGTTATCTTCAGCTTCGTCACTAAAAACTAAGGAGGAGAAGGAGCACATGTTAGGTGTTCTATATACTAGTGCAGTTGGAAGCATTATATATGATATGGTCTGTATTCATCCATACATTTCACATGATATTAGTGTAGTCAATAGATTTATGGAAACCTGTTAAAGTTCACTAGTAAACAATGAAATAAATATTTTGTTACCTTAGAGGTACTACAAATATTGGTTTGATATATGGTGTTGAAGACTTTGTAGATTTAAATTACACTAGTGATTTGGATAGAAAAAGATCGCTGACAGTTTATTTTTTCACTCTCTTATGGTGTGTCATTAGTTGAAAAGCAATTTTGCAATCCACTGTTATGTTGTTTACAATAAAAATTGAGTATATGACATCAATAAAGGTAATAAAAAAAGCTTTATGATAAGAGGTTTGATTGACAATTTTGGTTTGTCATATAAGTTAATAGTTGTGCATTGTGATAGTCAGAGTACTATTTATCTGGCCAAGAACCGAATGTACCATGAAAAAACTAGACATATTAATGTCAAATATCACTTCATTCTAGAAATTATATCACATGGTCTTGTATCAATGAAGAAGATTACTACAACTAAGAATCATATAGATATGTTGACGAAGTCTATGTAGTCAAATTCAAGTATTACTTGGTTCTTTTATGTAGTAGTTTCTATTCACTATATTTTGGTAACAAGAAAAAAGGGAAAACATGAGTTATGACTTACTTTAGAATTTTTTATGAGAAAATATTTTGTTTAACATCTTGTGAATTTTTTAATCGTGTCCGTGAAATAGATCTAAGTTATTGAGCCACATAAATTTTATATATGCTCGTGTAATTGATTATCTTAATCTTTATAATTTTTTTATTTGCTAATTGATTTCATATGGTTGACTACGTATACATAACTTGCAGTAATTGATGATGAAATAATCCATGACTTGTATTCCACCTGCACCTGTAAATGGACTTGGTCCGGGGCGCACTTATGCTGCCTTTTATGTTTTTACGAAGGCACTGACGCAGACCCTTCCGGCTTCTGCTACTAGAAAGCAACAGAGAGAGGTAAAAATTGATCGCGGTCAAAAGTTTCTTCGAGGGCTTACATCTTTTTATGTTTTTCCTCTTGCAGTTATTAAACAATATATTGATTCTCCCAGGACGTATTGACTGACGTATATAGTCCCTCCTTTCAGGAAAATGGTAAAGAGCAGGTGACGGCAAAACTAAAATGCTCTGGAATGCACCACGTGTTTTCCGGGGGCTTTTCCTCTCCTTTCCCTGGTCAAATTGCAAGGTCTTCGGTTGCAGACTTGGCAGTCCCTATAAATAAGACACCAAGTTAATCAGCTCTACTTGCAAAAAACATTTCTGTGAGTAAAACTTACAAACTTAATTCGTCAACAGTAAGAGTTATCTTGACGACACCGTCCAATAATGGCAAGACTTTCCACGTCTTCAATCTTCTTCGTCGGGCCTCTCTTTGTATGCTCTCTGCTTTTGATCATCTTAGAAGCTCGTCCTCTCGGTGTGGTAGAGTCACATGGCTCTATAAACAATAGGATTGGTACAATATTCTCTGACGAGATGAACATTGAAGGAATTAAAAACAGCGGCCCAAGCGAAGGAGGGAGGGGCCATGCGTTCAAGATTGTCCACTCTAGAGAAACACATGGTGGTCCTAGTCCTGGAGACGGGCACTGATATAACATTGAGCCAGTCTTGCTGTGCATCAATGATTTTTTCAATCTTTGTAGCATGCGAGTAATATAGCAATTCATTCATTCGTTTCGGTCATTTATTTTCAGATATAAATGTAAAATGTAACTTATCTAGAGGTACTAATCATTCCTTTTCAGAGTTCCGTGATCTGATATATATTGAAGAACCATTCAAGACAGAGCAATTATATCTTGTCTTGTTAGTGTCTCCTTATGAATTTCCAATGATTTTTTTATCTTTAATTTGTAATGAAGCTTTCTTCAATAATCTCTCTTCTACGAGCACAGTTTAATTGGTCCAACCATGATCAACTAGTTTACGATCGGCTATTGAACATCAGATCATATCGAAAATGTTGCTCGGTGATCCATAGTGTTTTTGTAAGTAAGTTGAAAAGGGGCCTCATTTAACCGTAGTTATTAGGACTATGCCAGTACAAGCTAGCAATCCCTTCCATTAATTGTCCCTTGACTTCTTCCCATGGTTGCGCTTGTTACATCTGTTGCGTTAATTAGAAGGACAGATTGATTTGGACTTATGATAGCTCAGGACAACTGTCGGTTAGCTCATGCAGAAAGCTGATGGATTCGGTACTTTTACAAGGTAGTCATCCAATAGCTTCATATGTTTGGAAATCTCTAGTTCCACCGACGGTTGAAGCTTTTGTTTGGTTAGTATCCTTCGGTAAACTTCCAACTACAGATTTTCTTTCAAATGATGGAATTATTGTAGTAGACTACTCCTGTACATTTTGCAATGAAGTTCAGAAACTAGTAATCACTTGCTCCTACACAGTTGTAGAGTTTGGTCATGTATTATGCATTGCTGGGGCAGTTCTTGGGCCATTTCAAAGGATGTTGTTGGCTTATTTCAGTCCTAGAGATCCTTTGCTTTCGGCAAGATGCAAAAGAAACTTTGGTTTTTGGTTCTGTACTCAACTTTGTGGTCTATATGGTTAGTAAGGAATGACTTGGTCTTTAATCAGGTTGCACCAAACCGAGAGGATACCTTTTTCCTGATCTTGCACAGAGTTGCTAGTTAAAATCATTAAAAAAACACCTAAAATATATTAATTAGGAGAAAAAACTTAAAGGAATGCATTTGTTGGGCGTAAAACAAAGAGTGGGGTTTCATTCAAGCTGCTGAACAGCACCTTGGCACAGTATGAGATGTTTGGCCATCCTATACCTATATATCCAGAACCAGCACACACAGGTCCAATGTGAGTTATCGTCCGTTAATGCTATCAATCACTACTAGAAATGGATTGTGTCAGGGAGGGACCTGTTTCCTATGCATGAATGGTGGCTATGTATTAATATATTAAAAAGCAAAGAAAATAGTGCCTGAAGAGAATATGTATGACTATATTTTCCTGAAGAGCTTGAAAACTGGATATGAACAAATTCAAGACGGTAGGACGGCTTCAAAGTGCTGTGGACGACAACCAAACTTGGCTGCTTCCTTCCGTTCTGTTCTGCTCTGTTTATCGTTGTTCAAAGCTTTGACAGTCAAAACCAACACTTCAACCAGACTCCAAGAAACGACAACGCTTGATGGTTGTTGTTAGTGTATGATTTAGGTATTTGTCCTCCTTAAATTTCTGTTTGCTAACATATTTGTCTACTTGATTAGTCCAATTTTGGAGGGACTATCTTTAATAAGAAAATATTATTGAAGTCATAACCTATATTGTTAAGAAAAAAAAATCTCTCTCCTTTAATAATATTCAAGCTATGGCGTCGAGATTAACTTGGTCTGCCGACCGATCATCGTCCATTTATAAACTAATAAAAATACAATATGTGAAAGTTGAAATTAATAATTTTCTCTTAGCTTCTCTCTTCGGGCCGAATTACTATCTCTCTGTTTCATTTTCTCTCATTTTGTGAACGAAAATCCAACCCAAATTGATCATGTCATCTAGTTGGTGTTGTTTTCTCTTTATCTCCCTCCATCTAGCGCCGCAAGGCACTGTCAGTGTAGTAGATTTAGTCGTTATCTCTCTCGGCAGCGAGCGAGAGGGATAGTTTACAGTGTAGTAGATTTGTTTCTCTGTCACGTCTGCCCATATTGGGTCTTAAGCAGGTGCTCCTTGCCTGCGTTGATGTAGTATCAAATGCAAATATACAAAGAGCAGCAGGTCTAATGCATGTTGTGGACCAAATGGTGTCAGCCTCTAGAGAGCCAATCCCGCGGTTGGGTGCTTATATGCTGGAAGGGCATAGGGGCACGGTTGGAGCTCTCAGGAAGTAAAATCTACAGAGCCTTGAAGTGTGAAGCACCAACTAGCTCAGATTGATGACTCAAGTTGCTAAGTCATGCAATGTGCCATTTGAGTTCCATGGTGTTGCCATGGATGGTTGTGAGGTTCAACTGGAACATCTTAGGGTTCAACCTGGGAAAGCTGTAAGTTATAATATTAATTTAATAGTAAAGTTTTAATATTTATATTGATGATATTATTGTTATCTTTACTTTTAATCAAAATTATAAATTATAATTAGATATTTTTTTTGTGTTTTACTGAAGAGTTCCCTTTAATGACTGATATAATGTATTTGATTATATTTTTTCCTTCAGCTCATCAAACTCCCTCTCACCCCAAATATCCAAGACATATGAACGAAGTATTGCAAGTATAGGTCGCAAAACTATGTCATGTGAGGACAGAACCTGCTTTTAGTGACAGCTACTTTAAAGTTATAAGACCTAGCAGGCGCAAGTTAGCTGAAAAAAAAATAATTGGAAACTTTTTCTATTCTCTTCTGGCCCAAGGAGAGGGAAGGTTGTTTAGGATCTTTGTAGAATTTTGGTTGCCACTAACTGAAGTACCCTTCAGTTCTAGTATACTTTAATCTGATTGTTGATGTTCCCGTGCCTGATGATATGGTGGGTGTAGGATATTTGAATCAACCACTGAAATTATGAAAGGTTTATGTTTTTACTTTGACAAAGCCTTGCCAGTGATGCTTCTGTATAAAAGTGAGCGCCATCAGTATGCTGATGCAATTAGAGACAATGTTTCTCCCTCAATGGTATACGGCGCTGGCCGCTGAGCATCTATTACGCCTCTTTGGTATGTTTACTCTTTGCTGTGGGAAAAAATGGTGTTCTTTTTTAATCAAAAAGAGCTCTGAAAACTGAGTCCTGTTTCCTTTGTCCAGAATATTTAAATCAGTGAGCTATGATCTTGTCCTCAGGCAATAGATGTAGCATCCAATTCTATGCAACGCTGGTTTTGATAGGATGCTTCATGGTGTTCATACCGGTACTTGAAACATTTTTCTGTACACAAGCCTTGAGAAGCGAAGCGCAGTGGTAATGACTTTTATTGGAAATGCAGATTCTGAAATACACTTGCTATCCATCTCAACTTATGGTGCTACTATTCTCTTTGCGGCATTTTCAGTTAAGTTGCCTGAGTTATTGGCCCATGCAAACAACCAAGAGGAGACACTCACAGGATTGCACAGAAAATTAGTTGACTTTCTGAGGTAGGAACTCCCATCTAAGGACTTGTGTTCTGAAATTACCACCTTTATTTGTGTTTGAGTTGCCCAGGATAGTAGTTGATCTCAGGAGCATAAGATAGTTGGATGAGAAGTCTAACTTGGACTTTGTGCACCACGATGTACGCAATACTTTGTTTTTAATCTTCAATACTTGATGAAAATCATGAATTCTGAGCTAGTCATCTTTTTCTCGTTTGTGGCAATTATTAATCCAGATTACCACCGAAATTAAGTGCAACTAATAGTTTCAAAAAAATTAACTCAGTTTAATGTTGTGAGTAATTCCAAGTGTTGAACTTCATTGGAACAGCTTGTAGAATTCAGGAGACAGTTTGCTTTGGCATTTGTGTATGTTTCTGGTATTATACTTCAGATAATTGGGTATCTATAGTACTTCATTTTCTTGTTTTTTCTTTTTACATCTATATTGCATACTTTAGGCATTCCACCGCGCTGATACATTTTCTACAGAAGAATCAGAGTGCCTTTTATCTTTCTACAAACCATGCCAGAGAAGATTCTGAAGGAGGCACCGACAAACAAGACCACTAGATTGGGGGCTAAAGGATGTCAATTTGTACAAAATACATCCGCAAACAGAGCTATGATCACCAGACTTATCTGCGCGTTTTCTATCATTTCGATTAGTATGTTAACGAGAGGAAGATACGTTAAGGTGCGCTAGACAATGCCATGCCCTCTGCAACCGGGGAAAAACGTAGGAAATCATGAAGCCTGCACATTCTACAGTCTTGTTAATTTTTAAACTGTCCCTTGCTTATCCCAGGCCATCGTCTCCTGGAGTGCCCGAGGCTAACTGGACCCATGCGGCAGCTGATATGCTGCTGCTACGAAGAGTAAAATCAGTGAACAATGATGACCAAATTACTTCATCTGTCCAAGTCCGCTGCACCAATCCATTTGGAGCACTGGCCCAACTGTCTTTGCCCTTGGGTTATTGTATTTAACAAGAAAAGGAAAAAGAAAAAAAGATTCGGATCAGTTCCCTCTGTGTGCTTTGAGTGATTGGTGATCTTAAATACTTTATTTCTCTGCTCATCAACCAAAAAACTATTATGATGATTTTAAGAACACATAGAATAAATTCATCAAGGTGTTGGTTTAATATTTAAACTTGAAAAATTAAAACGAGAAGTAAATATTCATAACCATCAGATCAACTACTTATAACAGGTTGTGGAACTGTAAAGAAACAGGTAAAATAATGGAAGGAAAATTAGGAGATTTTGCTTTTTATGGCTGAAACAAGAGTGCTCTTGTCTAAAACACGTACCATCCACAAATATATTTTTTATTTTATTATTCTCTTATACATTATTTCTCTCATATAATTTACTAATTTAAATATCGGAGTTTTCTTTATTTCAATAAAAAACTTGTCTTGCATAGATTACCAAGCCTAAAACAAATCCCACAATAATTATTCGAACATGCAAAAATCACCCAAAATAACAAATCCAATATTCAACAACATGTTAAATTTTTAAAAAAATTCATTCAGGATTCAAAAGTAACCTTCCAGGTGGCTCGAGTCGATCAAAGCAGCTGGAATCAAACGGAGAAACTCCTAGATCTGAGGGGACAATGCTGGCGCGTGGATTCAGGCATCATTAATATTACCGATGCATGGATTCATATGCCACCTTTGTTAAGTTGCATTTTGGAGCTGATCAGTAGTGTTTCCCACACCTTGTCACTTCTGCATCGACGGTGAAGTCAACCACCACTCGAGGAGAAAGATTTGGGAACGATATGATTGAGATTTCTTCTCCTCTCTCTCCTTTTGTCATTCTCAGTCTTCTTGTTTCCTTTTTAGGTGGATATTGTTGTTGTGGAGAAGATGAAGAGAGGTTGTGACTTGGGTTGACTGATCAATAGAAGAGGTTGTTGTTGTGTGGAGGAGATGTTGATATTAGGTTTCAGCTGGGTCTTTTCATATTAGAGAAGCTAACGGTCATAGGGATGGTGACTGATGATGTCGTGGTGGCTACTATCTCCTCGTTGATGTCTAGGAAAAGAAGATTAAAATTCAGCGAAGAGGAAGGGAGGTGGCGGCGGTTATTTTTAAAGAGAGAGTGATATGATTCTTTTATTATTTTTCCTTTTTTTTTTTTTCTCTCTCACAAGTCTATCCTTTTTTTCTCAACATACCATATATTCTCTCTTTTTCTTT
>Ga0325402_1006361_pt1 | contig 11152 bp, 6 predicted proteins | sample PopdelMetagenome_22_FD_207212 | JGI IMG/M metagenome (GOLD analysis project Ga0325402, IMG submission 207212) | Populus deltoides microbial communities from Bellville, Georgia, United States - Xylem-PdKOR-R3 | ecosystem: Host-associated > Plants > Phyllosphere > Stem > Wood/Secondary xylem...
ATAATGATGATCTCAAAAACTAGTAAAGTGGGTTAAGCAAAGGCAAAGATCCTCAACGAAGACTCTTTATCAAGAAAAATTCATCCAAGCAAAGTTGTAATAATTAACTCATAATTATATCTATCATGATTATTATTTATTATGCTAACATGAGAGATTGGGGCATCTGCTTAGGTATATAAACTGGACATATCTTGACTGCAGGAGAGATGCCAAAACCCATGACGTTACGAGTGATCTGGACAATGGTTTTATCCTCTCCTCTTGTCATCATGTGATTGTTTCTTAATTCCTCGCCAAATCCATCCACGCGCATGGTCTTGACCAAGCATGCAAACTGTCCTCGTAATAAAAATATAAAAATTCAATCTAACAACTCCCACTATGGTTAGCTTTTGACAAACTTTCCCGAACCTTTGATCGGTATTTCTATGCAACATAACGAAATAAACCGAAGAAGTCCCATATTATAGAGAAAGAGACATTTGATGATATGGTTATCTTTAATTTGCTATATATTCTTATATCCTAAGATGAAGTATTCAAGTGTTTGCGAGAGAGAGATGGAGCAGGTAATGCCTACATCCTCCAATAATTACAAAAATTTCCTGTACGTTAACATAGGCTTGCAAGTAAACTATTAACGTAGGGTTTAGAAACACAGTTGAAACTATTTTTTTAAAAATTTGATTTGTTTTGTTTAAATTTTTTTATATATATATTTTTATTATTATTTTGATGTTAAAATAATTTTAAAAAATAAAAATATATATTATTTTGATATATTTTACACCAAATAAATTCCTCACACAACGTGATTAAGCAAAATTTAGCAAACTACCGTATCAATCAATTTGACCTGTCTATATATGCAAAGTATGAACATTTTGGCTTCACATTGCTGCCTTTTCGGCTCTTATGGTTAAAAGGATTTTGATTTTTCGAGTCCTGTACTTCCATTCAGATGGGTCTTACTGTGTCAGCATGAACTGTGTCCTACATGAAATATTTAAAGACGTTTTTTTTTTTTCCTCGAGAGAGAAATCGGAATAAGGGAGGTCGAAGTCAAACTCTTTCCAGCTACTGTTGGTTAGGGTGACCCTAAAGCACGTTGTGACTTGTGAGGTCAAACCCACTTATGTCGAGTACTGACAGAGTGCCCGTGAGCTGCCCTCCCGAAATAGAGTTCCTACTCCACTGGCTGTGGGTCAAAAATAAGAAAATAAAAAACTAAACAAGACAAGGTTTCAAAATTGAAATCTCACCTGCTCCTGAGATTGGAACTGTGCCTCTTCGAATTTTTACTCTTTTCCTTTATGCGAAGTGTGGGAAATGGTCTCTTTCACTAATAGTGTTTCTCGTTGCCGCCAGAACACTATTGGTTCAAAATTTAATTTTTTTAATTTAAAATTATTTCTTTAATGTTTTTAAATCATTTTAATATATTAATATAAAAAATAGATTTTTTATTTTGTTTCTTTCTCCGAAGTCCAATCCAGTGCAAAAATCTTGAAATGGATATTTTAGCCCATCTAAACCAGCACCAAATTTATTGAAAATAACATATCAGTTGTTTGACAAAAGATTAGATGGATATTTTACTCTCTGTACAGTACACCAAATGCAATAAAGGAGATGAAGGTCCTGATAAATTGTAAGTCGAACCCAGAAAACTTAAATATATATAACAGTCCCACTCTTAGGTCACTGTACAAACAAAAAGGAACAGCGTAGCATAGCAATATTTGGCATACCCTTTGGCTTTGGACCACCTTCAAGAATCAGAACACAGCTCAACCCCTTTTACTTTTGAAATAAAACCAGTCCTAACATCACACGCCCAAAAAACACAAAAAAGATGAAAAATCCCCCGAGGAGCTTCTGTTTCTCTTAAACGCCGCTACCAGCCATTTCTTGTTTCCCTCCACAAAGACACACACACTCTTCTAACAAGGTAAAAGATTCACATTTGCTTTTGAAAGAGCATTCATTTCTTGGTGATTGGGGTTAGAGATATGGTGGCAGAAGCCTGGATTGTGAAGATGGGAAACCAGGTAAGTAGCAATCTTAAGCACGCACTTCTTCTTGAATCTTCCAAGAAAAAGAACAACCACAACCACAACCACAACCACCCAAGAAATAAACAAGATTCTAAAGACAAACAAATCATTGGCATCTTGTCTTTTGAGGTTGCTAATGTCTTGTCTCAAACTGTACACCTCCACAAGTCCCTCTCTGATTCTGAGATCTCAAAGCTAAAAAATGAGATCTTGAAATCCGAGGGAGTTAAGAACTTGGTGTCTACTGATGAAAGTTACCTTCTTCAGCTTGCTTTAGCTGAGAAACTCGATGACTTGAACAGGGTAGCTAATGTTGTTTCTAGGCTAGGAAAGAAGTGTGTCGAGCCTGCTTTGCAGGGTTTTGAGCATGTTTATGGGGATATTGTTGGTGGGGTTATTGATGTGAAGGACTTGGGGTTTTTGGTTAAGGATATGGAGGGTATGGTTAAGAAGATGGAGAGGTATGTGAATGCAACCTCTAATTTGTATTGTGAACTGGAGGTTTTGAATGAATTGGAGCAGGCTACCAAGAAATTTCAGCAGAATCAACACGAAGAGAGTCGAAGGGCGTTTGAGCAGAAACTTATTTGGCAGAAACAGGATGTGAGGCATCTTAAGGAGATTTCTCTTTGGAACCAGACTTGTGATAAGGTTGTTGAATTGTTGGCTAGGACTGTTTGTACTATTTACGCTAGGATTTCTGTTGTTTTTGGGGAATCGGTGTTGCAAATGAAGGGCCCTGGGGCTGTCGAAGGGGTCTGTTCGTCCCCTCCCATGAAGGACGAATGCAGGGAGGTCCCAGGACATATTAGTGATTGTCATGGTTCACAAAGGGTTTCAGGGTCACTGAGACGGGCTGTTAGCAAGAGAAGTAGCAATTTGTGTCAATCGGGACCAATGGAGAGAGCCGTGGTTGAGAAAAGGGAGACACATATTAAACCTCGGATTGCTTCAGGGAAAGGTGAAGTTGATCTATTATTTCGAACTGAAGATATCGTGTTTCCATGTGGGACTAGTCCTGGAAGGCTTTTCCTGGATTGCCTTAGTTCGAGCAGTTCGGGTTCGAAGTTTGATGATGATGACAGTTGTGTTGCCGTCGATGAGGACCAGAGGAGCCAAACTTCTCGTTGTTATAGTGTTGGCAATGGTAGTTTGAAGATAGAGCACCCAATCCCTTCAGGCTTTTCCAATCGAGGAGTTTCTTTCAGTGGAGATCAAAGACAAGCCAGGCGTGGTGGGATGAATAATGCACGGTTTGGTCCCAAAAGTAGGCTAATGGTTTATGCTCCTCCTTCCACAATTGGAGGATCTGCCTTGGCCTTGCATTATGCAAATGTCATAATTGTTATAGAGAAATTGCTTCGCTATCCCCATTTAGTGGGTGAGGAAGCAAGGGATGACTTGTACCAGATGTTACCAACAAGCCTAAGAATGTCTCTGAGGACTAACCTCAAGTCCTACGTGAAGCATCTTGCTATATATGATGCTCCGCTTGCCCATGATTGGAAGGGGACTCTAGATGGAATGCTCAGGTGGCTTGCTCCTCTTGCGCATAACATGATCAGGTGGCAAAGTGAGCGTAATTTCGAGCAGCACCAAATTGTCAAGCGGACAAATGTTCTTCTACTTCAGACATTGTATTTTGCTGACAGGGGAAAGACAGAGGCAGCTATTTGTGAGCTTCTTGTTGGGATGAATTACATATGTCGCTATGAACATCAGCAAAATGCTTTGCTGGATTGTGCAAGTAGTTTTGATTTTGAAGACTGCATGCAATGGCAGTTGCAGTGCCGAGCTTCCTTTGTTGTTTAATTATCTTAATTAATATGAATACCTGAAGGAGGTTGTAAAGTGTAGTTGTTGACTCCTGATACTTGAATGAAGACACAAATGACAGTTCAAACAAGATTAATTTTCAAGCTTTTCACACTGATGACTTACATAACTGAAGATCTGAGTTGATTAATGTTTTTCACTGCCAGGTATGGGAAGTTTTGACTTTTGAAGTACATGAATTCAATTAATTATGAGAAAATCTCTCTGTTCTGTAGAATGTGTATATATCTGTGTACAATCTGTGGTATTCACTTATCAAAATTTCAGTGACATTTGCAAGTAGAGGTTTAACTCAAGGAATCAGGTCATTGAAAATACAAGGGAGGGTTTGTTATGATGAACTGGACATAAACATATATATATATATATATATATATATATATATATATATATATATATATATATTTTTTTTTTGAAATTGTTTGGTGTATCTCTGAACATTATAATAATCAACTTTTATCTTGTTAAAAGCTGTTTTAAAGGAGAAGTTTTTATCCCATTAAAAACAATATGATAAACTTATCTAATTTTCTGTGCATAAGTGTATTATCGGATGGATTGTCGATCAGCTAGTAATATGCATCTGCAGTCTCCTAGTTTTAGTATTGAACTGGACAATTAAATTTATATTGATTAAAATTTCTAATCAGAATTGGCCACCCCCGAGTAAACAACAAATTGAAATCCTTCTAGCGACACATCAATCAAGCATTTTCATGTCCAGTGATAACTTCTTTAAGTTCACCAACATCATCCTTCTCTATATTTTGTAGCACAATGCACCCATGGGTTACACACCCTGTTTGTGTTGCATGAAGACAGTAAGGCATCATAATGAATGCGAGATGAGGTCACTGGCATGGAAAACAATTGACTAATGCATGGGTTTGTGCTTTCTTCTTTAGTATTCTTGCATCCACAAGCATCTGGTGTGGAAGAGGCGGTCATGTGCAAGAGTGTTAGTTGTGTTATGTGAGATCTCAAAATATGATTTATATCATTCTCTAACATACTTCATCAATTAAAAGCTTTATGAGTTTGAAATTCCAAGATATAATTTATATTATTCTCCGACACACAAGCATCTAGGCATTCATGTGCAAGACATGTGTGAACAATCCGATCGAAGTTAACTGTTTTATTCTGGTGCTGTTAAGATCTATTTATGTGATTCTGTGCATTCTTTCTTCTGAAATTCTGGTTCTGTTAAGATCTATTTATGTGATTCTGTGCATTCTTTCTTCTGAAACGAAGCATTATTATGCACTGTGAGTCCTTTAGGTTTAGGGCCAACTTGTAACTATTTGCAGACCAGGCACACATGGTTATGAACCTTCGGTCAGACAAAACCAGTGGCTTTGGTCCTCTATTGCATGCTTCGTGAGCAAATGAGTTAGTTTGCAATGCAAGTTTTCATGATTTTTTGCTTACTAATGATCCTGAGAAATTACAAATATTTATTGCCAACGGTGATGCCGGACTTGAAACAATCAGAGGAACGGACGTACCAGATAAATCCAAGGCTGAAAGCAGGTGGTATCACGTGGCATTAAACAGGTTGCAGTCGGTAGAAGAGAGCATTGATGTGATAATAAAAGACCCCTTGATTTAGAAACCCTATGTGGTCTCTGGTCTGAATTTATCAAAAAATAAAAATAAACGTTGACTTATTATATTATTATTACTACTAGTATTCACCCAATAATTAAACATGCACTTGAGTGTGCGTATTTGCATGCGCGGGTACTCACACCATGTGTGGTTCAGAGCACCAATTCGAGAGAAAATTCTATTAATCTCATGCTCTATTTAAATAAAAGATTGTTTTTTTTTTTTTATGTTCTGAAAATATTTTTAAATTATTTTTTTAATATTTTTAAATTATTTTAATATACTAATGTCAAAAATAATTTTTAAAAAATAAAAAAATATTTTATTTTAATATATTTTCAAGTAAAAAATATTTTAACATTTGCAGCTTTTTTATTATTATTTGGAGACAGAAAAGGAACCAAACCCTGCTTTGTTCTTCTTCATCACACGAGTAATGAAATTTCTTCTAAAAGTATTAAAAATGTTATCCTGTGAAGATTTGGATTCCTCAATATCTTTACCCCCACACAATTTCTTGCATCAATTTTATCCTGTGACAATTTGGATTCCTCCATCGTTAGAATCCATTGATAGAAAAATGCTAAAAAAAATCACGTGCAAAGTACATGAGTCCAACTCCTAAAATAGAAAAAGAACTGGCCATTTCACGGGATAGATGTTTTTTTTTCTTATAAAAAAATTATATATGAAGGTTTTTTTTAAAAAAATTTATGGTCCGAATCATAAATTCAACTGGGTTTAATATTTTTTTTCCCTTAAGTTTATATTCAACCTGAAAAAAATAAAGCTAAAAAATATTTAGACTCGTGGGTCTATGGCTCAGCACGCTTGAGCCACTGAAATGAAGAGACTAAAAACGTTGATGGGCCATCAAACTCAGACCTGAAAATTAGGGCATGTTTTTATTTATTTTTATTTTTTAAAAGAAATGAATGACCTGTCACTCGTACTTAGCTTTTGAAAAAAAATAAGTAGGGAAAACATTGCTCGCCAAGACAGATAATGTGTCGTCTGCAAGTACAGATTTCAGTCACCACAATGGTGGCTAAAAACCAGGCAGCTAGTCTTTTGGCAAAAAAAACAATTTTCAAGTTATTTCAATCCAAGAACACCTTGTCACCACCCTTATAGCACCCAAAAATCATTTCATCAACTTCAAAAATAGTCCAAAAAACTGATATCAAACTGGTTTAGTTTTGGCTTTCTTAGCTCATATCTATTTGTTCATGCAACATCGAGACTCTACATAACCACTATGAAGCTCTTCTCATCTTATGGAACCCGTGGACACCAAGAAAACCTATTTTGATGTTCGAAAATGGAGTGAACGATGACTTTCTCTAATATCATCAGAATCCAGCAAATTATCTCTCTTTCTTCTTTTTAACCAGGGACTGAAAAATAACAAAAATAAACTTGTGTATCAAAATTAATTTTTTAAAATTTAACAGAACCTCAATTGTATACATTGTGTTATTTTTAAAGATCTAGGATGTAAGTGTATTTCTCATGCAATCTTTGGCACGCCATTTATTTTTAGTGTTTTTTTTTATTTTCATTGTCCTTTTAATTTTACCATTGACTAAGAATTCAGATGCGACTAGCCTTTAATTAGGATCAAATTACACAAATAAAAATTTAAAAACCAAAATGAATTATTAAAAAATACATAGTACCATCCGTGTTTATGAGTATGTGAATAGTGCTGGCTCAACAATAAACATCTCACGTGTTTTAGTATTTTTATGTAATGGGGAAAAAATTGATATATAAAAAAAATTATTTAGTATATCAAAAATTGTATTCGTTTTGTTTCATAAAAATGTAAAACTATAACTTATTTTTATAATGAATCCTATACTTTAAAAAAAAAAGAATGGTGAAAGGATGAAATACAATTTCTGATGCACCCAATAATTTCTCTCAAAACACACAGTTGAATTTGAGAAAGTTAGGCCTCACCATCTTCATTAAATGATTGGGGCATACCTTAAAAAATAATGGGCCTTCTTGGAAGGCTCAAGACGCTCTCGGTGGATAAACTTTCAGCAAGTCAATATTCTCGCCGGATTGTTATTATGGCCCAGTAATTAGTTTTTTCAATTAAAAAAACAAAAACCAACAAAATTCGAGGCCGGATCCCGGCTTGTGCTCTTTTTTTTTAAAGATTTTCTCAGCAACCAAACACTCGCATAGAGAAGCAGAAACCAGCATTTTGATCATTGATTCAGCAGCAGCAGCCAATGAGTTACAGAAGGTTAGTTAACGAATCAGATACTCCTTTCAATCTCAATCCAATATGACTTTTGTTAATCTAAATCACATCTAGCTTGGTTATTTCTTTCTATCCTAGCTCTAGGGTTTCATTTTCGTTTTCTAATTAAAATTATAACAGACTGTGTATGCATTTCGATTTCGATTTGCTTGAATGTATTTTCAAAATGATGGCAGGGAGCATCGAAATTCGAGAACAGCTCTCTTTGATGATGGGCTTGAAGAAGGAGGTCTTAGGCCATCCTCTTCCTTTTCCCACGAAACCGACGACCATGACAATGATAAGGCTGTCCACACATTGCAAGACAGAGTTCTTTTCCTCAAGAGAGTATGCCTCTCTCCCAAACTTTAAAACTAATCCTTTGCATCGCTCCTTATTTAATTTACTTCCTTTCATATTAAATACACTGCTGCCTGAACCTGCCTTTGTTTTTACGTTCTTGGTTCATGAAATCTGTACCGTGTCATGATTAATTTGGGATGACATGCACAATGCTCTTTCATTTCAGACTTGTTTTGAATGTTGTTGCCGATGTATAGTTGAGTAGTATTCTGAACTAAGTTGACATGGTACAATTACAATACAATACAATACAATACAATACAATACAATCATCTTTTTTATTGTTACACAGCACTAGCATCTTTTGTTGTTTGTCAATGATGGGCAGTAATAAGGTTCTTACTGGTGAGATGCATGTTAAACAAGCTTGCACATGGTTGAAACCGTTCAGGGGCTTCTGGTCTGTACTTATCTAGTTATCCTTGCCTTTTGTGTTCAGGTGTTTTTTCTGTTCGTTTTTTTTTGGAAAGTTCATGTTTACCAGTTTTTTTTATATATATAAAAAATCCATTGAAATTTGTGATTGTTTTATGTGCTAATATTGTATAGCACCCTGTGAAGTTTCGCTATGCTTATGCATACAAATTGCAAATCCCAGATCAAATTCTCCTAGGCGTATGATGGAGCAGGGAATGGAAGGATAGTGCCAGTGTTGCTTAACATTAACTGAAGAAAGCAGATTCAAAATGTTACATCACCTAATATGCCACCCTTTTTGTTATAGCTTCCTGTAATGTATGTACTCAATTGATGTCACACACACACACTCTTCACACACAGATAAATTTGTTCATGTTGGTTCCGCTTTTATGATGAATTATACCTGTGTAATTGTATGTATGTGCAGATAGTCAGAGGGATTGAAGAGCCCTTCTATTTAGATTTTTGTTTGTCTTTGGAGTTTCCTGATCCTCCTATTTGTATATCCTCTCCATTTTTTATCTAATAAAATCCTTTTATTTTTTAAGTAAAAAAAGTTTTGTATGCCATGCACTCTCTTGCGTGCATTCTCACAGGCATCTGTGTAATACTAGAAGTTCTGTTGCTGCAGCCTATTGGAATTCTTTATTGATAAGACACCATTTTGATCATGGAAGAGAAATGAAAGTTATACAGGATTGATGTTTTCCTGCAAATTAAGTAGTTTTTTTTTTGGCTGATGATGCATATAAATGTTTAAGTGCATTTTCTGGTAAATAAATCCAAATTTTCTTTTTGAAGCAACTCATGATATGTATACATATTGTTTACAGTTAACAGGTGATATACATGAGGAAGTGGAGAGTCAAAACCGTTTGCTTGATCGAATGGTATATGGTTTATATTTTTTGATTGACAGTCCCAAATTTAGGGAAAACAATTTCAACTTCTTTATTCTGAGCGAAATCTGTTGTAAAATCAGGGCAACAACATGGACACATCGAGGGGTATAATGTCAGGAACCATGGATCGATTCAAGATGGTAATAAGCTAGAACTACTTTGCAGTTATTTTTTATTTACTTAGCTGCGTGGAAATAGCTGAGCATAATAAAGTTCTTGCTATGCAGGTATTTGAAAAGAAATCAAGTAGGAGAACATGTGCCCTTGCAGGGTTTTTCATCCTCTCCTTTTTAATTCTGTATTATCTCATCAGGTAAATGAATTAATGTTGGATCATTTGCAAAATAACTGTTTCATATCTGAAAGGGCCAAAGCTTTTCACGACCAGTTTCTTACTACTGTTAAACTGTTCATACAAAGTGAATTAAAGTTGTCTCCCTGCCAAATTTATAAAGTTTCAAAATCTTGGTCAGCTTCCATTGAGCTAAAAGTTTTCTACATTTTAGCATAGGAAACCAAAATTGAAGAGGAAGGTAAATTCTACTCAAGAGATGCATGGCCTGAACATATATCTTCCATTGATGCTGATTAACATTTTGTTTGCAGGGTCCTTGTATACTTGAAGCAAGGTTGAAGCAGAATTATGAGTACCTCACCTTTGAAGTCCTTGATTGACAATGGGATTTTGCAAGGGTGCTCCAAGTGCAATGACCATGTCCTTTCTTAAGTTGGAAGATAACTCATGGTTTACCGTATCCGCTATGAGATGGCCTGTGATTGAACGTATACTACGTGCTTTACCGTATTCTGGTGTTTTCAAGTAATCATGGAGTGGAAGCAATTGTTAGAACTTACAGAAAATGTCAAGGCATGTTAGCATGCAGTGTTTTTTAGTGTTGTACAAGGAAATCTCCAGACGAAGCGGTGGGGATTTCCACTGCACGAAACCAAATGTTGAAATCATTATTTTTTTCGCCATGATGCAATACGTTGACCCTCGGATTTTTACTCTGAGCATTTCTCTCCACTGAAACTACAGCACATGGAGAAATCCACTAAATTCTAAAACAAGCCTGGATTCAGAATTTCAGACCGTTGCTTTCACTCGCTTCTTCTTCAATGGATCTTAATCTTACAGTTTACATGGTTAACTTCCGCTGTAAATTTTGTGTAACTGATTAGGATCCTGTCGGTTGTGGTTCTATTAGATGTCTCTTTAACTGATTAATTTGTAGGGGTTTAGTTTTAAATGATTCAACTAAATCTGTCTATTTGTACTTTGAACTTAGTATGTTTCCTTGGGAAATTTTGTGAATTAACTGAGCGTGTTTCCTCGTCAATTTTTTTTTCCCCATTCTTGCAGATCTTGGGCTTGGCGATTTGCATTAAGCTTAGATCACGAGAACAAAATTAATGGAAGGTGAAGGCCTTGTAATTAATGTTCATAAAAATTGCCGATCAAACTATTCTTCCCTATATCTTTTGGTTTCTGTTCTGGCTAATCCAGAAATGGTGAAATAGTTAAGATGTTCTGGAACTCACGCCGACCGGTCAGAAGGACTGTTGTTTTCTAGTTTCCTTAGCAATAGCCTATCCATTCTTGATCCTCCCACCTGTAGTTTCTCGCTGAATAAAGCTTAATAAAAGTCAAACGATACTCTGGTTCTAAAAAAAAAAAAAAAAAAAAAAAAGAGTAGGATACT
>Ga0325402_1006364_pt1 | contig 11151 bp, 6 predicted proteins | sample PopdelMetagenome_22_FD_207212 | JGI IMG/M metagenome (GOLD analysis project Ga0325402, IMG submission 207212) | Populus deltoides microbial communities from Bellville, Georgia, United States - Xylem-PdKOR-R3 | ecosystem: Host-associated > Plants > Phyllosphere > Stem > Wood/Secondary xylem...
AAAGGTAAGAAAACCGTCGATGAGGTATGGTTTGGGATCCAAAAGGAAGAACCACAACAACAAATTTCCAACGCCATTGATGCTGATCACGAACCTCCTCAAGGCCATCAAGCATTGGGAGAGATAACGTTAGAAGATTTCTTAATAAAAGCGGGTGTAGTTCAAGAAGCTCCTGTGATGGGGCTAGGATTCCAAAATGCAGGAAACAATTTATCTGCTGGCAATGGTTTCACAACTTACCACATGTATCCACAAGTCAAAGGGTATAGTGTGGGAGAAGCTGTATCGAATAATGCTGATGAGAATGAGAAGTGTCAAAGCGTGATGGAATTCGGAGCTAGCACAATCGAACAAGAAGAGGGTGATGGATGGTCCGCCTGAGGTGGTTGCGGAGCGGAGGCAACGCAGGATGATAAAAATATAGAGTCAGCCGCACGATCGCGTGCTAGGTAGCAGGTTTGCATCCTATCTATCATAATCAATGCTAGATTCTCTACCTATGCATGCGTTGGATTGATCTGGGTAGGGTTTAATATATATGCTTCAAATGTTATTTATCTTATTATTATTATTATTAATATGAATATTTGAAATAACTTGCGTGTACTTCGATTAATTTAATAAATTTTAAAATTAATAATCATGTAAACTTTTAATGATTATAAAAAAACTCAAACTCATGATCATCGAGAAAAAAACCTAACTAATTGAAATATCCCTCATGGTTCTCATGATCCTTATTAATTTGCAATTAAATGATGCGATGTGCATCAGAATCATTTTTTCTTCATAATATTTACTGCTGCAATTAATATTCTAACCAAAATCACTCTGTTACTACGTACCTTTATAAACGTGCACACACACAGGTAATTTTCTTTCATAGTTAATTTTCCTTCATTACTGTGCATTTTATTTTATAAGAATAAAAATAATGCCTTGCTAATATTTCGATTCTCTTGTCATCGTTCTCCTTTAACATTTCGAGTAAAAAATTCAATGAGCAAAAATAAATCTTTAATTAACTGCAAGCAGAGACTTTTAATGTAAAGTCTTGTAGGTTTGGTCTACCAAGCACACTTCAGAAATAAGCTTTCTTTGATTTCTGATGAACTGTCAGGTCTATCTAACTTAATTTAAGTTTTTTTAAAAAAAAAATACTAAAATAGTATTATTTAAAAAAATATAGATTTTTTAAGTGACCTGGCCGCGGACCTTAAGTCAGGAGATTAATCAGTTCGTGTAACAATGCTCCAAACCATGGGCATTTCTATGTTATTACCTATCATATCATCATCAGTGTTTTTTTAAATTATTTTTTAATTAAAAATGTATTTAAATAATTTGTTTATTTTTAATATTAGTATGTTAAAATAAAAAAAAAACATTTAAAAAATTAATTTAATGTATTTATTTTTAAAAAGCAAGTTTTATATATACACACACACACTTACATCTTCTTCCTCGGGATTGTCAAACTTTAACTTGAAGATTGGTCCATAAGAATTGTGTCATCGCATTATATTTTACTTTAAAAAGAATGGAAAAAATATTGTATATTTATTGTAGATATAGATTTATTGTAGTGAGGATGACACTGTAGATATATAATGTTTGTACTGTGGATGATACTATAGCATCATAGAAGTATTGTCTTTATTGTTTTTTAGTCAACAAATATTGTTGGGGTGTTATCTTTTCTGTTTTCTATGTTAAAAGTTGTTTGGTCTAGCTTGAGAGTCAGATCCAATGCTATTAGATCTGATTGGATAACCAAACTCAAATAACTTCTAATAGGTGTTGGGTCTGGCTCGTAGCCAGACCCAAGGCTATTGGGTTCGGCTTTCAGCTAGACTCAGATATGTTCAATTTTATTTTTTTGCCAATTTAGATTTTTTTTTATTTAATTTTTTTCATACGATAAAGAGAAAATAAATTGATGAAAATTTTTTTATATTGTACAAAAGTTGGATGATAATAATTTTATTATTATTTGAGGTTGAGTTGATTGAATTTCTTTTCTCTTAGAGTTGGGTCCTGCTGCATCAGAACCTAAAAGCAATAGGTCATGTTGCTACTAGGACTCAATGACCCAATAACATTGAGTCCTATCTTTACTAGAACCCACTAGTGTTGGACCCTGTTACCTAGCATCACCTAATAGTATTAGGTCATGCTACCCTATTGGATCCATTAGAGTTGGGTCCTGCTGCTAATATGACCCGATAGAATTAGGCTGCGACTAGACTCAAGGTACTCAATATATTCTTTATGCTATTCATATTTTTTTTACACTTGAAAAAAAATTATTATTGACACGCTGTGAAACGCGGCTAAAATATGCTAATAATGTGTTAAAATATGTATTACAATTTGCCATTATGCTGACTTTTTGATGTAAAAATATTAAATTAATTTCTTCATTCTAATTACAAATTAGAACAAGAAATGGATTCTTTTAAATCACTCCAAGAATTTTTAAGCTAAAAGAAATAATTTATTGTTATTGAGAATTATATTATTATTATGTTGTGATGGAAAATATATGCATAATAAAAATAATAAATTTAAAAATTTTCAGGAGTCATAAGTATTTTGTTACACTTACACCCGTTTATTACCATTGATCAGGACAAAATTATATTCAATATTAAAACATAACACTCTTTATATAAAATAACTCAATCATCTTAAGTTTAAGTAACACTTACACAACTATCACAATAGCCTTTCTATAGACATAGATGATTTCTTCATATGAAACTCTCATGCGGATCAGTTTAATATACAAATCATCTAACAAACACCTGCATATTAGTTTCATATATTCCTCATACCTTAATTTATGAGAAAAACTGTTTCCTTTCATGAATGAAAGAAAATAATATATATCGGTCTCAACAGTTCTAATTATTATCTAATCTTAATAGAACATTGACTATAAATATTTAGGAACAACGCTTTGATACAATGAAAATCTCATAATTATAATACCTTTATAATTTTATTTTTAAAGTTTTTTTGTTATGTGAACTTTATCTTTACTTTAAATTCATTAATTAAACATTAGATTCATTAATCAAATATAAATTAATATTAAAGTTAAATAACACTTTTATTAATAATAAATATGTTTTATATGAATAAAATCAGTACTATTTATAATCAATTGATTAACTACATGGTATATTCGCTAATGTATCAAACATCTCCGTTTATTACAAATAACATGGTTTATTTATAAACCACAATAAGTAATTATCTAGAACAATAACTGCTAAGTTTTGTTTTTAATGTGATTTATTCGCTCCACACCTATTTTCCATATGAGATAAAAGTACCACATTAACACAAGTGCTATGTTCTCTTGTATTTAAGATTGTATTTGGTTGATGTTCTAGAAAAAAAAATGAAAATAATAATATGTTTTGTTGAAATAACGTAAACAAAGACATAAAAAAATATATTTTAGAATAGATATTTATTTTTAAAAATATAAAACATAAAATATATCTTTCCAGAAAAGCATATGGATTTTTTTTTAAAAAGATTCAAATAAAATATATAATAATTAAAAATTTAAGGATCAAATTTGATATAATCAGTAAATAATATGATATTTTTATAATTTTTATAACTTTTAAAAAATATTTCCCACCAAAAATAAAAAAAATATATTTTTTTAAAAATCAAGTCAAATATTTTTTACAGGAAAATATTTTTTATTAATTGAAAAGTATTTTTTATTTACCAAATAATAAATAAATACAGTAAAATTTGCAAAAGCACTTTCTAATAAACACACGCACCCTAAAGGCCACATTTTTTTTAAAACCAGTATGCACATAAATACGCGAAGGGGGTCCAATCATTAGTAATTTAAAAAGCATAGGACCCAATTTGACTGAAACTAAAGTAATTATATCAATTAGACCAGATACTAAAACTATAGGGACTAAAGACAATCTTTATTATGATCTCCCGGCTCTTTACTTTTCTCCCTGTTGCTTTCAACATTGCCATCAAGTTTTCTCACGTCTCTCTAAAATTTATACCCAAATTTCCTCTCTCTTGAAAATATAGTAGTAATCCTTTAATTGAAGCTTAACTCCATCGATTCTAAGGTAATCTTCGATTTTCTCTTGTAATTTCTCCTAATTTTGACTGTAACTAGTAGCTAGGGTTTTTCTTCATCTCTTTTGAAATTTATATTTTTTCTAATTTTTTCATGTCATTAAGTCAAGGATTTTTGTTCTACTTGCAATTAGTAGCTGATTTCTAAGGATTAACGTGGAAATTTCGATTTTCTTGCAGTTTTTTCTTCTTAAAACTGTTTTTTTTTCTACCGTGAATTTTCTGTTTGGTTCCTCAGAAAATGGCGGGGAAAGAAAATAAATTGAGTGTTTCTCTTTGTGTTATTAAGTTAGTTTCTTGTTTCTAGCAGGTTAAGACGGAATGTTAAATTCCGGGAATAATTTAAATCAAGGAAGTTCCGCAATGTCACCGGATATGCCACCAGTTACACAATGTGTGCCTTTGGAGCCTATTACGTTAGGCAATCAGAGATATACGCGGTCTGGAGAGGTGAGGAGGGTTTTGGGAGTTCCTCTTGGCAGTGTGTCAGAGGATCATTCGTTTGGAGTTGCGCATCCCAAGCCGATGCCTCCAGTGGCAACGGAGGAGCTAAAGCAATTTAAAGAAAGCGTGCAAGATACTTCTAGAAAGGCCAAGTATTTTGTTCATCTCTTTGCTACTTTTTAGCTTATGTTATGGTTCGGGATTTTACTGGTATAACTCATGATAAGATTGTTGTAAGTGTAATGGTTAGGTGTCATGATTGACATGGAGATTCCATGGGATAATGCAGTCACGGAAAAATTCATTGCATGTATTTCATGATATAAACAAGATGATGAAAAAAACTGTGTAGTGCTTAACAGGTCCTCTGTCCCCTGATATTTTTTTTTAGCTTTTATATTTTGGAAAACCTGAATTGACCACCACATATTATTGCAATTCAAAATTCGTTCTTTGATGCTATTTCTGTCTTTATGAATATAGAATATCCATGTTTTGCTTTAGATCATGATGTTGAGGATGTAGTTCAATTTATTTATATGTTGCTGGACTGCACAAACCTTTTGAGTAGTTATTAAAGATGCCATGTATTTCAAACAGGGACAGAGCAAAACTGTTGCGTGAATCCTTATCTAAATTGGAAAGGTACAGGGTAGCCTTAAGCTCAAAGAAGCGGCAAAGGAGTGAGCCTTCATTGAATGAGAGGTCAAATTTAGCGAACGTAGCAAAGGTGGCAGGTCAGATTCATAGAAATCCTCATGATATTATGACTCAAAGATTGGAGGACAGGACCAAGAGTACTGGGCTTAACAAGCGTGCTCGGACTTCAGTGGCTGATGTGCGGGTTTGTACTTGAATATGGATTTTGATATCTTTTCTTCTTTTGTGTATCTTCATAATGTTTACAGCATGGGTTTCTGTTCCAGATATTTGATTAGAGAGTAGGCAGTTAGTTTCTTAGATGCTTTGTTGAATCAGCCTCCCCCTTTGATCATCAAGAGTATTTATGTTCTCCCTGTAGTATACTCTAGCTTTAACTCTGTTTATATTTTCTGCAAAGTTTTGATAGAATTTTTCTTGTGCTGCCAGGCAGATGGTAGGTCCTCGTTGCACTCAAGGCAACATATGGTAATGGATAAGAGTGGAGATATGGTCCAGGATCTTGGTGGTGGTGCTGTTCGGTATGAAGAAAAGATCCGCAGATTGCCTGCTGGAGGTGAAGGGTGGGATACAAAAAATAAAAAGAAACGTTCTGTTGGAGTGATGGGTAATAGAGTTATAAACGGTGATCGAGAACAAAAACGAACTATGCCTTCCAAGATGAGTGCCGACTCTAAGTTGCGATCATGTGATGCTCAGGGTTTCAGGTAATTCTGTTAGTACATGATTACTGATTTTTTTGGTTATGTTATCATTGTGGTTTAATAGCAGGGATCTGCTACAGTTTTATTTTGAGTGTAAGAATGGAGACATCATGTTTAGAAAGCTTGTATCCTATTGGTATCTTTATTGTTTGTTTGGGGTTCTCCTTTCCAAAGCGGTGATCTATAATTGACATGCTAGTACATTGCTGCTGCACTTTAATGGAGTACTTGATGATTTTTGAAGAATAATATCATCTTACACTTTTGCTGATTAAACTAGTGGTTCAAGTTGTTCCCCAAGGAATTAAACTCTCTATATTTTGTTAATTGTTCGCAAAACTTGGCAGGAATTGAAAATTTGATTATTAATACGGCTAAGATTGATGTAACATCTATAATATAATACATTTGCCAGCTATTTAAATGCCCAGGCTTTAGTGTTTTGACAACTTTCATATTTTCTTCAAAATTGCGGGTGCAAAAACATTTCTTCAGAAACTGTAATTATATTTGTAACATGTTTTATGAATGACGCTGACATGAACAGTCAAAGAGACTGACTGCTTTTGCAGTTTGATCGGCAAATGTTCCTCAAAGTTTGGGTTTATCTTTAGCTTGGCTGGTGAGTTGTGTGCGAGAGTTTTTATGGGGTATTAGAGTGAAAGAAGGGAGGGGAGATATGTTCTGGTATGGAGTTTTCCAGGGAAAGGGAAGGGAAGATATGGGGTATTAGAGTGAAAGAAGGGAGGGGAGATATGTTCTGATATGGAGTTTTTCAGGGAAAGGGAAGGGAAGAGAACAAACCCTTCTAGCTCCTTATGATAACTTCCTAGGAACAGGAAATACCACAATCTCTAGTTCCCTTCAAGTGGTGAAAAATAAATTTCTTAAATCCTAAATCAGGGTTGTCAATGAGGGGGGAAATAGTTGTATAATGTCTTGATTTTAGGTTTACATTGCTTCGTTCTCGAAGGAATTTTATGCTGGTTCATTAATGTTGACTCTACATCTTTTAACCAATTAAGCCAGGCTTATTCCTCTATAACAGAACCAAATATGTGAATATTAGGACTCCATCCTCACATTCTTCTTCATTTCCTTATTTTAGATACCCTCTTTGCCTTCACTTCCCTTCCTCTGATCCTACCACCAGACATTCTGTAAATGGTGGAAGAGGGAAAACTTAGTTCAGGCCTGTCATATGTGTTTGTGATTGTAGTTCCAATCATGTTTGATATCCTTTTTCTAGTTCACCAAATTGGTTTTATCAAATTAATTAATTATGCTCTAACTGTTTGGTTGCTCAGGAAGGAAAGTTTGGTTTTTTCTGCTATGATGCACGTAGTGGTTGCTTTATTTCATGCTTGTCTGAATTGTTTCCTAATTATTTAAGGCTTCTGCGTGTCTATGGCTGTATGTCACATGTTTAATCACTGCTTTATTCTTTCTTTTCAGTTATGTTTTCTATTTTTGAAAGTAGCGATCCAGTTGTTTTTATGCTAATGATTAAACTGTGCTCATGCTTTTTCCCACATTCATGATAAAAGAAGAAAAAGAAAGAGATTTTGTTATATAAATGGGTTTCTAATATATTACAGATCAAAGTCATCTGCTGGAGTCAGTGGATTCAACAAGTTGGAAGGTTCTTTTGAACCTACCAGTTCAGATACCAGTACAGTCCTCAAGAATGAAATGGAAAGTGGTCTTCCAAGAAATCGTATTGCTCTTTTAGAGCATAAGGTTGTGACGAAAGGAACAAATAAGTATGTATTTTCATCTTTAATAACTAACTCTTTTGTAGAAATGTATCAATAGGTTACATAAGATGGTTTGCTATTGACTTGTGAGGCTATTAATTGGTATGTGGTGCTGTTTATCAGGCCAAATATTCACGAGGATAATTCAGCAAGCACTCCTAATACAGTGATAAAGGCAAAGGTTTCCCGGGCACCTCGTACTGGGTCCATCATGCTGCTAGATTCATCACTTAAAGTTCAGCCCTCACCCACATCCCTTCAAGGTTCGGAACAGCCTACAAGTTCAAATAAAATCCAACTGCCAGGAGTGGTAAATAACCATAAGGGTCAAATGCCAGCAGGCTCATCCTCACATGCTATGGCTCAGTGGGTTGGTCAGAGACCACACAAAAACTTACGCACACGGAGGGCAAATATAATGGCTCCTAGTTCAAACCATATTGAATCTCAGATGTCATCCCAAGGTTTTCCCACTTCTGAATTTAGTGCTAGAACTTCTTCCATTGGAACCAAAGGATCTCTGATTGCCAGCAATCTAGATACCAACACTCCAAAATTCAAGAGGGAACTTGAGAGTGTTCCATCTCCATTTGGGTTGTCTGAAAGTGAAGAATCAGGAGCTGGAGAGAATAAACCAAAGGACAAAGGAACAGATGGTAGCGAGGTTTCTCTGTCTGCAAGTCAGAAAGTTGGAACTTTTGTTTTGCCTGCTAGGAAGAATAAATCATCAACGAATGAAATTGGGGATGGCGTGCGGAGACAAGGAAGGAGTGGACGAGGGTCATCTTTAACAAGGCCAGGTACTTGTCCAGTAAGGGAGAAGTTAGAGAATCTTCCAGCTGTAAAGCCACTTCAGAGTTCAAAGGCCGCTTCTGATAAGAATAAAAGGTGTCTTTCCTAACGGCCCCTGCTCCAAAGCAACCTATTGATTGATCAAATTATAGCGTGAACTTGTTTTAGACCCTGTTCTGAATTTTGAAGCTTATATATATTTCTCTGAATCAGCAAAACTGGTCGTCCACCTTCCAAAAAGTTGAAAGATCGGAAGGCTGCAGTGCGTGTTGGACCAATGCCCAACAGTAGTTCCTTAGACTTTACAGGTACTATTAATTAATAACTGTACAATAAATTTGGAATTTGCAGTTATAGATTTGTGATAGGTGTAGAAACACTGTTGTGCATGATGAACATTGTAAATCTTAAAGCTGTGCTGCAAGGACAAAATTATATGAGAGTGTTTTTCCCAATGGACAAACCCTCTCTTCTTGGCATTACCAAGATACTCAGCTTGAATAAATACCAAATGGCCATCTACATCTTCCAGCGAATTTATGCTTTTTTTTTTAGTGTCAGGTTTTATTTATTATTTTGTCTATGCATATGCAAGCAATTCAAAATGGTAGAAATTTAGCAGATAACTTGGCATATTATTCACAGGTGAATCTGATGATGATCATGAAGAACTATTTTCAGCTGCCAATTCTGCTCGGAAAGCTAGTGGTATGCATCTTTACCTTTTCATTAAGCTTATCAATAAAAGCCAGCTCTGTTTTTGGAATAAACTTTGTCTTAAAAAATGGTTGTTTTTGTAGAGCTTGCCTGTTCTGGTCCTTTTTGGAAGAAGGTGGACTCTTATTTTGCTCCTGTAAGCTTAGAGGATATGTCCTACTTGAAGCAGGAGGTAATAAGTGGGATGCTTTGATAGATTTGGGATGTTGTGAACACTTATGAATCAGAGACTTACAATTTTTCTTGCTTTGTTGCTCTTTGTGGTTTGTTCAGCTAACTTCTGCACAAGGGATTGATGAGAGTTTTTCTCAAATGCTTGGCGCAACATATAATGTTTTGGTACTATTCCTTAATTATCCCTTATCTTTTTCTCTCATGCATTCCTATAAATTGCATCGTGGTTTACCTCCAATTTGTTCAAGAATTGATACGGATTTTCAACTGTCAGAAATCAGTTTTATTTTAATCCTAAGTAAACTCAAATGAAACTTCAAAAAAAAAAAAAAACAAAGAAAGAAAAATGTGAGAATGAAATTTGACAAAAAAGATCTTTTTCTATCAGGGTGTTCTTGTGCACAAAGAAGTATGTCCTGGCAGAAGACAAGGGGAGGACTTAAATCAAGAATCAGCCAAAACAACTTCTTTATGTGGAAGAGTTGAAATGGGAAGTTTGGACAAGGTCGCTCCATTATACCAAAGAGTTCTTTCTGCTTTAATTGAAGAAGATGAAAGTGAAGAATTTTACACACAAAGTGAAGGGAAGAACATGTCTCTTCACTATGCCAGTGATGATTCTCATTGTGGTTCATGTAATCTGATTGATATTGAACCTAAAGATAGAGACAGAATGGAATCTGAAGTTGAGTCAAAAGTGAATTTTCAGACACAGAAGAGTTGTTTCTTGGATAGACTTTCATGTGATAAGAGTGTCGCATCAAATGCAATTGGGAATCCAAGCATGTCCAGTTCGTTGCATAGCAATGAACAATGGCCAGTAGATGATGACTTTTCACATTCAGATGCCGGGCATGCCAGTGAAATATGTTCAAATGATCCAGGTTCCCTGCAGATTAGAGAAATAAATATGCCTGGCTTTTCTTCCTCTGATGGTCAATATCAGCTGATGTGTTTGGATGATCGGCTTTTGCTTGAGCTACAGAGTATTGGTTTATGCCCAGAAACATTGGTAAACATTCTTTTCTGTACATTTATTTGTCTTTTCTCAAGTCATATCATGGCGTGTTCCTCAATTTTGTTTCATATTTTATATGCTTCTTATTCCTTCCTGCAGCCTGATCTAGCAGAGGGGGAAGTGATTAATCAAGATATAATGGAGCTTAAAGAAGGGCTGCACCAGCAGGTTGTGTGCCTCGGTTTCTTTTTCTCTATTTATTTGTTCTTAATGAAGAAAGTGTTTGCACTGTTTCTTTCCTCTTTTCTTCTTCTTTTTTTGACTAACGTGAAGTATTTTCTTTTGAATTCATTTTTTTTGTCTTTTTACTTGGTTTGTTATCTTTTGTAACAACTTCCATTTCTGACAGACTGGAATAATGAAGAACAAGCTAGGGAAACTTGGTAAAGTTGTTCCGAAAGTAAGAGATATGGAAAGAAGGTAGGTTTTGTGGTGGTTGTGAGGTGCTGCTGTCATGAAATCCATTGAGTTTTTGCTTGGATCAAAGTAACACTGTTTGTTTGCAGGAATGTTGAACAGGTTGCAATGGACCAACTTATTCAGATGGCTTACAGAAAACTACTGGTATTTGTTTTAGTCTTCTGTTGAGCCGTTGTTTCTTTTTGTCAACTTCTAAGCAATTAAGGATGGCTATATTATGCAAACCTAGACCACACAGAGTTACAATTTTGCTTCCCCATCTTTTTAGATGGCCTTTGATTGAGATAGAAATATTTTTGGACAAAACACCTGCACTTAAGGACAGGCATAT
>Ga0325402_1006367_pt1 | contig 11149 bp, 6 predicted proteins | sample PopdelMetagenome_22_FD_207212 | JGI IMG/M metagenome (GOLD analysis project Ga0325402, IMG submission 207212) | Populus deltoides microbial communities from Bellville, Georgia, United States - Xylem-PdKOR-R3 | ecosystem: Host-associated > Plants > Phyllosphere > Stem > Wood/Secondary xylem...
GTTTGCAGGAGAGTATATGCATGAAGATGTGTACACCCCCCATCAAATTTAAGACTCTCCCCTACCAAGATGAGTGTTGCATACTCGTATACCCAAGGAATACATTTATACCAAAATGACCTTGGATAATTATGACGGTTTTACAGATCTAATAGAACATATACATAATTGCAGAGAAGCCTGAAACTGGTCATCCAAGATAGCTATACCATATGTAAGATCTTCCCCATAATTTTTAAGGGATCAGTGCGTGTGTGGTACAATAATTTAAAGTCAAGCTCTATGACAAGTTTTAGTGAACTTTGTACTATTCTAATGGCATGATTCAATACAAGTATCCTAATAAAGAATAGTTTCACATAACTTTATAAGATCACTCAAGTAGATAATAAGTCCACACGAGCATACTTGAAAAAGTGTAATAAAGAAATGCTCAAGGTTGAAGAATTAATAGAGTTTATGGATTTTAAAGCCTTTATAAGTAAAGTAAAGGGAAAAGCTCTGTAGAAAGAGTTATATGCCCTACCAAACAAAACATTGTTAAAAGTGAAGCAAGCCATGAAGAACCATATTTGGGTAGAGGAGACAAGTGTGTTATACCATGGTCCTCCTCGTTTCTCTAAAAATAATTTCCTGAAAGGTCTTCCAAGCAAGATCGCAAGGAGGGACAACAATCCTATGAAAACTCAAAAGAGGCTGATTAGGGAACACCTGAGTTACCCTGAAATGTGTAACACTTCATTAAATTCTATTCTTATTGAAGTCCTTGTGGCTATTTAGGATAAGAAACTTGTCTAATACCAGTACTTGCACATCAGTTCACCCATGAGATTGTCATATAGTACTTGCACATCCAAGAAGTATTGTCTATTTCAGAAGGATAAATGATATGACACAGATTAGTGTTATGTCTTGAAGAAAGAAATTGAAAGATTGATAGTTAAAGGTTATCTCCGCTAGTTCTTGAAGAGGGATTCCCATCTCAAGTAAAGAAGAGAAGAGCTTGGTCAGTCCATACTAGCACTACCTAAAATCAATGTGATCTTAAATGGCACCTCTATAGGAGGTGATTCCTAAACAGGTAAAAAAAAAGTATAAAAAGCAAATCTTTGCAACTGATCGTCTTCTGAATTAGTGGCATGAGCTCATCTTCACTCTAGAAGATAGAGAGGGAATAACTTTCTTACATAAAGATACTCTAGTAATCTCTACAATCCTTTCTAACTATCGAGTACATTGAGTGTTGATAGAAGATGGCAGTGCGATTAACATCATCCCATATGAATTAGTGGCACAAATGGGGACATCCCCCTTAAGACTAACCTTAGTGAAGAATTTTCTCATTAGGATAGAAGGTTTAGGCGTATCAACGAAAGGCACCCTGGAAATCTAAGTCACTATTAGCACTCCCTCTAAATGTGTCTCCTTCCAACAAACCTTCATGATTATTGACATGCCTTTGGTTTACAATGTCATTCTAGGTATGCCTCTTCTATATTAGATCAATGTTGTCATCAACATCAGGTACTTAGCACTAATATTCCCAAATTAGAAGGGAGTGGCCATAGTGTAAGGGAATCAAGTGATCTCAAGGCAGTATGCCCCTACATATATGAAAGGAAAGAAGACCCTAATGTTAGACTAACAACGGTCTTAAAAGAAAGGGTAGAGGTTAGAGCCAAGGCTATTGAAGAATTAAAGGATGTTGTTCTTGGGAAAATAAGCAAGGAGTCACAAAAGTGGGATGCACCCTAACACCAACATAATAGCAGTCACTAATAAAGCTTCTCAAAATCCAAAGATCCAATTTTACAATAAGGACCTCTAACATGCCAGAAATCAATCTCGAGATTGCTACCTATCAATTAAAGGTAGACCCAACTATTTACATAATCTAGAAAAAGAAAAGGAATTTTAGGGGCGAAAGATAGAAAGCAATGAAACAAGAGGTAGATAAGCTCATAACTGCTGGCTTTATTAGGGAGGTGATGTATCTTGTCTGGTTGACAAATGTAGTAATGGTTAAGAAAAACAATGCCAGTGGTGGATATATGTTGACTTTATGGATTTGAACAAAGTTTGCACAAAAGATAATTATTCTCTCCTAATACTGATCAATTGATTGATTCTATTATGGGTTTTGAATACCTGAACTCTTTGGATGCTGATTTTAGATATCACCAAATCTTAATGCATTTAGATGATGAGAAAAAAATAGCTTTCATTAGTAAAAGGGGAACATTTTGTTACAAAGTTATGTCTTTTAGGCTCAAGAATGATGGGGTCACTTACCAATGGATGGTAAATAAAATATTCAATAACCAACATAGAAGGATTATCGAGGGATATGTTGATGACTTGTTGGTGAAAAGCATGGTTGTTGGTGACATGTTGGTGAAAAGCATGACCTTCAAGCAGCGTTTTCTATATTTAAAAGAAGTTTTCTTTGTACTTGTCCATCATCAGATGAAACTTAATATTTCCAAAATATATCTTTGCCATTAAATGAGGAAAGTTTTTGGGTTTCGTAGTAAGCAACAAGGGAATCAAGGCTAACCCATAAAAGTCTTAAGCCATTTTTTACATGGATCCTCCTCGATCAGTGAAGGAGGTTCAACACCTCATAGGGAGATTGACTGCCCTCAATTAGTTCATATCTTGTCTAAGGGAGCATACCTTATATTTTTTTAGAAAGTTTGAGAAATATAGATTACTTTGAATAGACTTCAGATTATCAGAAGGCTTTTAAGGAGCTTCAAATTCATCTCTCATCTCCTAAGATATTGTTTTAGCCAAAGGAGAATGAAAGTCTTTTCCTTTATCTAGGTATGTTAAACTCAATAATGAGTATTGTTCTGGTAAGAGAGGATGAAGGAATACAACGTCCAATTTATTACTTTAGTCAAACTCTTTATAATGTCGAAACAAGATATTTGAAAGTGAAGAAACTAGCCTTCACTCTAGTAAACACCTCCAAAAAGCTGAAACCATACTTCCAAGCTCACCAAGTCATAGTTTTGACAGATCAAGTTATGAGATTGATCCTCTATAAGCTAAAGATTTCTGGACACCTAGTGAGATGAGCTATTGAATTAGGAGAGTTCAGACTTCAGTACAAACCCAAATTGGTTATAAAGGGTTAAACCTTAGTAGATTTCATTGTTGAATGCTTTTTAAAGGTCTTATAGATATATTTAAATCCCTTTCTTCAATCATAACTTTCTCTATTGAACCACAAGCTCTAATAGAACAACATCTAAAGATCCCCGAATGTGAATTGTATGTTTATGGCTCTTCCAATGTTAATGGAGTGAAGAAGGGATAGTACTTGTTAATCCTAAAGATCAAATATTTGAATATAGAGTCCATTTTGAGTTTCTAACCATAAATAATATGTCAGAGCATAAAGCTCTCCTAACAACATTAAACTTTACATAGGCCTTGAATACATACCTATTTTAAATTCATAATGACTCCCAGTTGGTGGTTAGTTAATGCCAATGAATATATAAGGCCAAATAACCAACTATGCAGCAATATCTTCAAAAGGTCCAATCTTATTCCTGCAAGGAAGCTGAAGGAAAAAGCATTTTAATCACTCGTATTCCAAGGGAAGAAAATCATTAGGAGATCTCCAACCTAAAATAGCAAGCTCCAATCCTGTACATCTCTCTATGGATATCTAGGTTGAAATTTTAGAAAAACTGAGCATGGGCAATAAAGAGCTTATCGTTGTTCCCATAAACATTAAGAAAGATTGGAGAACCCTAATCATGCATTACTTGCTTACTAAAGGATTATCCTCAAATAAAAAAAGAAACCATTCATCTAACTAGACGAATAGTGGAGTATTGTGTGATTGATAATGTTCTACATCGAAGATCCACCTGAACTCCAATACTGAAGTGCTTATCCTTTGAAGAAAGTGCTTATGTTTTGAAAGAGATACACGAGGGTATATATGACCTACATACAGGCTCTAGAGCCTTTTCTGCTCAGAGTACAAGAATAATTTCTATTGTCCAACCATATACTCCATGATGCCATAGACTTGGTAATGAAATGTGATCAATATCTTAGATTTACCTCAATCTCTTGTCAGTCATCTGCAAAAATGACCACTATAACCTTTTTATGTCCTTTTGCTCTATAAGGGATAGACAAACTAGGTCCATTCCCTAATGCCACAAGAAAAAGACAGTTTGTCCTAGTAACTGTTGATTATTTTACTAAATAGGTTGAAGTATAAGCCTTAGTGAAGATTATCACTAACAAAGTACTTTTATTTTTATAGAAGAATATTATATGCCAATTTAGACTTCCAATGGTCTTGATAACTAATAATAGGACACCATTTGATAACCATAAGATACGAGAGCATTGTCAAAGGCTTCATATTAATGATAAGTTATCTTTATCATCACATCATTAAACGAACGGTTAAGTTGAGCTAACTAACAAAGTCTTGCTCAACGAACTCAATAAAAAGGATAAAAGATGCCAAGTTAGAATAGGTAAAACAATTAAATGAAATCTTATGGGCTTACAAAACAACTCAGAAAACACCCACTGATGAACTCCATTTCTCATTACCTATAAAATTGAAGCCATGATCCACAATGCTAGGGTCAAGAATAGAATACTCAAGTTTAAAGATTTGGTCCTAAGAAACTTGAAAGCCACAAGAAATAGAGAAAACATAGGCAAGTTAGCACCGAAATGAAATGGTCCTTTTAAATTTATAAAAGTGGTCAAGATGAACATTTATCATTTATAAGATATAGAAAGGAAGAGTCTCCCTCACGCCTAGCATTCTAATCATCCAAAATTATATCATAGTAAATAAGAACATAAATTTATAATCTATGAATGTCTTATTTGAAATAACAATGTTTTTATATTATCCTAGTAATGCCTAAGGGAAATAGCCCTATAATCTTCAAGAAATGGGTGTGTAGTTTCCCTAAGAGCAAAGCCCAATAATCTTCAATGGATGGGTATAAGGTCTCTCTAAGGGTAGTTGCCCTACAGTCTCTAAGGGATGATTATGAGGTCTCCCTAAAGGCAATATCCCCATAGTCTCTAGGAGATTGATATGTGGTCTCCCTAGCGAAATAGCACCACTCTCCAATACAGTCCTCACCTAGCACATTCCCTTAGCATCATACCACGTCACTAGGGTCCTTATCAAGAATGGCCAAATTGAAATATAGATATATTGTCCTAGGTAAAGGGCAACAACTAAAAGGACACAAAGGCTTAAAGCCAATAAAACTTTATATATGTTTTTTAATATGGGTGTTGGGCCCATATAAAATGCCAAAAGTCTTTTCAAAATTTTTCTAAGTATAGGCGTAGGGCATATACAACTTGACCAATAAAAAAATAAGTATTGTTCTAAGTATAGAAATTGGACCTATGCAGTCTGGTAATTGTTTTTAATTATGGGTGTTAGATCCATACAAGTTGCTTAAAGGAGTATCTCTTATATTTTCCTAAGTATAGGGCGTTAAACCCATCTAGGCTGAGATACAGACTACCTAATTTTTTTTTAGATCTACTAAAGGCCTTACATTCATACTTATAAAATATAAAAATAAACAATTAAAGGCTTTAGGGCCAACTTTAGTTCTTAAAGCTAAAATATTCATTGACTGATAAATACCCATAAGACTAAGGAAAATAATGTCTACTCAAAACAAAAAGTTCCTACATATCCATGCCCAGCTCTTGAACAAGATAGATACCATTCTTAACTGCAGTGGCCCTGACAAGAAAGGCATCCTTAAAATCAAGAACTTGACCGTTAGGAAAGGACTTCCTGAAGTCCACTTGTATTCCCCTAAAGAGGTTAAAAAAGTAAAAATTATACATGGATAAAAAGTGTCTATCCCCTATAGTCTTTGTTAAAAAGTACAAGTTGGAGAGCCTCTTCTTTATTCGTCATCAACTCCTCCCTTAAGACTTCTTTGGACTCCCTAAACTTAGTTACCTTTTTCTCCAAAAAGTCTATCTGGTTTTACACCTTCCCAAACTTCTCCTCAATAAAGTATATCTAATTAGCTCCTCTTATAGTTGAGCATGAGCAGATTCTACTCCTTTAGTTTTCATACTTATATCCTATCAGCGTGATACAACTTAATGGCCTCTTCTATTGCCCTTCTCTCCTCAACCCAATGACTTATCGAGTGAGCATACATTATAAAGGTCTAAACAATAACAAACAACAAAATAAATTCAAATTCTTATTAACTAAAATTAGTTAGTACATTAGAAAATGAAAATTATGCAAAGACTTTTCATACCTAGAAGGCCATCTACCCAATTATAGCTAAATGACATAAATAATTGGGGTTTGTCAACACGTTAATATCAGAAAGAAGAGTGAGAAGTTTGTCCAAGGTGTCCATCACCTTCAGGCCCAAAGATGGACCTTCCTTATAGGATAGACTCTATGATGTTTGTTTTCTCCTCGTTAAGGTGAGGAAAGTAAAGGGGAGCACGATCTAAGTTCAGCCTAGAGAAAAAGTCATCAACCCTCATAGTGTAAGGAACTTAGCTGGAATACCCAACAAGCATATAAACTAAACTAAGTGAAACTAGAGTGCTAGTTATAGGAGGGATTACTTCTACATCAGAGTTAAAAGCAATAGAGACCCCTTTCTTCCAGCAAGAACCAGTGTCAAGAGTGATCGATGTGACAGTAGGCACCTTGGGACCCCTTAATATAGAAGATTGACTCTCCTTCGTAATTCAACTTCCTATTATAATGTCTTGGTGCCTAACTTTGGTTGAAGGAGTAGCCATTATGAGCTCCTTAACATCCATAAAAGTTATGCTTGTACCCCTCTTTCTATGTACCAAGGGTTCTCTAGGAGGGAGACTAAAAGATCTTCACATGAAGAGGCATGACTGGGTGTCGAGGAGGTAACATGGCTAGGCATGCATTGTGTAGACTTGTTGAACTCTTATTTGATTACTCTTGGTAATGATCCTACACAAGGAAAAAATATGTTAATGAATAACATATGAAACTAAAATAACACACTAAATTAAAATTACCAGAAACGTCATAAAACCCTTGAGCTATGTAATTGATTTTGTACTCATTTTGGAGTGCATGCAACCTACTAAATACCATTTACTTCTTATTGAGAAGAGGTTTATCATTCACACCAGTATAAGGCACTTTCCAAAAGTGAGAACAACCCCAAGTAGCACCATACCCCTCTTGAGATATAGTCATAACCTCAAACTTCATAATCACTCATCTTTCCCTTCACTTCTTTGATTAAGTGGATTTTCCTCGAAAGGTACCTTTTATAGGCCCTCTTGACTTAGTGGAAAAGGTAAAGATCTAAGGAATGGAAGGCCTACCTTTAGCACTGCTGGTTAGTGAATAATAGTGTTTGAACACCCTAACTGTAGGGTGGAGCTAAGCTATACTCAAATTGAAGTAACAAAAAACATCCCTCATAAACCCTTGTAAGAGAAACAAAAACCTAAACTCGTATATACACATGGGGTTAGTAATAATAAAATTACCGTCAACAGGTTTGCTAGTAACCTAGGTAATACGATTATCAACCTTAGGCAAGAGTATCGTAAAGTCCTCTGGTTGTCTATAATTGGCTAGGGTTACTTGCTCATATGATACAATGTTCTTTGCCTCATCCCGAGGTGTCCTAAGTAACCTTATTTGTCCCCTGAGATTTAAAGCCTTATAAGGGATAGTTTGTTCCCTCTTCCAGTGGAAAAGGGTTGAGTAGAGCCACTTGCAAATCAAGGGCCTATTCTAATGGTCGTAGATCCCTAGAGAGTAATTCCATTTTTAGGATCAAAACTAAAATCTCTCTCATAATACATGATTTTCTTGCCTTTTCTAGAAGTCATTTTTAAGCATGATTTTCTTGCCTTTTCTAGAAGTCATTTTTAAGAAAATTTGAAAAAAAAAATTGAAGTGTGTTTTCTGTGTTTACTTAGAAGATGACTCTCCTACTAAACAACAAAAAAACTTGATCTCCTCATCTAAGGCTCCTAATATTGATAATATAGAGATAAATTATAGCAAAATTAAAAAATAGGATTAAGAAAGATAAAGGATTATATAAGTCATCGCCTTTTATTCCCACCAATACATGAAAGACATGTGGTATTACATAATAACAATAGAAAGGCTAAACACATGAAATTGATTATACACAGCCAAATGGTCTTCTAAAAAATATTGTTTTGCCTTCCTATAATAGCATTTAAGATCAATATAGGGAGGCACTATTATTTCTAAAGAAGACAAGACAAATCAGGTTGATTGCCTTCTAAATGGCTTTTCAAGTCTTTTTGCATAAAAAAACATAAAGATTTAGGGGGCAATTGATGAGTCAAACTTTTGACTCAATATTTTGATGTTTTATAAAAGAGCCTAAACCTATCATAGGTTGATAACCCAAGCAAACTAATAGGCTGTCAAATCCAATATACTTGGGTTCAACCATATGTTGAGCCCAAGTTAACATAGGTCTGGCAAATTGCTAGACCAAATATACTTGCATTTAATCATGTGCTGAACCCAAGTTAGTGTAGGTCTAATAAGTTGTCGGACCTAATATACTTGAGTTAAGCCATTTGTTAAGCCTAAGGTTATGCGGGTTTGGCAACTTGTCAAACCCAATATACTTGGGTTTAGCTATGTATTAAGCCCAAATCAATACAGGTCCCATATATTTCCAAACTCAATATATTTGGGTCTAGCCATGTGAGCCCAAATCAACATGGGTCTTGTGCTGAGCCCAAGTCAACGTGGGTCTGATAAGTTATCAGACTCAATATACATGTGTCCAGCCATATGCTAAGCTCAAGGTTGCGTGAGTTTGACTAGTTGTCAGACCCAATATATTAAGGTTTAGCCATATATTGAACCCATGCCATTGTGGATCTAATAAGTTGTCATACCCAATATACTTGAGTTCAATTATATGTTGAACTCAAATCAACATGGGCCTGGCAAGTAGGCAGACCCAATATACTTGGGTCCAGCTATTTGCTAAGCCCAAGTTAACTTGGGTCTAGCAAGTTATTAGACCCAATATATTTAGGTTCAATCATATGTTAAACCTAAGTTACGTGGGTCTAACAAGTTTCTAGACCCAATATACATAGGTTCAACCATATGCTGAGCCCGAGATTATATGGGTTTATCAAGTTGTCAAACCTAATATTCTTGGGTTCAGCCATGCGCTGAGCCCAAATCAATAAGGGTATGACAAGTTATCAGACCTAATATACCTGGGTCCAGCCATGTGCTAAGCCCAAGTCAACATGGGTCTTGCAAGTTGTCAGACGCAATATATTTGGGTTCAACCATATGCCGAGCCCAAGTTACGTGGGTTTAACAAGATTTTTGAGCCAATATACTTGGGTTCAGGGTTCAGCTATGTCTTGAACCAAAGTTAGTGCGGGTCTAACAAGTTGTTAGATCTAATATACTTAAATCTAGCCATGTGTTGAGCCCAAAAATATGGGTCTGACAACAATATACTTGGGTCGATCCATGTGTTGAGCCCAAGTCAACACGAATTTGACATGTTGCCAGACTCAATATATTTGTGTTCATCCATGAGCTAAGCCCCAAGTCAACGTGAGTCTAGCAAGTTGCCAAACTCAATGTACTTCGGTTTAGCAATGTACTGAGCTCAAGTTAACATGATGATAAACTGACAGACCTATCTCTCCTAGACTTAGCTATGGACCAAACTCAGTTAGTCCGGAGGTCGTTAAAGATCCATATTAGAACCATCAGGTTTTCTGCCTACCACATTTTCATCTCATTAATGATTTGTAAGATATATTTTTTTTCTTATTAATGATGTGTTAGAGATTTTTTATCCTTATTAATTATATTAAAACCAAATGACTCTCTAGTTTCTCCACTCCATCAAAACAACAAGTTCAAGGATTATAAATACCCCCTAAACTACCCAAATAAAGGGTTCATTTTTTCTACTCTCCAAGTATTTATACATTAACCCTTAGAGGATTTATTATACAAAAATAAGAACAAACACTCTTGTTCTTAGAATTTAAAGCTCTTTTTTTCATTTATTATAATCCTCATTTAAAATTATTGACTTTATATCAAACAGTTCCTAAATTCCACTGAAATTGACTGTTTTCTATGTACCAGACCTTCTACCATCAATTATGTACTTCATAGGCTATGAAGAAGGAAATATTGAAATGAACATTTGATTAACCACCATCCAAACATCAAATAACCTTGTTCCTGAACATATCGGATTTTGAGACATTAGTATGTTCTATTGCCAATTTCTTTTGATATTTTAAATCTAATTTGCATATTTTATACACTAAAAAAAAGATAAAAATAATCAAACTATAAATAAGAAGACGATATTTTAGAATTGTTTTTGAAATATTTGGAATCAAATTGATAAAATTTATAGATTTAAGAATATTTAAATATATATGTAAGGTTGAATTGGGATTCTTCCTATAAATAATCATTGAGATAAATGGTGTGAGTTCTAAAAAACAAAAAACTATCTGCTCGTTGTTGCTTGGAAACGTATTCTTCTTTATGTTATTCATAATAGTAATCAATACCATTATAAATTTCAGAATTACAATTAAAATAATAAAAATATAATATGTTTCTAAATCGAGACTCGTGTTTCCGTTCGTGGAAAACAAAGATTTTTAATATTTGGTGCGTAAAATGAAAGTAAGTGGTAAACATATGGACCCGGATTGCAATTATCAACAATCGAACTAGTCCTCTAATTAGGGTAATAGTATCAAGTAAAGTTAAAAATGGGGGTTTCCCACTTTCCCAAAGAGGAATGGACATGGAAAATTGAGTGGAGAAATTAAATTCACCATGATCATTAAAAATGGTGAATTGTTCATTTGGAAAACATCATTATATCTTTGAAATTCAATCTCAACCTTGTATTTATCGGCTCCACCATGGACGGTCGGATGCCACCTTGGTTTCTTAATTCTTCTTGTCATTTTTTTTTTCTTGTTCTTTTCGATTCCCTTGTTTAAGTTAAATTGGGCAGTGATTCCGATTACTGTCGACTTGGACCCCAATTTTCAGACAGTAATCAAGCATAATTTTCTTCCACCA
>Ga0325402_1006368_pt1 | contig 11149 bp, 7 predicted proteins | sample PopdelMetagenome_22_FD_207212 | JGI IMG/M metagenome (GOLD analysis project Ga0325402, IMG submission 207212) | Populus deltoides microbial communities from Bellville, Georgia, United States - Xylem-PdKOR-R3 | ecosystem: Host-associated > Plants > Phyllosphere > Stem > Wood/Secondary xylem...
GGGCTGGGTAACTGCAACCGGCCTTAGGCCATCCACGGTGAGACCACTGACTAATATCTCTAACCCAATGGACTAGCTTTAGACTGCTCACATGGCCCATTTAGTTCAATATTTACAAAAAAAAAAATACATAAAAAAATACTACTTTTGATCTTTAATATCTTGAGCATCTCCAACCGAGAAGAGAAGGTAAAAAAAGAGCTAAAAAAAATCTTGTACCTTTAACTTTTTTATTTGTTTTTGTCCACTCCAACCATGTAGCTAAAATGACAGATAAAATAGCTGTTGAATACGATAAAAGCTATTTTTATCTTTTTCTATAGCAAAAGGCAAAGGTAGCAAAAGGCAAATGAAGACGTTAGCAACCATTTTTTTCTCTGTTAATTTATATCCGTTGGCCAACGTCTTCATTTTATATCCGTTGGCCAACGTTAATGTTTTTAATTTAAAAGCAGAACCAACAGAAGGAAGAAGATAACATTTAAGCAAAACAAAAGGAAAAAAAACTTACCTACAAATTTCACCCTTCTCTCTGATTTAGAAAACAAGAATTAATTGTTCTCCGGTTAATTAATAACATCGATTGTGTTAATTAAATGAAATCAAAAGATATGCTTGCTTAAAGACTTTTTCTATTTTTATTATTTTTTTGCATCTCTTGATTTTTATTTGCTATTTGTAATGATTTTTAATTCTTTGTTATTTTATGTTTTTGATATGAGTTAAGGAAGAAAATTTTTATTTATATTGTTATCTTTGACAAATTTGAAAGGAAGTAATGATGGTAGCTGATATTGATAAAAACATAGAGTGACATATCTTAAATTTATTTTTGATTGCCTATTTTAATTTGAGGTCAATTATATTTTGTTTTGTTAAAGATGCAACTAAACCAAGTGATTAGATTAATGTTAGAACAAGTAGAAGGCAATTCTTATTATTAATTCACATGTATGGAAACTACAAAATTGCTAGACATTGAATGTGAGCTTCCTTTACACCCTTTTATAAGGTTTTAACTTCAGTTTTTTTTTTTAATGTAGATGGATTTAAATTTTCCAAGCTCTTGTACCAACTTTCTTATGAGCAAGTCAGAAGATATTCTCTCTCAACTAAGTGATTCTAATTAATTAATTAATGACTTAACATACTTGAATTTAAATGTCAATACAATAAAAAAATCACAAAGAAGTAAAAACTTCTCACCAGAAGAAGATTGTTGAACAACAAACAAAACAATTCTGGGCTCGCGTACATGCTTGCTTTGTAGAGAATGGAGAAAACTTGAATAATCATTCTCAAATAAGCATATCAAGTAGATGGTAAGAAATAAATAGAGAAGTCGGTAAATTTGTTGGATTTGTTACTCAAATTGAAAAGCATCAGCAAAGTTGAATGACCAAAGAATCAAAGGTAATTTTAATATTCATTTCCATGTTAAATTATTTAACACATATTTTAACATTATTTATTTTATTTATTTTTTTACCAGATTAATGATGCTCGACAAATGTATGCTTCTTACGTTGGCAAACGATTTCAACTAGAACATTGTTGGGTTATCTTAAGAAAAAAAGCTAAATGGCAATTTAAGCGTGCAAGTCAACATTAAAGGTCAAAAAAATCATTTCAATGCAAGTCCGGCTTCATCAACTCCATCTACCCCTGATTCTGTTAGATTAGAAGAAGATAGTGAACCATTGATTTATCAAGATAGACCAATCGGTTAGAAGGCTGCAAAGGAACGACTTAAACGTCGACAAGAAAAAGATAAAGTTGGAGAGGTAACTGTAACAAATCTCTTACAACAATTTAGGGATACTCTAGTTGAAATTGAAGATCAGAAGAAACAAGACAGGAAAATTATGTTAGAGCAACAAGTTATGATGATTCAACAAAGTCAAGAGAAACAAGAATTGGACAGGATTGAGAAAGAAGAACAAATTATGAAAATGGATATTTCTAATTTGGATCCAATTTCTGCAGCGTATTTTCAAAATAGAAAGTTAGAAATTATGCAAAAGAGGAGTTTTAATTTTTAATTAACTTTGATTGATTTATTGTAATGTAATGTATTTTTAATTAAATATGTAGAAAATTCTTGGTTATTTTAAATATATTGTTAAAATTGATATCAATTCATAATACTTTTTTGAAGTTCTTCTAACTCTTAACAATAATAAGTATGATTAATTAACTTAAAAGATAACAACCACAATGAAAAAAAAAACATAAAAAACTTGAAAATTATGATAACATAAGAAGTTCAAATCTAAAGATTCTACTCGTTGTCATATTGTTCCCACAAATGTTCAATTAAATCTTCTTGTAGTTGAGAGCTAGTTACTCTATCCCTATTCGATTGTTTGAAGAAAATTATGCAGTTCTGGTATTTCACCATGTGACAAAGGAATTGACTTAATGTTCATGGTCAAATCCAAGGTTCATTGCTCCTTCATCCTTAATAATCATATTATGCATTATTATGTAAGCTTTCATAATATATGCAAGTGTTTCTTCATCCCGGTATTGAACAGGTCTATGTACAATTACAAAACGAAATTGGAACACCCCCAAATGCCCGCTCCACATCCTTTCTTGCAGACTCTTGCTTGCTTGCAAAATATTTTCTCTTTGCTCCTAATGGTTTTAGGATTGTCTTAACAAAGGTTGACCAATTAGGATAAATCTCATCTGCTAAATAATATCCCATTGTATATTCATGCCCATTAATTGTATAATTGACAGGAGCAGTACAACCTTCAGCAAGTGCAGCGAAGATAAGTGATCGATCAAGAACATTAATATCACTTAATGATCCAGGCATTTCGAAAAAAGGCATGTCATATTCAAAGATCTTGTGAAGCCACCGCCTCTAGAATTATAGTTGGTTCACGACAATGACCAATATACATCTCATGCCATGTAATTGGGCATTTCTCTCATTTTCAATGCATATAGTTAATACTCCCTAACATCCCTGGAAATCCACGTTGCTTTCCAATTGATAATAATCGACAAATATCGGTCTCGTTTGGTGCCCTTAGATACCAATCATCAAAAAATTCTACGATTGCTTTGACGAAAGCTCTAAGACTTTCTATCGTAATGGTTTCTCTAATTCGAAGATATTCATCAGTAAGATCTGCAGGAATACTATATGCAAGTATTCTGTGAGCTGCAGTTACCTTTTGAAGGCAAGATAAACCAAGAACACCAAGAGCATTTGTCTTTTGTTTGAAATATGGATTATGAGCTTCCACTGCATTTTCGATCCGAAAAAAAAGACGACGACTCGCCCTAAATCATCTTCGAAATTGACTTTCAGTGAATTTAGGATTTTCAGCAAAATAATCATTATATAACTTTAACTCACCTTCTTTTCTATTACGATTGGCAATATTGTGACCAAAAATAGAGCCACGATACCCTGTTCTCTGCCCTTGATTATTCAATTCTTCTTCAGCAACCACAACGGTAGCAACTTGAAAAGCGAACACAGGAGTGTCATCATCAAAATCAAAAGCATCATAAAAATTAAAATTAGAATGATTCATGGTGAATTTTAATGAAATATAACAAAGATTGGAGAGAAGAAAATGACGAGAAAAAATGTTAAGGTATATGAGAATATTTATAGATGGATTATTTTTTCAAATTGTAAAATCTTAGAATGTTGGCAGTAATTTTTTCAAAATTTGAAATTTTAAAATTTAAAATGTTGGCGGTCATTTTTTTAAAATTTGAAATTTTAAAATTTAAAATGTTGACGGTCATTTTTTCAAAGCTTGATTTTTTAAAAAAAAATTGAAAATCAAAATTTAAAATGTTGGTGGTTTTTTTCAAAGTTTGAATTTGAATTTACTTTTAAAAAATTAAATTTTTAACAATAACATATAAAAATTAAAATTAAAAATATTAATATAAATAAATTTTAAATTTAATTTTAAATTATATCTTTTAACTTTCATATTACTTCATTACTTTTATAAATTACTCATATTAATTATATAATTAATAACATCATAATTATATTATATATAAAATATCTAAATTAATTATATAATTATATTAAAATTAATTTAACATGAAATATATTAAAATATAATTGGCTTTTCTAAATAGTTTTTTACCATTGGAATGCACATAATCAAAAAAGTTATATTTACACTATTCAAAAAGCTATTTTCTCAATTTGGCTCTTTAGGCCCCGTTTTTTTTTTTTTTTTGCTGGAAAGTAGTTTCCTTTTGAAAAGTGAATTTTGGAAAAGTGAATTTCAGGAAAGTGAATTATTTTTCGATGTTTGGTAGTGTAATGGAAAATAAGTTGAAAAACATTTTTTCCAGTGTTTGGTTATGTCATGGAAAATTAGCTGGAAAATAACTTATTAATGTTTTATTTTCTCAAGTTTATTAAAATAATACAAATCTTACAAATTAAAAATTTGAATGAGGATGAAATTGAAAAAAAATATAATTTCATAAATTATCTCAAATAAAATAAATAATAATAGAAATAATAGAAATCAAATCTAAAAAATAAAATAAAAATGAAAGATGAAGAAATTAAAATAATAATAATTAACATTTCATAAATTATTTCAAATAAAATAAGTAACAATTAAAAGAATGGGAACCAAATTTGATAGATAAAAAATTTCAATAAGAAAATGATAAGGGAAAAGCAAATAATAATTATAAAAATGAGGACCAAATTTAATATAAAAATTAAATTTTAAGAGATGAAATTGAAAAATAAATATTCAAAACAAAATATATATAGCAATCAAAAGTTTGAGGATCAAATTTGATATAATCAGCAAATAATATGATATTTCTAATTTTTTTACAACTTCCAGAAAGTGTTTTCTATCTAAATTTTCCAGGAAAACACTTTTCTAGAAACCAAGTCAAATTTTTTTTTGATTGGAAAGTGTTTTCCGTTGACCAGCTTTTCTAATGGCAAACAAATACAGGAAAGTTTGAAAAGTAGTTTCCCGGAAACCACTTTTTTAAAAAAAAAACATGACCGTAATTTAGCATTTTCCATAGGAGATGCTCTAATACATGAAATTATTATAGATTAGGTACCCAACAAATATTAGCTGTTGTATGGTTTGTATTTTTTTGAAAAATTTTTTAAAATAAATAAAGTATAGATGAATGAGAAATTAATTTCAAAAAATTCTTGGTTTTCCCACACAAAAAAATTTTAGTTTTTTTAGATTTAATTATTGATTTATGGTGGTTAAACAATAGTTGACAATTGTGAAAATTAATTCTTATTAATACTTTAACATTTTAACCTTTAAAATTCACTATAAAAATAGAGATGAAGGCAGTGTTTGTTTAGATGGTTGCGTCTGTATTTTACTTAAAACGCAGATGCAACATGTTTGGTTAAGGAAAAAAAGCAGTTTACTGTTCATAGATCCCACGGTAAATTGTGTGCGAAACGCAGGGAGAAGAAAAGCAGCAAGGTGCTGCTTCTTGCACGAATAAGAAGTTCAACCGTGCTACACTGTTCACTGAACAGTGGAGGCATACTCCACTGTTTTGGCCGGACCGGCTCCGGTCCAAAGCGTAAAATACATTGAACCGGGTCTGACCCAGTAAAATAAAAAATATATTTTTTAATTGTGTTTTATTCGAAAAACTAGTGTTTAACATCATTCAATGACACTACATAAATTAGACAGAGATCGCTTGATAACGTAACATTTGCAAAATTTGATCACAATCTCAATTTTATTCATGATTATATTTAACCTGAAGTTGTTGCGCGCTTAAGAAACCAAGAAAATTGTAGTATTGTCAGATGTATTTCATACGTGATGAAATTGTAGATAGTTTAATTGAACAATAAAAAATATTTTATATAAAGTATTATTTATTTCATGATGTAATAGCAATAGTTAAATCTACAATATTTAAATTAAAAACCATCAGTATTAATATATATATATATATATATATATATATATATATATATATATATATATTATTTTATAACCTCAATTTGAAAAGCAATTTTTTAACCAAATACACTAAACTACTTTTTGTTCAACATTAATTTCAACCACAGTTTTAACCAAACATACATAAATACCAAATCAACCTTTATCAAAAGTACTTTTTATAAAATATTTTTTTTTCAAACCGCAACCACAAAAGCTACGATAATACCAAACAGACTCGAAAGAGTTTCAAACAAGAATTGAACTTTCATTTAATTTGTTATATTCTCACATATATATTTTTCTTCAATACTATATGTTTTAATTTATAATTTTTTAGCTTGCTTGGAGCTTTTTTTTATTTAATTTTAGAATGTTGTTATATATCTTTGTTTTAAAGTTATAATTTATTTTCTAAAATTACAATTCATACAATTTATTTGAATCTCTTTCAGTTGTTGTATGACATATATTTTATGAACTAAGCTTTTTTTTAGATTAATGTGAGTATCCAGGTCAACTTGCTTGCACCTCGACTAATCACATGGGTCCTGAAGTTAACGACTATGTAAGCCTCCAGTGACCCTGAGGCTTGTGAGACTCAAACTGATGATCTCTGGGGAGCAAACTCAGGGTCTGACCAGTTAAGCTACACCTCTCAAGGTTTGAACTAAGCTTTTATAAACCATGTTTATATCTTGTTTAGTTTATACATATTACTTGCAAACTTTTTGGTATAATCATGTATTTTTTCTTTCTTGTTTAAACATAATTTTTTGACATAATACATGTTTAATTTGAACTAAAATAAACAAAAGTATTTATTTTTTTATCTTGAATAATTTAAATATTTTTGTTTATCAAGTTGCTTTATTTCAAGTTTTTTATTATTTTACTTGCTTGATATAAAGCCAAAATATGTATTTATAGATATTATTGGCTATTGTTTTTATAATGTATTGATGTTTTTAACTCGGAAATTAGTTTTTCCAATCAATATTGTTTCAGCAAGTACTACCTCGATAGTGAGGATTCCACCATCACATTTTGTGGTGTATAATGAGAAACCTGAAAAAATCAATGGATTTAACTTTAAATGGTAACAACATAAAATATTGATTTATATGCCCACCTTGAATTAGTTAGGTTCTTGTAGGAAAAATATTAAAGTTGTTAAATAATGAATATAATTTCATTATTCCTAGTTTCCATGGAAAAAAAACACGAGAAAATTGTTCACTTAAAAGAATGATTGATGCTAGCTTAAGTAATTATCATAACTTAGAAGATGATGAAGTTGAGCTTTGAAAGAGTAAAATGACCAAATGACCAAAACATTTAGTCCTAATTTTTTAACATGCTTGTTAGAAAATGAACCTTAAACCTACTTTGAAGCAATGTCTTGTTCAGAAATTTCTTATTAGAAAGAGATAGTCAATAATGAAATTGAATTCATTATGAATAATCATACATGAGAATTAGAGGATTTTTTCCTTGGAAGTAAACCATTAGGTTACAAGTGAATCTTTAAAAGGAAGATGAAAGTTTATGGCACTATTGATAAATACAAAGTTAGACTTGTTGTTAAAGGTTTTAAATAATAAGAAGGTGTTGATTCTTTTGACATATATTCACATGTATCAAGAACAACTTTTATATGAATATTAATAGTCATTGCAGTTATTAATAAGCTTGAAACATATCAAATGGATATAAAAACAACTTTCTTAAAATGGTGACCTTGATGAGGAGGTTTACATGGAACAACCTAGGGGTTTTATTGTTAATGAACAAGAAAATAAAGTATGTAAACTTGTCAAATCATTATATGGTTTGAAAAAACACCTAGAAATGACATGAAAAGAATAACAAGGTTATATTGTCAAATAAAGTTCAAATCAACAAAGTTGATAAATGTATTTATATGAAAAACACAGATAAAAGTTATGTCATTGTATGTTTATATGTGGAATATATGCTTATTTTAGTCAATAATGATCACATGATCAAGTCTACTAAAAAGATGTTAACTAAACGAGATTGACATAAAATACTTGGGTGTTGCAGATGTCATACTAGGAATAAATATATCTAGGATATCTGTTAGATTAGTATTGTCTCAATCTCATTATATTAAGAAAGTTCTAGACAAATTTTCTAAAGGTGACAATAACATTGTGAAAACATCAATGAATATAAGTGTCTACCTATCCAAAAATAAAAGCGAGGAAATAGACCAATTAAAATATTCTTATATAATTAGGAGCTTGATGTGTGCTATGAATTGCATAAGACCTAATAATTTTTACTCGGTTAGCAAACTAAATGGATTTTTTAAGTAATCCAAGTATGGATAATTGGAAAGCAATACGAAGAGTAATCAAATATATGAGGTAGACCGTTGACTATGGGCTACATCATACTAGTTACCTAGCGGCATTAAAATGATATAATGATGCTAATTAGATATCTGACATTAAGGATTTGAAATCCACAAGTGGATATATCTCCATTTTTTGTGGATAAGTTGTGTCATGAAAATCCTCCAAACAAATGTGTATCACTAGATCCATAATAAAATTAGAATTCATTACTCTTGATAAACCTATAAAGGAAGCCAAATGGATTTGGAATTTCTTTGAAGATATTTCATGTTGGCCAAAACTAGTATTAATTATTTGTATCTATTGCGATAGTCGGTCAGCAATCAAAGGGTCACAAAGTTGTATGTATAATGATAAGTCTAGACATATACATCACAAACATAATATCATTAAACATTTACTCTCAAATAGAGTTGTTTCCATTGACTCTGTATATTTTAAAAAAATATATTATGGATCCGTTAACCAAAGGTTTGACGAAAGAGTTTGTGTATAATTCATCGAGATGAATGGGTTTAAAGCCTTTAAAAGATAAAAAAGTGTAATGATGATAACCATACCTAGTTGATTGGAGATCTCAAGTTATAGGTTCCAATAGAAAACTAAGTCGTATAACATTATCGGTATTAGTAGGAAATTATTATTTCTTACTTATTCATATGATGAAATAAGTTCTAGCTACAACGTGATAAAAGGAGAGCTGAGCTCATAATGATTTCCACATCTTGGTACATCAAGTGGAGTATAAAAAAATACTATTAATGAAAGATCACCTATATGAATGAGAAACGTGGTTATTTCTTTGAGTTGTTCATGGCTGAATTAAAAAAATTTCAATAAAAGCTGGATTCTCTAAATCACTCATGAATCCAAGAGTTGTTCATGGCTAAAATGAACACAATAATAAAAACCAAATGAAATCTTTGGGTAGAGAAATATGTGAATGTTATTGTCTTGGTTTACATAAAAAGCTAGATAGTTCAAGACATCACGTTCATTATTTAGCCGAGTAAATCCGATAATATTTCACTAGTGAAGGTTTAAAGCTAAAAGCTACCTATCTTGATGTAATAATCTATAAAATCAGTATCTCTCAATAAATCTTTGAGTCATTTTTAAATTGGTGAGACAATTTCTATTCTAGGAGATTGTTGAAAATTTATTTTAAATAAATAAATTATAGATGAATGAGAAATTAATCTCAAAAAACCCTTGGTTATTTACACACTAGTCTAAATTAGAGAAAATATTTTTGTTTAGCATGCCTATCTAATGATAAACTATTTATCCATGTTAATTATTTTTTAACTACAATCTTATTATAATAAATTAATCATATTTACACACTAGTCTAATATATCTATAAACTTTGATCAACATGTCTAATGTAAATGATTTCGAGTACTATATTACAGGCATGGCTATGGCGACCACCATAACCTTAAATTTTTGTCTGTAAAATATCCCGGAGACATAAAAACCTTGACATGGCATAACATATAAACTAGAAATTACAAGAAATTTGGATATTGAAGGTTTTAAAGCACTAGCCGCCAAGGTTTAATCCCAAGCTTATGTATATAACTGCTTCATTTTCCCAGTTCTTAAGTTTCAATGCTTAATTTTCTCAACAGAGTATGTTGAATGAAGTTAGGATGGTAAAACAGTGATGAAAACGCAGAAGCTGTATTTTTGCTTGGCAGCTGCGGGATGTTCTTGCCTGTGGCTTTTGGTGTTTGGAATGTAGTAATTTGTATTTAGGATTGCTTCTTCTTTTAATGCATTTCAAAATTATTTTTTACTTGTTAAATTGATAATTTTTCAGTGATTTCTAATAAATTTAATGTATTACTATCTAAAATAACTCATTTTAATATATTTTTAAATAAAAAAATTATTCTAAAAAACATCCTACATCTTAAACTCCACCTTAAACTCCATAATCTCAAGAACAACTAATAGATAGTGTTGGTCTGGCGGAGATAACAAAAGAATTAATGGAATGGTAATGTACAGCAGACAGCACGGCGAACCTCGATTTTTCCAACTGTTGTCGATCACGCTAACAGCTAGCCCCAACTCATTATTTGCTGGATATGCAACTGGCCGACCTGAGCCGCCCTGCCAGTGAGACTGGAGGCTAATTTCTCCGACCCAGCCCAGTGGACTAGCTTCAGTCCATTACGAGTTTTACTGCAGTTAAATTTTTATATTTTTCAAATAATGTGTTAAAATTATGCTCATTTCATTTTGAATTTAAAAGGAGAAAATGCGCTAATCTCACCAAAGGTTTTGTTTGGAATTTACTCATCCAGTGAGAGATTCTCATTTAATACATGGTATTTCTTGAAATATGAGTTTTGAGAAAATATTCGATAAAAGTTAAGAATTATATTTACTTACTATATTTTTAATTCTCGTAAATCGAAATATTTGTTTCATATATAAAATAAAAATAACAAACAGATTTTTTAAAATAAAACAAATAATCAAGTTAAACTACAATATAAATTTTATTTTAAGAACTAATTTATAAAATATTTTTTTATGATTCCTACTTCCTAGTCATGCATACAATATTGATAATCTTATAATAAAATATTAGTTTTTATATAGAAGCATTGATTAATTTATAGAATTATGGTATTTTTACTCGATATAATTTCAATTATATTTCTCTAAAAAAAAAACATTCAGTTCACACCAATTGGTTCATCATCTTTCACCAAATTCAATTATTTTCTAAAATAATAATTCATCGTTGTAAGATTTTATTTTATTTCTATAAGCTCTTTAGGGGATCTATAA
>Ga0325402_1006372_pt1 | contig 11147 bp, 5 predicted proteins | sample PopdelMetagenome_22_FD_207212 | JGI IMG/M metagenome (GOLD analysis project Ga0325402, IMG submission 207212) | Populus deltoides microbial communities from Bellville, Georgia, United States - Xylem-PdKOR-R3 | ecosystem: Host-associated > Plants > Phyllosphere > Stem > Wood/Secondary xylem...
ATTACTGGTTCAAGTGTTCTCTTTTTGGTTCTCTTGGGTCCTTGGAGTTTCGTAATGCCTCTTCTTTTCGCTTAAAAACAAATTAGTCTGTATGAATGGCTGCAAACACCATATGATGTCAGCAATTGGGGCTCCAGGAAGGTTGGATGGAGTTGTTTTTTAAAATGTTTTTTATTTGAAAATATATTAAAATAATATTTTTAATTTTTTTTTAATATATCAAAATCATATAAAAACATAAAAAAATATTAATATAAAATAATAAAAATTTAATTTTTTTTAAAATAGTTTAGAATATAAAAATAAACACGTCTGTCTCCAATTCATGGTTTATGAGTGGAAGCGTCCGCACAATGTCATGCTACCTGTACCTTATCCAAGGCAAAGACAAGCACGGGGAGACGTAAAAAATCGTGGGTGGGCTGGCCTCAAATTAAAAAAAATATATATATATATATATATATATATATATATATATATATATATATATAGAGGTACATTCATACACTATGAATTGCTAGAGTTGTATAAAAAACTATTGCACTGGGTCTCGAGGATATAATTTATTATTTTTTAAAGAATTTATTGGTCACGATTGATTGGGGATATTTTGATTTTTATATTTTTTTAGCACGATGTAATTATTCAATTATTTTTAGAAGCAATTTTCAATTAACCGTAGGTGTAAGTGTTTTTGTATTTTAACTTTTTCCAGCGTAATAAAGTTACTAAAATATCCTCAAATTACAAATTCCTTTAGCTAACATACATGGACATTCTTGTTTTTTCAAAATTTTTTTTTTTATCCATGAAGTTCTAAGAGATGCTTTGGTAATTATTATTATTATTATCTTCAAAATTTATTTTATTTTCTAATTTCATCACTCATTGTTTTATTTTATTTATTTTTTTATACTAGATTTGATCCCTATTATTTTAATTATTATTTTTTTTGTTTTTTTAGTTTACCATGATTGAGAATTTTACTTTGTGATTTTTTCGGGTCTATCTTCTATAGAGTTACTTAGTCTTATGACCTGAGTTATGAGTTTAAAAAATTAGCTCAATTTAGGTTTTGTTATTTTTTGGGTTTTTTTTTCTTTTTGAAATTGATTTATTTAAAATTTTATTTTTCAACATTAGGCGATTCAGCTTCAGCCTTGTAAATCTTATTGCTTTCCTTTCTATAAGGTTATCTTAATCTTATATCCGAAATCATGTGTAAGTTAAGTTAACCCGAGTTGACTTGAGGTTTTTTCCCAATATTTTTCTTAATTGATTGTTTTTAGTTTTTCTTTTCATTATTTTATTTGTTTGAGAGTTGACCTTCATTGTTTTATTCAATTTCTTCTATACGGAGTTATTCTAACCTTGTAACTGATAATAAGTTTGACATGCTAACTATATTCAAGTGTTTTTTATTTTTTTGTGAATTCATACTTATGTTTAATTTGTTGGTGATTAAGTTTCAGAATTTATCTCTCGTTTTTTAATTGTAACATTGTTATTTATTTTTTGCTTTGTTATCAAATAAAATTATTGAGATTTTTTAAAAATATTTAAAGTATATCTTTCAATAATATTAACAAACCTTATTTTTTTTATTAGTTATTCTTTTTTTTATATAATTATATAATTAAATTAACAATTAAATTTATTGAAACTAATGGAATCAATTTCGTAACAGAATCCCATAAATTTTTCGTACTCTTTAAAAAAAAACTATCATCACATTAGTAGCATTACTAGAATATTTCTGACAGATAAATGACCAGTCTATATAGTATGAGTTTTTGTTTATATTAAGTCTATGCTTTAGAACTTATATATTTCTGAAGCTGGGAATGTATTTTGATTTACCATCTTAATACCCGAAGCTTTCATGCTGCCCCATGGCCTTACTTTCCAGTCAACAAGGTTCCCAAGAAGCTACACTACTGGAGAAGAAATCAATGCCTGTTTTGCATCACACACCTGGTCCAGAACTGCATGTTATTCCTGGCTAGCAAGTTCGTCAAATTATATAATTTTTGTCCATAGACATAGGCAAGTTCTAGAATTTACTAGGTTTTTTTTTTTCCCTGCGCTACGTTTGTATTATTTTTTTATAACCTTATAAAAACATAAAAATGTTAGAATGAAAATAATTTGATGTATAATTGACAAAACCTTTTAAAATATTGCGGCGGTAGCATATTAGATAACTTATTTTTAAAAAAATATTAGATAACTTATTTTTAAAAAAATATTAAGATATTAATAGCCTGGATTCACCCATACTTATCTAACCTGTAAGTTAGGATATGAGCCCGTGATAATTTCATGGAATCAAAATCAAACAAATTAGAAAACTCAATTCTAATTAACAAAATATTCAAGGTCTACAATAAAAAAAAGGGTTCAATTAAAGGAAAAACCCAAAAAAATAATCAAGCAAACCTAGATTAGCAGCCCGTGCTATACAGTGACCCGGATTGAATTGGTTCTAGCATAAAAAAGGATGCTAAGGTGATGTTAGTATATTCAAAGAAGAAAAGAAAATTTGAGACTCGAGTCATTGACCTGACTAGATTAATTAAGTTGAGTTAATTCAATAATATAATTAAAAAAAATAATAAAGAACGAGAAATAAAAAGACTCGAGATAACCCAAGTTATTTTTAAAATTAGTAAAAAGTCCTACAGAAAGCCAAAAAAAATTTATGGATCTCAATCTTCAAATAAATCAAATGTTGAAGAATGAAAATGAAAAAAAAAACACGAGTTAAAAAAAAAGAAATGAATTTTTGCCTTACGCTATGCCGCGGGCTAGATATTTTTGTTTAATCTTGAAAAAAATGAAGATGGTGACATATTGGACACTATTTTTTTTAATATTGAACAATCAATTTAATTTAATTCAAGAAAAAAAATATTTAAAACGAAGATAAATCTAACAAATAACAACAAATAAAAATAATTAGGATAACTCGGGTAATTTTTAAAATCAATGAGAAATCCTATATAAGGAAAAATAAATAAATAAATAAATAAATTATGAAGTCCAATATCCAATCAAATTAAATGCTTAATGAAGAAACTGAAAAATATGAGTTTTAAAATAAATAAATAAATAAATAAACTAGGGTGAATCTCCTATGCATGAGTTAAACTTTTAAATTCACAACTTCTTAAATCCTAGACCCGGGATCAATCAAGAAACTCAATTAATATTGAAAGATGAAATTAAAAAAAATTAATTGAAAAAAACCTGGCAAGACAAATTAAATAGCAATAAAAAAAATGAGGATAAAATTTGATATGTTAATATAATACATGAGAATGAAATCATAAAAAAATCAATTTTAAAAATCATCCTAAATAAAATAAATAGAGATCAAAAGAATTGAGACCAAATTTAAAATTAAAAAAAATAATGGAGGAAAAAATTGAAAAACAAATTTAATTCTATAAATTGATTGAAATAAACAAAAATAACAATTAAAAGAATATGGATTAAATCTTAAGGACCAAACAAACTAAAAGGATGATGTTAAATGTTGCAAGGCTAGGCGTGAAATCCAAGGAAGAGAAAGAAAAAGAAAGAAAAAAAAAAGAAAGTCAATCGCCGTCATATCATAGGTCATATAGTAACACGCACCTTTTATAAAGGTTTTAACCACCGTGTGGAATTAGATAACAAAAAAAAAAACTTGTTTTCTACCTGCATGATCCACCATATAATCTGTTCAAAGATGATAAGGTGCAACGTTTCATCTCTTGTTCTCTGCGCTCTCATTGGCTCTTCTCATAGTCTCTTGGCATAATTAATTCATGGCCAAGTCTAAGAAAAAATCATCGGTGCTGCGGTTTGCCCAGCGTGATTATGATTCCTGCAAGACGCACCCTTCTTCATCAAATGCCCAGCGAACTTTGAGACGAAGTGTTTCCCCACATGGACATCACTCCTCTGGTCCATCTCGGTCCATCTCACCCCCCTCTGTCCCTCCACGAACAACCATTACTCTTGCAGATGTTGTTCTTTCCAATTGTGAAGCTAGGGTTCGCATACCGAATCGAAAGAGGGATATCTAGCGCACACCCCCAGCTGCTCCTCCATCATCTTCCTCTAAGCCCTATGCTCATCCCTCAACCTCCCTTGTCTCTATTAAACCACGACGTGGTCCCTCGGTTGAGGCTGGTTCTCCGAGCTCACGGTTTGGCGCTGGTAACCCGATGGTTGGAATTGCTCCTTCGCTGACTCCCCCAACATAAGGCCAAGCCTCTTTAGCGAACCTTGGTCCTTCGACGTCTTCCCCTCTACATGGTACTGCTCCTTCAGGGACCCCTGGGATTTCTCCCCCTCACCACCATCCAGGTTGTTCTCCTCTCTAAAGATCGCCTTGACACTGCTACCGCATTACCTCCACGGAGGCAATACTTGACAAGGAGCAAAGTCGGTGCCTCTGCTTTTGGCATATCAGGATTGTTTGGAAAGATTGGTCCTTCCAATAGCTCCTCCTCGGCTGATTCCAGAATCCAGGGAGGCATAGTTTCAACCCCATCCTCCTCCCTTTGATATATTATGATATTGCGGAATGGTGGCCAAGGACTATATCCTTGTGTTTATTTAGGTTTTTTAGTATGGTATTCTGGTGTAGCCTTTGAAGGCATGTTTTTTTATTGGTGCAGTCATAGTTCTGCCTGTTGCTGTGTTGTTTTGTATTGCTAGTTTGGGTTGTAGGATGTTGCTACTTATTCTGCTAGATGCTTTCTTGCCTGCTGCTTTGATGGCTGGGGCCTGTTGGTAGGCTTGTTTCTTGCTCTGTGTTTGCTCCCCCAGCTCTTGTTGCTTTGTTTTGGGAAGCCTGTTCTCTTCTGGGAGGCCTTCTTGGGTCTGTGGCAGTGAGTGTTCTGCATGAAGGTTGCGTTGGTCTGCTTGCTTGTTGGGTTTATTGTTGCTGGCTTCAAGCTCTCTTGGGCCGGTTGCTAGCTGGCTGCCTTCTGCAGCTGTTGTCTTCGGCTGTAGGTTGCTGCTGGATTGCTGGTCTACTTCTAGGTCTTACTGGTTGTGTTGTTTGCAGGCTTTGTGGCCTGCTGGCCAGATATTTTGTTGCTGTTGGGTGTGTGCTTGTGGCCCAGCTGGTTGGGTTGGTTAGACTCTATTGTGTGGGGTCTCATCCTGGTGTGCCCTGTTGTGGGGCTTTGGTCCATGCACTTGGCTTGAAGTTAGTAGTCCATGCTTGATGTTGGCTCTAGGGCATCTGTTCCCCTTGGTGCTGTCATTTGGAAATCAGTTGGTCCAGGCTGTCTAGGCGCTGGTTTGCTGTTTGGTGGCTTCTGGTTCGACTTAGTGGGGGCATGGTCCTCATGGCTTTTTAAATTTTATTCCCTGCATGAGGGATGTTCATGTTATTTGTATATAGGAACTTATTCACTTTTTCAAGGGTGTCTGTTCCCGTTGATCTTACTATGGTTTATGCAAGGGAGTCTCTTCCCTTTGTATGGATTTGCATGTCCTTTTGTATTGCTGGTTTCCAGCTTGTACTACAAGCTTGTCTTGCTCTTTTTGATCTATACAATACTTACATTTGATCAAAAAAAAAATGATAAGGTGAGGTACTTGTTGGCACATTCGTTCCATGAATGCGTCAACAACTATATTTTTTTAATTAAATTATTGAATTATCCTTGTGACCACATAATTATTGTAAAAAAAAAAACCCGATGTGAAATAACTAATATACCCTAAAGTCAAGCCTAAGAATTTCTTCCTTGGTAACAGAGTAATCACTCCATTCATGGTAAAAGAAATTATCAAGGGTAATCCAAATGTTAAATTTTTTTTTTTTTGCTTTGAAGAATAATAAAGTAATCTAATTGTTTAAAAATTATAGAAAAACTAAAATACCCAAAAAAAATTCTAGAAAGAAAAATGAACTCTATGAAAAGATTCTTTTACCCTTCGAGTAGCTCTTTGGTTTTTTCAGTGAAGAGAAAAAATATTAATTTACTATTATAATTCATAGAAAACAGAACCAAGTGTACAATACTTTGCTCACACCAAATAGTTTGTGTTACGCTGTTTAGTTTGCCGGCAGGTAATGAACTGACTATACCTCTTTTCTGTTTTATTTAGGGATGAAAAGTACAAGCAAAACTTTAATCAAATATCATTTGCCCACAGAAGCATTCCCAACCCAACAACCATTGTATGGAGCCTGAAAGTGAAACTGACGTAGGAATTCGTAGGAATAACTACCTCTTTGTCCCAACTCCAAAAATATGCATGCATTTCCAAGGTCTTCTATGAAAAAACTACTGATAAAAAATCAAAAAGCTTATATATATATATATATAATTAAATAAATTGAAAATTATTCATACCAATAAATACATAAAAAATATATTAATAATAAGTAAAGGCTAAACTTGAAAAATCGAGATATAAATATATATTAAGATAACAAATATATGAAAAATGTATTAATGATAGGTCATATACATTATCAGATTTAATAAAATTTTGTATCCAAAAAATTATTTCTCATTTAATTATACGATAATAAAACACATAAGAGTTTTTTGTATTAAATATTTTTTAAAAGGAAATAAAAACCAGAACAAACACGTGTGATTGAGATAGCTAAAGTAGATCATTGATTAAAAAAATGGTAAAATTATATTTTTTTTAGTTTTAAGTTAAATAAAAAATAGATAATTAATAACAAAGGGTGAAATTGTATTTTTTAAATTGAGATAAAAAAAGCACTGAACAACGAAAAAGAAAAAAATAGCCAGATGATGTGACTTAACCCGTCAAACCTGCGATTCAGATTATAAATTTAATAAAGTTCAATAAAGTTTTTTCTTGAATTTATATTTAATCTAATTATAAAATAGAAAACATTTGAAAAAAAAAAAACCCAAACATGTCGGTCAATAGCCTAACATGCTTGAATATTTGAAAGGAAAAGCCCAAGTGTCTGGGCCTCCAACGCCAGACTTGCATGCTTTGGTTGGTTTTAGTTTTAAAGGGGTGGATGAAATTTTGAGAAAAGAAGAAGAAGAAGCAAACGCATGCTAAGGCAAACGACATGTTGCTTGCTAGCTCAAATTTTGACAATTACTGTGATGACCAAAAAATTAGGACAATGAGTTTTTTTTCTTTAAAATCAATTTTTAAACCATTTTAACCCAAAACTACCTTATCAAGATCTTTAGAACATCTATAAAACAATTTATTAACTCAAAAAAACTGTCTAAAAACTCGAAATCAAATTGAGTTATATTTATCTTTCTTGACTTAGATATGTCGCTTTAGGCAACATTGAGACTCCAAACAACGACATTCAAACTTCATTCATCTCATGAAACTTATGAACACCAAGACCAATCATTTTGGTAGTTAGAGTTTGCATGAACAATGACTTTTTCTCTCAACACTGCTATTTGAACATATTTGTCTCTCTTTTATTAAGACAAGGACTAAAAAATTATAAAAATAATTTTTTTACCACAATTGAATTGCACAAAAACCTAGGAAATAAAAGGGTATAATTTGAAAAGATGAAGGACCAAATTGAGTTTTTTGCAAGAACTTTGAAACCTCAACCCTTTTTGGTGTCTTTTCCACATTGATCCCTATTCTTTCAATCTTGATCTTGGTCAATATATTTGAATTAATTGTCCTTTAACTTGGCCACAGAAGAATGTAATCACCTAATAAAAAGTTTAAGGACCAAAATAAAAAAATAGAAAACTTTTCAATAGTAAGTCCACAGTTAAATACCGAATGTTTTAGTATTTTCCCATATATTTTAGTGTTTTCTATAATTATTTATGATCAAAGCCTCTACAAAATCAAGCAATGTCACATCTGACGACAATTGCAAATTCAACAACACCACCACAATTGCTAGGAGAATTGATAATATCATGGTCAGTCCTTTTCCATTACTGTTGCTTGTGCACTCTTCCCCATTGAAGAACACTTTTGTAGGAAACCTATATCCAGCAGCAATATTTACTCCAGCTATACTTTTCTTAGTGGTTGTTATTTTTGTGTTTTAAAAATATTTTTTTAAAAAATATTTTTTTTATTTACTTAAAATTAATATTTTTGTGATGTTTTTAGATCATTTTGAATTGCTGATGTCAAAAATAATTTTTAAAAAATAAAAAGTATTATTTCGATATATTTTCGAGCAAAAAACATTTGAAAAAAGTAACCATAACCATATTTTTAAATACCTTATTAGTAAATGAGATCACAACTTGTTGTTTCCTAAGAGCCCTAGGATCCCTTTATGGGTTGGCTCAGGAAAGTTGAGTATCACCCCCCATTTTTATACACAAAATGTTAGAGTTTAAAAAAAAGGATCATCATGCTTATATTTCAAATGTACTTTTTCTATATTGTACATGAAGTGTTTGATGAAATACAAAGTTTTAGTTCTTTTTAATTTTTAACAAAAATATAATATTATTTTAATGAAAAAGTTATAATATTAATATCTCAAAGGCTCTTTAGTCATTAAAATAAATATAATAACAAACTTATAAATAATTAATTTTTTATTTTTTTAGGTGCAAGAGGTTGAGGATGTAAACTTTTATTTAATACGCAAACTCCAAGATATAAAGTATAATTTCTCAACGTACAAAGGAAAAGTGAACACATGATCACACTATAGAAGGATTTTTTGTTGTTGTTGTAATTCTCCCTTTTTAATCGAGTCTTCATTCCTTTTATTATAAATTTTTAGGTTTTTTTATAAATTGATTTTTTTTTCAATTTCATCTTTCGGTATGGGGTTGGTTGGGAATTGGACTTCATGTTTTTCCTCGATTGGGTGATCTCTGTTTCATGATCTAAATCGTAAATTTAAAAACTTTACCTGAATTAACATCATTATTTTTTTTTATTAGGCTTTATTTTTTAAAACTATTTTTCACTTAATTTTCATCCTTCCAAGTCTTTTTTTAAAATCAGGTTTCATGATTTTCTTTAATTTTCTTTTTATTTGGCTATCTTAATCTCATCACTAGGATCGCAGGTTTGTTAGGGTAGTCGCATTGACTTAAGTTCTTTTCTAGGTTATTACTTTTTTAATTTAATATTTTTTCAATTTTGTTCTTCAACATTGAGTTGCTTTAGAAATGAAAATCGTTATTTTTCTTAGTTTGTCTTGTATTAGTTTATCTCATTTGCATAATCCAGGTCACAGGGTTTGATAGGGTTGCTCGGTTTGCTTGTGCTTCTTTTTTTAGTGATTTTTTAAAATCGAATTTCTTTTAACTTCATGCTTCTGCATCAAATATTTTAGGAATTGGGCCTCATCATTTTTCTTATTAGCTTTCTCTAAGCTTATTGTGGTCTCATGAAACAGGATGTAGATTTTGCATGCTCGGTCAAGTTTATTTGGGTCGTCTTTTTCTTTTTTTCTTTTTCTGATTTTGATATTCTGTATTGGGTTGGGTTTTAACTAAGCTCCATCGTTTTCTCCTTTTTGTTGATGATTTTTTTTCTTTAGGTTCTCATGAGTTTTCCTTAATTGGTCCATTCAATATCGTTGCATTTAACCAATAGACAAATAGTCAATTGCTTTTTCTTGAAAGAATCAGGGAATGATTTTGCACAGTCAATGTAAAGATCACTCTTTTTTTTTTTGTCACTCAATTTTTTTTTTAATATGATCTTTTTACATTGACTTTATTTAGTATTGAACTTGACATTATTTTTTTGTTGCCTAAATATAGGAATCCCGAGATGTTAGTTGACACATGATTAAAATTCAGTTTTGAAAAATAAAGTTCAATTTTATTGATTTAAAACAATTAAAGCTTGAGGGACCAAATTTAAAATTGAAAACAATTATAGGGATTGGGGTCAACAAGCAGTGGAAAAAAGACTAGTATATGCATTGCATGCACCAACATGTGAAGAAAGCCAACGTGCTTTGGTGTTGCAAGTGTCTTCCTCCGGTGTTGTAACACCGCCTTCTTTGGTGGCAATGGAAAAGTCTGAAGGAGGTCATCTTGGTGGTGCAACATTTTTTTTTTATAGAGGTTTGTGAAGGATCATTTTTTTTTTGTTTTTTCCTTCTCCCATCTCTTTTATTTCTAAAAAATAATAGGGGTATTGTCATTTTAATTTTATGTCAAATTTGTTCCTTATTCATTTGACTGTTATTTATTTTTTATGTACTTTTTTAAATGTTTTTTTTTCAATTTCATATTAATTTTTTTTTTCAATTTAATCTTTTAATATTTAGCTGGTTGGGGATTGAGCTTCATAATTTTTTTTTGTATGGGGTTATCTTAGTTATATGATTTGGTCTGTAAGTTTGGCAAGCTGCTCATGTTTTTTTTCATCTTTTTTTTACTTAAATTGGATTTCTTTTTTTAGTTTCACCCTTTTAACATTCGGTTGGTTTGAAATGTGAGATTCATAGTTATTTTCAAATTTCTTTTTATAGAGTTATCCTAGTTATACGACCTGAGTCATGAGTTTGAAGAGTGAGCTCAGGTTGACTCTAGTAATTTCTTTCGGTATTTTTTAAATTCATTTTATTTTTAATTTTGGCCTTCAACATTTAGTTGACTAAAATATGGATTTTGAGATTTTGTTTACTTGCTTCTATTAAGTTATTCAAATCTCATAACATAAGTCTTGGGTTTTCCGGGCTAATTTGGTTTGACTCGTTTTTTTTTTAAAATTGTTTCTTCTTTTTTATTTTTATTTTGTCCTTTAACAATTAGTTGGTTGAGAGCTGTGCTTCATAATTTCTTTTTCAATTTGCTTTCAATGGGATAATCTTATTCTCATGATTAATGACACGACCAAAAGATTGATATCTTCTCCCAAGTGCAGGAGTGTCGAAGTAATAAATAACCCGGCAAGACCGGGGTCGAACCACAGAGAGGTTAATTGTATAAATTATAGTTAACATCAACACAATAACAACAACAATAATAGTAATAATAATAATAAAGAAGAAGAAGAAGTTGATGAGAACTTTGAGATGGAAGATTAACGTAAGGATTAAACAATGATAACAACACATGTCAAGGTTAGAGGATCCACTAATGGTATTTCAAACAAGTATAGTATAAACTCTTATTATTCAATTGGAAACCACACACAAAGGAGGTTCCAATCAGATT
>Ga0325402_1006383_pt1 | contig 11141 bp, 5 predicted proteins | sample PopdelMetagenome_22_FD_207212 | JGI IMG/M metagenome (GOLD analysis project Ga0325402, IMG submission 207212) | Populus deltoides microbial communities from Bellville, Georgia, United States - Xylem-PdKOR-R3 | ecosystem: Host-associated > Plants > Phyllosphere > Stem > Wood/Secondary xylem...
GGGTCAAGACCATAATCATACGAGCCCACTCTATGGCCATTAACTGGTTGAATAGCTACTGCAGGGCAACAGGAAAATCTTTTCTTAAATTAATTTATTTTTAAGGGCTCGTACGAATATGCAATGATTGCCAAGTAATATATTGATGTTTGTAGATCGATACTATTACAATTACAATTAAAAAAAAACTAAAAGAGCTAACGAAAACACTATATATTTACTCTATTTTTACTGTGAATTCTAATAGTGTTTTTTTTTCTAAAGCTTTTTTTTTTGTACATTTTCTCACGCATTATTTTAACTCTTATCTTTTTTATTTTTCTTAACTTTTGTTGCTTGAAAAGGGTTGATAGATGTCCACCACGTTTATTTTTTCAATTTTGTCTCCTCTTTCTTCTGCCCTCAGTTTTTGGTTCTTGAAGAGCAAAAACTCATGGTGAATGAACAAATACATCAAGCCTTGACCCTTTTACGTCAGAGAATGTAAGTTAGGGAAACACTTGGTGTACGAATAATTATAATTATAATTATATTATTATTATTATTGTTATTATTATTATTATAACATATACTAAAACTGTTTAGTGTTTCACGGTTCAGTCCACAGTGAAACGCTGAACTATCTTTTTTTTTAAAAAAAAAATTTGTATTTTTTTATGCTTTTATCGGTTTTTTTTTATTTTTTTGTGTTTTTTTCTTTTAATGAATTTTTTTGTTTAATTTAATCTGTTAATGTTTTTTTTATTTAGTTATTAGACTTTTATGACACGGAACCCGGGTTTGACGGTTTAACCTGGTTTGACGAGTTAACCAGAAATTTTTTTACTTTTTTATTTTTAATTAATTTTTTTTCATTTAGTTTAGTTTGTTGATGTTAAATTTCTTTCTATTTAATTATCAGACTTTCATGACACGTATCTCCGGCTTGACGGGTTAACCCAGTTAATTTTGGGTTAACCTGTCAATTTTTTTTCTATTTAGTTATCAAACTTTTATGACGTGAATCCCAGGTTTGACAAGTTAACCTAGTTTGAAGGGTTAACCCAGTTAATTCATATTTTTTTTTTATTTTTCTTCATTAGTTTTTTTCTTCCTGTTTTTTTTTTTGTTTTTTCTTTTTAATTAATCTTTTTTTAATTTATTTCATTAATAGTAAATGTTTATTTATTTATTTATCACACTTTCATGACACGAATCTCAGGTTTGATGGATTAACCTGATTTGACGGGTTAACCCAGTTGATTCAGATTTTTTTTCTTTTTCCTCATTAATTTTGTTCTTCCGATTTCGTCTTTTAATATTGTATGTCTTTAATTTTTTATTTTTTTTCTTTTTTTTTGCCTTTCACGGTGGACTGAATAGTGCAGTCCACGATGAAAAGGCTGATACCTTTTTTTTCTTTTTAATTAATTTTTTATTATTGAGTTTGTTAATATTAAATGTTTTTCTATTTAGTTATCAGACTTTCATAACACGGATCTCAGGTTTGACATGTTAACCTAGTTAATTTAGATTTTTTTTTCTTTTTCTTCATTAGTTTTTTTCTTTTCTTTTTTATTTTTATTTAATTTTTTTAAATTTAGTTCATCAATATTAAATTTTTTTCTATTTAGTTATCGACTGATGCCTTTAGTTTTTTTTCTTTTTGCTTTTTTGCCGTTTTTATGCCTTTGACTATGGACCACATAGTGCAGTTCACAGTGAAAAGGCTGACGGCTTTTTGTTTTTTTCTTTTTAATTAATTTTTTTTGTTTAATTTAGTTTGTTAATGTTCATTTTTTTTCCTATTTAGTTATCAAACTTTCATGACACGGATCTCGGGTTTGACGGGTTAACCTGGTTTGACGGGTTAGCCTAGTTAATTCCATGTTAACCCGTCAAATATTTTTTTCTATTTATTTATCAAACTTTCACGACCCAAATCCAAGGTTTGACGGGTTAACCCAGTTAATTTAGATTTTTTTCCTTTCTTTTTTAGTTTTTTTCTTTCTGTTGGTTTTTTTTAGTTTTTTTATTTTTAATTAATCTATTTAATTATCACACTTTCATGACACGATCTTGCAGTCAGACTCACATCCAAAACTATTGGGTCTAGTATTGTAGTCAGATCCACTTAAACTTGAGTCATGTAAGTTTAATGTTATTATTAATATTACTTTTGGGTTAGACATTGGAACTAAACTCAAGACTATTGGGTATAATTTTGTAAAAAAACCTAATACTTTTAGATCTTAGCTTTTTTTGATATTTTTTATGCAAATAAATTGACCTGCGGCATCGCGCGAGTCATGTAACTAGTAATATTTAAATGGTGTGGGGGAATCATTGTTCCCCCACACCTAAATCACTGTGAAGTACAACAGTAATCCACAGTGATTCTTTCATTTTTTTCTTTTTTTACTAACTTTTTTCTTTTTTCTTTTTTTTAGTTTTTTTCTTTTTTTTCAAAATTACTTTTTTTTTAAACTTTCCTAATTTTTCTTTTTTTTTTCATTTATTTTTTCTTTTGTTTTTTCCAAAATTATTTTTGTTGATTTTACTTTTTAAATATTGACCTAGTTAAAATTTTTGCTTTGTAATTTTTTTTCTTTAAAATACTGTGGTTTGCTGCGATGTTTTTCCACATAGTTTTTCTATTTTATTTTTTTATTTTTCAAAATTATATTTGTCAATTTTTTTTAATATGGAGCTGATTGAGAATTTAGTTTTGTAATTTTTTTTCTTTAAAACATTGTTGATTACTACAGTGTTTCTCCGCATTGTTTTTTTTTTTATGATTTTCTCTGAAATTATCTTTTTTTATTTTATTTTTTAATATTGAGTTGGTTAAAAATTACAGTTACAATATGTGAGGAAATCACTGTAACTTTCCTTGAAAATTACTGTTGATTGCTACAGTGTTTTTTCCCACATGGTTTTTTCTGTTTGCGTTATGTTTTTCTCTAAAATTATCTTTGTCAATTTTATTTTTTAAATATTAAGCTGTTTAAGAATTGCAATTACAAGTAAATACAAGTTTTTCCTCACAAAACAATATGGATTGATATAGTTTTTCCTCACATGGTTTTTTTCAAGTTTCTTTTGTGTTTTTTTTTTGTAATATTTTTTTCCAAAATTATCTTTGTCGATTTTATTTTTTTAAATATTGAGTTGGTTAAAATTTAACTTTGTAATAAAGCTTAATCATGTGAGGAAAGCATTGTAGTTTTGCTTATAAAACATTATGGATTGCTAGTGTCTCTTCGCATGGTTTTTTTTTGTTATAATTTTTTTTAAATTATCTTTTTTAATTTTATTTTTTTAATATTGAGTTATTTGTAAATTACAATTACAAGTCATTACAAATAAGGCTAAATCATATGGGAAAGCATTGTAGCTTTCATCACAAAACACTGTGAATTGTTATAGTGTTTTCAACATGATTTTTTTCCTTTTTTTGGTGTTTGTTTTTTTTTTTTTCTAAAATTGTCTCAGTCAATTTTTTTTTAATATTGAGCTGATTAAAAATTTAGCTTTGTTATTTTTTTCTTTAAAACACTCTGAATTGTTGTAGTGTTTTCCCATGTGATTTTTTTATGATTTTTTCCAAAATTATCTTTATCGATTTTTTTTAATATTGAGTTGGTTAAGAATTATAATTACAATAAACCTAAATCATATGAGGAAAGCGTTGTAGTTTTTCTCACAAAACACTGTGGATTGCTACAATATTTTTCTAAATGGTTTTTTATTTTATTTTATTGGGAAAAGCGCTATAGTTTTCCTCACAAAACATTGTCAATTGCTGCAACGTTTTTTCTCATGGGTTTTTTTCCTTCCAAAATTATCTTTGTTGGTTTTTTTTTAATATTAAGTTGGTAGAGAATTTAGCTTTGTAATTTTTTTTGCTTTTTATTAATTGAAAAGCTAAATCATGTGGCGAAAGCACTATATATTTCCTCACAAAACATTGTAGATTGTTACAAATCATTTTGTTCAGTCTCTAAGTTTTTGATCACTAACACAACTTTTTTTTCCTTCATGAAATATTTGCTTCATCATACCTTTAATTTCTATTACTTATCTAGCGCTGATTCACAATTATAACACTATCAAGTGCATTTGTTTTATAAGCCCGCGGCAGCGCGCGGGCAAATCATCTCGTAAAGATATATGATGTGTTCTTAATAATATTTTTTTAAAGAAAATCTTAATTGACTTATAAATTGATTTGAAGATTCTTTTTATTATTAAGTGTTTAAAAGTATACTAGTTTTTTTTTTTTTTTTTTATGAATTTCAAAAGTATATTTCATTTAAAAAAGTATTAAATTGACCTTTTTTTGTATAATTTTGATATATTAATATTAAAAATTTAAAAAAATAATTATTTTGATATATTTTTAAGTAAAAAATATTTTTTTTAAAAAAAATTAAGAAATCTTCATACATACACAAATTACAATATTATATGATTTATTTTTTCATATAACTTTAAGATCGCACATCATTTATACCAATACATTAAAAAAAAAATCTCCTCGATCGATATTGGGTTTCAATTAAGTTAAAATTCTCATCAGATCAACATGTTGAGTCACTAAATTAGTACTCTTGTTTGTATTTGACAGGTTTAAAACTTGCTTTGGTATTCAGATATTCAAGAAAAAACCCAGAATTAAACAGTTTTTACAGTGACTTGTTATCACTCCAAGCCTTGTCATAAAGTAGTCCGTAACTGCAAGTGGCAAACAAATTATTCATCCTAAACATTGCATAGACATAGGTTTAAAGGCTATGTAAATTGTCTTGAATTCCAAGATAAGCCATCATTTAGAGAGATGGAAAAAAGACTTTATTTTCTTTCACTTGCGAAAACTAGAATTTTCAAGGCATCTAAACCTCATAAAGACTACTCCCGTCTTCTACCCTAAACAGCAAAGATGACACAGCGACTATGACATGATATATTAATCAAGAGCCACACTATTTTTTGGATCACTAGATAAACAAGTAATAGCACAGCTAACTTACAGCCAGAAAATAATTTCTAGCAAGACAAGTTGCAATCAAAAGCCGTGAAAGCACTATTCCTAACCTTCGAAAGTCAGGCTAGGCCATATAATTTTTATGGCAGTTACGTCATTCCTAACCTTCACTTTATTTTTTTCTACTACTATTCTAAACACCCTCTACAACTCATTAGTAATGAGGTTGTATTTACCTTGTAAGAAAGTAATATAAAGATTACGACTCCTAATCGACTTAATTACAATTTTTTTTTTGGATCTAGAAGAAAACGATGAACAAGTATCTCTATGATGCTTAGCAACGTGTCAAGTCAGATGATTTTCTGCGTGGCGTTAAGGGTGGTGAGGCCTCGGAGCATGTAAATGCAAATATTTTGAATTCTCATGCACAAACACAAGATTGGACTTCTCTCCCGATCGAGCTCCATCTTGAGGAGGCATAACAGAGATAATATCAGTTGCTTCACTTACTCTTCCTTATCAGTTTGTTTCATTCAAATGTATTTAAATGTATTTAGCTGAAGCTGTCATTCATAAACATAGGATTCAGTAGTAACCTTCCTAGTTTTTAGAATCTTCAACCACTCTTGATTTTGTATTTATACGGTTGTTTAATCAATAAATTCTTTACACCATTGCCATATACAAGATTCTGCTGTAACCTTTTTAGGTTTTAGCATCTTCAACCACTCTTGGTTTTGTATTTATGCGGAATGAGAAGTAGTCAGCTTTGCAATTCTTTACACCATAGCCATATATAGGTGTCGCAATCAAGTTACTAAATATTCTAGAGGTGTTAATAATTATGCCTCACTTCCATTGACTTAGAAAACAAAAGAAGAAAGTAAGCCTTTTTATTTGAATTCTCATGAGCTGCCTGCGCAAATTTTTTATACACACAATTCTCTATGCCAATGGAATATCATCCCGGACTTTTTTTTAGTTTTTTCTATGCAAGAACAGGTGCCCTTCTCTTTGCCAATGGAATATCATCACCGACTTTTTTATATAAATAGCAAACATGACACTGTTACTAAACAACCTGTTAAATTTACTAAGCAAACATGAAAAAAATTTAATCTTAAAATTAACTTTTCCAAAATAGTCATCTCCCCGTCTTTCTTTTTTAGAGACCTTTGAAGAAATAAGATGAAGATAATGAGGGTAATATAAAAACAAAATAAATTAAATTTTATCTCTTTCAAATATGTAAATTCAATTTATTTATTAATTGAATTGAATTACATTAAAAAAAAATTATTTCTAAACAACCTGTTACTGTCTAGCTGTAAAGATATCAACGGTCCTAATGATGCCAAGTGTTAGAAGATTAGCAATTAATATTATTAGCATTCTGTTAGTAGTGTTTGTTAGTAAAAGAGAATCTGTTAGCATTATATTGAGTGTAAAAGAAAACATATTCTCCGTGTAGTATCTTCCAATACTGCATATATAAAGTGAGAAATAGTAATGTAAACAGTCAAGCAAAAGCAAATAATAAAACAGTGCTATAATTTCATCTTCTGCTTCTCTGTGCGTAACAGATTCATTCATTCTCTGTTCTTTACTCTCTGCTTCTTTTATTCATTTCCATTTCATTTCTATATAAACATTACTGTCTTTCATGGTATCAGAGCTTCCCACTCCTCCGCAAATAACACATCAACCTTGGAAGGATCCGTAGTTGCACTCATCACAAACTCACACAAGTGTGCAAGGATGTATATAGGAATCGCAGATTACACATTTTCCATCACACTTCTCACAAAGGCGTCCAATAGCAATTCCTGGTTGCTTCCAGCACATAATCAAATCAGGATGATGCTTGGCCATGATCTCTTCAAGATCTTAGTGTTCCTGCGTGCACCTGCTGGAATCGATTTGAGACTCTGTTCCTTCTCTTTCAGCAAAGAGAGAGGGAAACCTGGAGAAACTTCTGCACTCTATGATTTTTTATTTTTTTTTACTCTTGTTTCTGATTCTGGCTTCTTTCTCATCTTATTCATGAAATTCTTCTATGTTTGCTGCTGTGTCTATTATCTGTTTGATATATTGTCAAACTGAAACTTCTTCTTCAAATCTTCAACTTTCTGCAAGATTCTTCCTTCTCAATCTTTGATTCTCTTCTTTTCTATCTCTTGCACTCTAAAAATACGACTACTTCTCACCTTCAGATTGTTCAACTCTAATAAGAGAATATACACATAAACGTTTTCTTCTTCCTTTGCACTGCAGAATTTCTCTCTGCTTCTCTTCATCTCTATTCTAATATACACATAAACGTTTTCTTCTTCCTATGCACTGCAGAATTTCTCTCTACTTCTCTTCATCTCTATTCTCTGCTTTTCTTCATCTCTATTGCAGTATCTCCCTCTAATTCTATTCACTTCTCTGTTCCTCTCTATGACGTTTCTTGCTAGCTTTTCAACATATCTCTGCTATCTCCCTTGCTTCCAATCCAGTGTTCCACATCTCTAGATTGATTATCATTTTGTTAGGGAACGGGTTATCACGGATGATTTCCTGGTCCAGCATGTCTCCTCTACTGATATATCCTCACCAAAGGTCTTTTCATTTCTTTGTTTCAGCATCATTGCTCCAATCTCATGCTTGGCTCCTCCCAGCATGTGCTTGAGGGGGCATGTAAAGATATCAACGGTCCTAATGATGCCAAGTGTCAGAAGATTAGCAATTAATATTGTTAGCATTCTGTTAGTAGTGTTTGTTAGTAAAAGAGAATCTGTTAGCATTATATTGAGTGTAAAAGAAAGCATATTCTCCGTGTAGTATCTTCCAATACTGCATATATAAAGTGAGAAATAGTAATGTAAACAGTCAAGCAAAAGCAAATAATAAAACAGTGCTATAATTTCGTCTTCTGCTTCTCTGTGCATAACAGATTCATTCATTCTCTGTTCTTCACTCTCTGCTTCTTTTATTCATTTCCATTTCATTTCTATATAAACATTACTGTCTTTCACTAGCTACTGCTATATAACAGCATCAATAGTCTTCATGAGCTTGACCATAGTGAGGAGTAGAGGAATTCATCAAGTTGTGTTGAACGGTGGCTCCCAATGATAGTAGTTGGATGGTGACATAATTCGGCTGAATTCTCATGCACAAACACAAGATTGGACTTCTCTCCCGAGCTCCATCTTGAGGGGACATAACATAGATAATCAGTTGCTTCACTTACTCTTTCTTATCAACTTGTTTTATCAAATGTATTTAGCTATAGCAGTCATTCATAAATATAGATTTCAAATGTAATCTTCCTAGTTTGTAGGATCTTCAACCACTCTTGGTTTTGTATTTGTATTTATACTTTGTTTAATCAATGAGAAGTCAAGGGCGGAGGGATGTTAAAGGCTTCAGTGAGTTATAGTTCAGGTCAAGATTTTATCAATATTTTTTTGATTAATTTTATATAAAAAAATTCATAATTCTCAATTGAATTATCAAAATATTCTGAAAATTTATGTGGAGCCTTCTAATATGATGCTTTAACTTGGGTTAAAATTTCAAAATTTTTGGAGAAATTCAGAAATTTGATAAAGAAACACAATTTGACCAGTTTTATGTTATTGGATATAATTTTCAATACGACTATCAGATTGAATTGAAATTTTACAAAGGATCTTAAAATATATTAAATAAAATCTTGTTAAAATTTTAGAATGAACGTAGCCTAGTAGTGCTAACAAAAAAAAAAGACCGTCAAATAAAAGCAAAACGACTCATTAAGGGTAAAATGGTTATTTGCCATTAAAAAATAAAACAAATCAGCTCTTCCTTCTTTTTATATGTTGCTGACAGGACAGAAGCATAATAGGAAAAGAAAGAAAAGTAAAGGTGAGAGAGAAAGAGAGCAAAGTAAGGGAAAAACATAAAAAAAAATCCTAGAAAAAAAAAAGATAAGTGGGAGAATAACCTTGTAAACTTACAAAGTCTAATTTATAAAACACTAATCTAAGGAAGAATCAAGTGAAGGAATGAGGAATTGATAGAGGGAAAAATTTGAATTACTTTGTTTTTTAATTGACATGAGATTGTTATTTTATCCCAGTTAAGCGGTTGTTACAATATCGATTCAGATTCGATTATAGATAAATTATATTCGACAAAACATCGAAGGACGTAACTTCAATATTGAATTTATTTTTACTTTCATTTTAATTTTATGTACTTTGAAATTTATTTTTTAATATTTTGGATAATGTATTTGAATTAAAACTTTATTATTGACTTCAAAAATTTATATAAATGAATTAATAATTAATCTTAATTTTTTTTATATATTTATTTAATAGCTCAGTAAAGAAAAAAAAATCCTAACTCTTGAAGTATTCAGCTTCGCAATTCTTTACACCATAGCCATATATATATATATATATATATATAGGTGTCGCAATCAAGTTATTAATTTTAGAGGTGTTAATAATTATGCCTCACTTCCATTGACTTAGAAAACAAAAGAAGAAAGTAAGCCTTTTTATTTGAATTCTCATGAGCTGCCTGCGCAAATTTTTTATACACACAATTTTTACATGGATACACAGTTTTTTGTATGCAAGAACAGGAGCCCTTCTCTATGCCAATGGAATATCATCACGGACTTTTTTTTTAGTTTTTTCTATGCAAGAACAGGTGCCAATGGAATATTATTATCACGAACATTTTTTTATAAATAGCAAACATGACACCACATTAATCATTACATGGCATGACATGATATATTGATTAAGAGCCATACTATTTTTTTTCACCAATAATACAATCTTTTCTTCATGAAAAAATTCCAAGACCAAAATATATGAATACACTCAGTTAGCAGGTAAGTATGCAATGGCACAACTAGGCTTACGATGATAGTACGTAGTTGGATGGTGGCACAATTCGGCTGAATTTTTTGTGTTAATTGGATATTTATTTTTGCATCCTTTGAAGATTGCTTAATTGCAAGCTTAAGTCCCTAAAGCTTCACTATAAATAGGCATTCATTTGCTTGTTTTAATCATCAAGTTTTAGAGAGAAGTTAGAGAGAGAAACACCAGTGAGAAGTATAGAACAAGCTCTTTTATAGATTCTTAGTATACAAGAGTTAGAGTATATTTTTGGATGTTCTCCTGGGATATCCCAAGTAGAGAGATTGAGTCATTTATAATTTATACTCCTTCATAGTAAAATATCATTGCCATCTTGTTTGTGGACGTAGACCAAGTCAGAACCATGTAAATCCTTATATTATTCTTTGTGCATGTTTCTTTCCTCTTGGTTATCTAATCGGTTTCTCTTTAGTTTGCTGCCTGTTTTCTTGCTGCGACTCAACAAGTTGATTTGTAGATCATATAAAGCTCGAGGTTTAATTCTCTTGCAGTCTTGTAGCATCAATGGCCGCTGCAAATTGTTCCTCTGGAGAGACTTGTGCTGCTCTGATCCATGGAAAACAAATGGCATCTTCTCTGTTACAAGCTTGGGCTCGTCCTTTTGTTACTAAATTTCTTGGAAGTCATATCTCCACTGACCGTTTAATGTATGTTCACTAGCGAAAATGATCACTTTTTTTTTTTTTCGTTTACCAGTGTTTCGAAAATGAATAAATATAATTGGCAAGAAATTAGAAATACGACGATACCAATTAAACTAAGGGGGGTTTTTTTTGTCTATTTTAAGGATACTTTTTACCTTCGAGGGAACTAACTCGAATTTAATGTCATTTGATTTGGACTGTGCTGTCACAGCTTAGAGGAGGACGGGGGTGCAACTTTCACCTTCGAGGGAACTAGTAAAAGATTTTCTCTAGAAGTTGTTCTCAAAGTTCACAATCCTCGGTTTTACTGGAAGGTACGTTCTGCTTGTGGGTCTCCTTTTCTCTCAGCTAAGATTATAAGCAACAATATTGTTGCAATGCACGAAATTCTCAACATTTCATTACAATGATTAGAAAACGTTGTCAGGTAACGACGCGGGCTGACATAGGCCTTGCAGATGCTTATATTGATAGAGATTTTTCTTTTGCTGACAAAGACCAAGGTCTTCTACATCTTATCATGGTGAGATATATAATGTTGTTGTAATATATAGTGCTTTTCATTTCGGTTTTAATATCAATAATTTTCTTTAAAAAAAT
>Ga0325402_1006384_pt1 | contig 11141 bp, 9 predicted proteins | sample PopdelMetagenome_22_FD_207212 | JGI IMG/M metagenome (GOLD analysis project Ga0325402, IMG submission 207212) | Populus deltoides microbial communities from Bellville, Georgia, United States - Xylem-PdKOR-R3 | ecosystem: Host-associated > Plants > Phyllosphere > Stem > Wood/Secondary xylem...
ACATATTAGTTACCTAGTTATACTAGAAAAAATAATTGCAATCCATATAATATAAAATAATCTTATGAATGAAAGAAAATTATACAATCAATTTCTATAATTAGAAAATATAATCCTTTAACTCATGCTAATGCTCCTCCTCAAGGTGGATCATACATATCACCCATGCCTAGACATGTGAGTCATTAAAGGTTTAACAAGAAATAACTTTAGTTAAAATATCAACCAATTGTTTTATAATTTTCACTTACAAAACTTCAATTATTTTCTCTTTAAACTTCTCATATATAAGATTACAATCAATCTCGATATTTTTAGTTTGGTCATGTTATATCAATCCCTGCAATCTTAATAGCAGACAAATCTTCATAATATAATTTCATAGCTCTTTTAGAAAGAAAACCAAGCTCCCTCATAATCTTTTTTAACTATAATAGTTCCTAAATTCCTTGTATCATTTCTCTTTATTTAACTTTTGCTTTAGATAATGAAATAACCTTCAATTTGTTTTTAAGTAACTAGATAACCTCCAATGAAAATGAAGTAATCAATTGTTAAACATTGTATTTCTTCTTTTAAGTACCAATTTAAATCACAATATCCAACAATAGTTGTCTTGTCATACTTACAAAACATAAGACCTTTCCTAGGTGCCGACTTAAAATACCATAAAATTCTAATAATAACATTCATATGAACTTCACCTAAATTATGCATGCAATGTCTTACCACACTAACATCATAAATGATATTCAATTGAGTATGAAATAAATAAATTTATTGACCTTCTAGTCTTTGATATCTTTCCCTGTTAGCGAGAACTTGATTAGTAAGTTTCATAAGACTATGATTTTGCTATATAAATTTATTGATAGGTTGACATCCAAACTTGATTTCAAAACATATTTTCATTTTAATAAGAATATTCTTTGTTTAGACCTCATAACTTTAGTACCCAAGACATACTCCAAGGTTTTTCATATCAAATTCAAATACTAAGTGAGTCTTTAAATTTGTCATCTCATCAATATCATACCGATATTAAAGATATCATCCATGTAGATGATAAATGTAGCTATCTTACCATGACATCTATTAAAAAACAATGAATAATTTGTGTTACTTTAATTATAATTGTATTTCTTTATAGCTAGCCAAAATCTTTTGAATATTGCTCTTGGTGATTGTTTTAAATTATACAATGCCTTCTTTAAGTTGCCCATTAAGTTTGTATTGTCAAAAGCATTGTATCCCAGTGGTGTTTTCATATAGATTTATTCAGATAAATCTCCATGTAAAAAGACGTTTTTTACATCATACTATTGTAATGGCCAATGAAACTTCATAGAAATAGATAATAAAACCTAAATAGTACTTAACTTTGCAACTAGTGCAAAATTCTCCTGATAATCAATACTATAAGTTCATGTAAAGCTACGAGTAACTAACCTTGCTTTAAATATGTTACACCCAACATTACAATGATCTTTAAAAATTAAGAAAAAAAATATATATCTGACATCTTATTCTTATATTGGAAGGTCTTGTTTAAGGAGTCATCACCTAATATTATGGTCATTGGGACCCTAACTAGTCAATATAGATTCTATGGTCCGAGACTAGTTACATAAAAAAGAAGATATTGTAATAACCCACGAAATTCATAGATTTATAATACATTGATTATTCATAATAAGCATAAAATAGGGGTGACTATATATATATATATATATATATATATATAACGTCTCATAGTGCACTGTATAATACCATCTATCATTTCAATAATTAAATATCATTAAATGATTATGCACATCACTCATGCTTTGAAGGTCGTCATCGTAAGTTTTTACAATAATGCAAATTACTTATCCATGACCGCTACATAGTTTGTGACAAAATACATATTGTCTATTCATACTATTACATAGTTATCACAAAATACTTAAGAAGAAGTTTCTAAGTACTATGGCTATAAGACGTCCCAATAACAAACCAAACTTAATGTAAGTATATAAATAATTTCTTATAATATAATTAGACAATGAACATATACTTGTAACTGTGTCAACAATTTAAATGGTAGATTTTCATTAATAACTTCCTATTAGTTCTGTTTCTAACATTTTGCTTCACATCTTTGTGCAACCTTAAACCGTGTTATTTTCTTTGATCTATATTCAACATCAATTAATAACATGTATTATAGTCTAGGAAACCCTTGTATATTTGGCATTCTTCCATGTATGATTATTCTTTTCTGACTTTGGTCAATATGTCTTCGATCCTTAAACCTTAATCCTAATTATAATTGATACATCATTATTCTTTACTTTAATGTATCAATGACTACTTTCAAATGCAACTATTGGTATCATTATTAGTTAAGGCTAATATCATAATTCATTCCTGTCTATCTAATGTAGATACCATTAGCCGAAGCTAATCTCATTATTCACTCTCGGTTATTCCATGTGGATACCATTAGCCAAAGCTAATCTCATCAATCAATTCTGGTTATCCAATATTAGCCAAAGCTAATCTTATCATTCATTGCAATTCATGCGTAATTTAATCGATTAAAATCAGGTAGTAACATTATACATTAATACTTCATGAATTTAATAAAAATTATATGAAGGTGGAAATCACCTACTTTCTCCTCCTGTGGTGTGTCCTCTTCTGGTCAAAGATCCGATTCTAGTTACACCTCTTGACACACAAAATGACCATTACTCAGTATTTGTTTTTATCTAAGTACTGCCAAAGATCATTTCCACACATATACCAGTACACACATACATTCATACAAACATCTCTCGTGTTCGAGCATTTCTATAGTGATAATACCATAATAAGACATTCATTCATAACTTTAATAAGGGTCATCTATGAAAATTACATCATTATGATACTGAAAGTCATCAAAGAAAACTGATTATTTTGACACTGAAAATCATCAGCAAAAACTGGTTTGCTTTGACACTGAAAATCATTAGAGAAAACTAAGTTATTCGGACATTGAAAATCATCAATGAAAACTAAGTTATTCTAACACTGAAAATCATCAATGAAAACTAAGTCACTTTGACATTTCTTTTCCCTAAGTTCATGCATTTAGTCAATACCAAGTTTTCTTCTTATAGATTATATCTCAACCTGGTTATAGACATAAATCATAACCAAATTCACTTCTAAAAGTCTATGAAATAAAGGTAATATGTCATGTCTCCATCTCATTATAATCTCACCTATTCATCAAGCATTATTAAGGAGAACCTATTAATCACCATTATCTTTATGAAGGTCTTTCTTTGTTATTTTCTTCAAAGATGGTCGAAGCCTATGTCACTTCCCTAACAAGTATACTTTGAGTTCTTCATATGATATCATCAATTCTTATTCATTATAACATGGCATAAGGTGTTCTAGGTATTACAACTTACAAACTATTATCAAGCATGTTGAAGAATCATATTCCTTTCCATAATCTCATCAAGTTCATCTCAATGTTGTCAAGTAATATACAATTAAGTTCAAACATGCACATTTCCAAGGGTTCTCCTATCTAAGCTTCCATGGGGCCAAAACATGGGGCATTAACATCAAGTGTTTATTTCATCATTCTCAATTATACCATTACAAATCATAAAACACAAGCTAATAGCTAATTTCACATTACATACGAGTTCAATTTCTACCATTTATTTTGTTTCTATAAGGATATTTATCATACAAAAGTTTCCTTCGTTGTTCTTTATTTTGGCCGAACATAACATTTTCTTCTCTTCTAGTTTACTCATGTAAATTATCATTTCCATTATAAACATGTCTATGTTATCATACATCAATCTTCTAAGTTCATAATCAAACAAGTTCTTCAATTCATGATTTAAAATAAGGCATTAGCATATATAAAAAAATTGTTTCAACTGAAGCATTTTCTTAAGTGCTTATCAAGGTCATAATTAACACATTTCATCATCTCATTCCATCCTTCTTTCATCCCTTCAACAGGTTGGCTTTAGTTAGGGTTTGTTTTTCAATATGCATCAATTTCTTTTGTTTGGAATATGAAATTATACCTTTCCCGTCCCAATTTCCCAATCTCTCTATTTAATTTTTGAAAATCAAGGGTGCAAGAACCCTAGGTCATTTCATTTGGGGTTTCCTTCTCATTTTGCTTTAAAATATCAAAATACAAATATGAGAGTAAGGTTACTCTTACCGCATGATTTTAGACAGGATTTAGGTGAGGTTTTGGTGGTTTTCTTCTCCTCCTTTTTGTTTTTTTGTCCTTTTCCTATTTGTTGTTCCAACTGGCCCTCTATTCTTTTCTTCTCTTTATGTTTTTTTTTTATTTTCTTTTCCCTTTTCAACTCTCCTCTCACTCAAGCATTTAATGAGGGTGATATGGAAAGAGTGGTTTAGATGGAAATTTTGCAAGAGAGGGGTTGCAACTAGGGTTATGTTGTCAGTTTTGAGGGAGAGGGAAAGTCACCTATTTTTCCTCTCATTGCATTTATACTCCTTTTTAAATGAGGTAGGTTGTGTTGGGATGCTAAATACTCTTATCCTAGTATCCTTTAGATTATTCTTTGACCAGTTTCCTCATGTTTCCTCCTGATTTTGGCTGGTTCAATTTTTTTTTAACTGGGTTTTACAAATACTATCACCCCTAAAACATCTATCTAAGGTAAGTTACATTGTTGGTTTTGTATTAAATTGCTAAGGGTCAGTTGTGTTATGCTATTAGTGGTCTGTCTATAATATTTCTGACTCTAGCGTCAATAAATATTGTGGTTGATATTCTTGACTATGGCATTAACAAATACCAAAGTCAATATTTTTTACTTTGGCGCCAGTAAAAATAGGCTTTGGATTGTTTTACTCAAAACACTTCGTTATTTTTTATTTTCAAAATTAAAAAGTAATGGATTTGGATTATTGTTTTTTATATGCTGGCCCAATGAGATATTTTTTGGACCAAGCTTTTAATGCGCTTGATAAACTTGTTATCAAGCCAAAAAATACATGTAAAACCAACACATTTTTTAATGCCAAAATAAAAATGTCAAAACACATTTTTTATGATGCTAAGACATGCAAAATATTTTATTTTATTTTGTGGTTTGTTTTTTAATGCTAAAACATAGCAAACACTAAATTATGCAAAAGATATTTTTTTTCTTAGCTTGATCATAATGCAAATTTTTCTAAGAAAATAAATGGTTAAATATTTTTTGGTATTTTCCTTTTTTAGTTGTTTATTTTAACAAACGCTAAAAAATAAAATCATGCAACACTTACAATTATCACATGTAATCAAAACACATTAAATCATCCAAAATTTATTGTTGGATGGTTAAAAAGAGTTGTTGGAGCACCAAAGTTTCAAAAACAATTGTGGCACCTGGAATCACGCATCGTTACTGGTAAAACGAACACAATAGGTAGATCAGGTTATGCTCCTTCTCTTCTTTCTTCCTATGTTGATGATGTGAACACTGCCACCTACAAAACAAAGAAATCAAAATATAAGGCAATAGTTTTTTTATTTATTTTTATTTTTTAGATCTTTCTCTTTTTGTGTGTGTGTGTCTCTACTATAATTTCTTATTCTCTCTTCTGATTGCTTAAATGATGTCACGAAGCCAGTTAATCTTTAATAAGTTAAATTCAGTTCGTTCAAGAATTAAAGAATGTAAGAATCTATCACACAATAAACTGAAAAATTCAGAATTATTATTGATCAAAAGGTTTTTCGAAACTTAGGCTTACAAGAGTTTAAGTACTTTAAAAAATTTATCATAATGGATCTACCCTTGTGAGCTAAATTGTTACGCTTACAAAACTAAACAAAAACCTATACTAGTAAGCTCAAACCCTAATCTAAACAAGCCTTGAATCCTAGCTGAAAATAAATTATTAATTAGGTTCAAACAATCATTGGGCTATAACTGAAATAATAAAAATAAAAATCATAAGTTAATTCCCTATACTAATGTGAAAAGAGAAAAAAAAACAATACGATTCTGATATAAGGTTTATTTATAGCCTACAATATTGCCCAATAATATATCATTAAATACCACAAGTCCTTCTTTCCTTGTATAGCTAGGATGGCAAAAATCCTTATAAGAAAAAAATTCTGGAACATTAATGAATCCTTACCACACTTGGAAATTATGTTACAATCCATTAAAGATCCTTGTAAAACTAAGAAATTTCCAAAACAAGCATCTTTATAGGAAAATGATCATTGCCAGATAAAAGTCCACAAGTCAAAAGTAAGTAAATAATAAAATTTGTACAACCTATTTTAACTTGTATGGCAAGGCTTTCCTGAAATTTGATTCACTTGAAATTTTACCCCAACATAGCAAAATACCTCTGGAATTTTCTGGTAACATTTTAGCTTAATTCAACAGTTTGATTCGTAGTTTAGCTTAATAGCGTAAAATTTTATGATAGAAAATCTTATGTCAAAATCTGAATCTTGCTTTTCTTAGATCATATCGAAGTATGTATAAGTATACATGGAGGCTAGAAAACATTAACTTAATTAAGAACAAATTTCTATCTAAAAAAAGCAGCTTCCTTTTTAAGAAAAAAAGATGATTCCAAACCTTCTCTATCACCAGTCTCCAAGTCGACCTTTATTTACATCTCAATAAATCAATTATACCAAGACATAAATCATTGTCCATATTAATTCCGATAAGAGTTTTTTTTTTTGTGGAAATTAACCTTCAAACACAAATAGTAACACCATTGAAGATGTCGTTAACTGTCACTCTATTAAGCACGACTGAAAGACCTTCCATAGCTAGCTTAAAGAGATGGAGATAATGGATTGCCTTTTTAAATTCCTCTAGATACATTACATTGTTATAGGCAACCCAAAAACCAAAACATACAAACCAGTACGGAGTGCTAACACATTGTGAAATCCATCTATGTCATTTAAACCTAAAGCACTTAAAATTCATAACTTAGAGCTGGTTGTCCCACGAAACTGAATCAAATAATTTCTGAAGACTCAATTTTAAAGATTGGTCGTTAGATTCGCTACTTCTTCATACTATAAAAAAAAAATTTATTATTTAAGGATTATTAACAATTTCACTTCATATAATAAATTTCATTTATTATAAAAAGGATTGTTAACACTAACTCTAACATTACATCCAATATAAGGGGTTGAAACTTTTCATTTTCTTAAGGTCGCTGGGGTTATAAAGATTTATGTCTTGAAGAAGGATTCAATTATAGGATAGATTTGTGTTTAGTAATTAATCAGTGTCGTGTATCTTCATGGGCTATGCTTTTGCATTGTTTTTGTTGTTCGTGTCGTTTTGGTTTGTTGTTTCTGTTATTTCCTAGCTTAATTTTTTGCTTATAAAAAAATATAATAAAAGTTGGCTGATTTTGACTAATAATTCCATGTATCACCCTTCTCAACCTAGTAGACAACACCTTAGTTATGATCTTATAAAACCATTAACAAGATAAATTGGTTTAAATTAATATAAGAGAGCCCTAACAAAAAAAAGAGTAAATATAAGCAACAAGATTATACAGAATACAATTACTATATAAAAATATTAATTCAAAATTGTATTATTAAATATTTTCTTTTTAAATAATATGTCTCTAATTGTCAAAGAACTATCTTAACACAATAGCTTAAATTGTTAGGTGAGATCCCAATATATGATTTATATTATTATCTAACTCTAACACATCCCTTTAAGGCAGAGCTCATAGTAGAGGCAGAGCTCGCAGCAAACTGGTCATTGGCAAACAATTGGGAAGCAGTAGTGGGATAACCAAGAGAACCAACAACAACATACCTGATATGCTGCAAAGTAAAGGGGGCAAACCTATACCTGTACCTGCAGCATGATTATTAGATAGACATACATATGGTGATGGACAAGGTGAAGTTTCGGGCTGTTGCAGATGAGCAGAAATAGGTGTATGAGAAGGAGAGGCGCATGGGTGGACTCTACAATCCATAGGAGAGTGAAACAGTGGGGAGAGGAGGGGATTAGGTAGAAAGGTAGGATTGGAATGGTTAGAGGAGTGAGAGGTAAATTATGCAATCTATACAGATTTGTCAAAAGGAAAAACATGTTTATGAAAATGGACATGACGGGAGATATAAATGCGTTGAGATGTTGTGTCAAGACAACGATAACCAAGATGAGAATAGTTATAGCTTAAAAACACACATGGAGAGGAACAAAAGTCTAATTTATGATTATGATAGGGATGCAAAAATGAAAAACAAAGACACCCAAACATACACAATAAATGATAATCAGGAAACCATTGAAAAGATAATTAAAAGGAGATTTATTATCGAGGACAAGAGTAGGCATTTGATTGTTAAGATAAACGAAGGTTTCAAAAACATAATTCCAAAATCTTCATGGTGTTTTACACTGTCCTAGAAAAGAAAGACCAGTTTCCACAATATACCTATGACGACGTTCAACAGTTTCATTTTGTTCATGAGTATAAGGTCAATAATGATGAATACTAATGGTTTGAAAGAAAATGAATAACTTGTGATATTCACCACCCTAATTAGTTTGAACAAATTTAATTTTTAGCAAAAATTGATGCTCAACGAGAGTTTGAAATTGATGAAAAATATAGTAAACATTAGACTTGGCAACAAGAGGGTAATACCATATATATTTTGTATGTGCATCAACAAAAATAATAAAATAGCAAAAACCATCAAATGAAAAAAGAGTAGCAGGACCCAAAAAAATCACTAAAAAATAATTCAAATGGAGCATAAGTTTTGTGGCTCGTAGGTCCTAAAGACAGACACGATGATTTTCCTAACGGACAAGTTTGACACTGAAAATTAAGGTATTTAGAGTTATAAGCAATCTTATTTTTCGAGACTAAATAATTAAAAGTACGACGATGTCATAGATCAGCAGAAGCAGATACACAAGGAAACCACTAAGCTTGAGGAATTGACGTGACAAAAAACTTGGTCAAAGCATAGATACCATTTTTACTCTGATCGGAAAATAGCAGTGTCTTGGTGTTGGGATCTTTGACATAAAACACAAATAGATGAAATTCTAAATAAAAATTGATATCAAGACCAAATTTTAAAACCAAAAGCAAAGGTTTTTTTAATATATGGGACATGAAGAACATTAGAGAAAGTGAAAGTATGATGTGGTGTATGTATCTTAGTATGACCAATATAAGATATGTGATGTCCCTTACCATCACCAACATGCAAGTGATCATTACCGAGATATGGTTCGGACCCTATCAAATTTGCAAGATCAGGTGTGATGTGCTTATTGGCACTAGTGTCAGGAAACCAATCTATAGAACTTGTTTAGAAAATATTGCTCAGTGCCAGATTTGCACTAGAATATTGGCCATGACACTGAAGTTAAGAATATTGACGGGCTAAGTGGCCGGAGACTTGACATAACTGGCACCGGACATTAGACTACTGTGAAGAGCCATGTTGCCTCTTAATTCGCTGCCAATTTCCCTACCTCCAGTCATTATTAGAAGGCCCGTTGAAGCTACAAAAATCAAACCTGGAAGCAAACCTGTGTTCTCTGCCGTTGCTAGAATTGGGATGCCACCCTCCCTGAAATCGTTCTCTACCTTTACCAAAGGAATTAGAAGACTGACGTTGGACAATAATAGCTGAAAGGAGCTGGTTTGGTGTGGGAAGTAAAGGAGCACTAATGGCTGCATAACCCATAGATTGAAGGAAGGTCTTGTGAAGAAATTTGTGAGTTAGGAGATGAACGAAAGAGGTTCTGCTTTGGTCGCGAGACTTGTTACAAAGTCTTTGAACTCACCCTGAAGACCATGAAACACATACAAATTAAAGTCCTATAGTGAAACTTGTTGGACAGCAACGACTAATTCATCAAATAATGCATTAAATTTTTGGATAAACCTAGTGACCAAATCATCACCTTATCGAAGATCTTGAAAAGAACCATGAAGTTGCATACGAGAATTAGACAAAGAAGCGAGAGCTTGCTCAAGAGTGCATCAAACAGAATGCAAGGTTTGGCATTCAATAACAAGATAGAGAACATTTATTAAGAGCGAAGAAAGCAGTGCACTTAGAATAAGTTGGTCCTACTATTTCCAATGAAGAAAAAAATGATTAACCTCAAGAGAAATACCATTAGCAGCAACCACATGAAGAGAAGGACACGAGAGGGAGCCATTAACAAATTGGAAAATACATTGTCCAAAGAGATATGGCTTCATCTATATTCGTCAATACAAGTAATTTGTGTTTGTAAGTTTCAGATAAATAACTTGATGGGTATTAGAGAGTGGAACAATAGCATCCACTAAAGCAAGATGAATGGTAATAGAAACGACAACAAAAGTCTGCAAATTTGAAACATCCATGTTGGCAAGATTCCGGCCAACATCAGCAGGAGTAGAGTGTAGAATAGAGGAAGAGAACAAGTTCTTTAGAGGCACGACAGGAGTAGGGGAAGCCTCCAATATAGACGGGGAAGAGAAAGTCTACAATCTCGGTGTAATAGAGGAGAAGGTTTGCACCGGTGGTGCAGCAGAGGCAGAGGAAGTCTGCACCGGTGGTGCAGCAAAAGGGTCCATTAAAGAGAAGAAAAAAGAGTTTTAAGTTATTTAGGGCTTTGATACCAAGTTAAGAATAATAGGAGGCTTAACTTGTTAGTTAGCCAACATTTTCTATTTATATGTGTAGGATAGTATACAATAGTAAAAGTAAAGATTACAACACTAGAGTAGTTCTATAGTATTTTCTATATATATACATTCTATAATACTAATAAATTTACAACTTCTTAAATAAATATAAAAACTATTCTAAACAATTTAAAAGGATTAATAAATTAATAATTGTATATGTGCCAGCGCTACATCGGTTTAGAAGATTTGAACATATATATTTATGTCTAAGAAGTCAAGAGAGCTTGGACATACAAGCTAGGAGCATCTTTTTTTTTTTAACATAGAGTACACCCACACTAGATTGATTAATTTCTATTGATTAAAACGGACAAATAACGTAAGCAGTGGCCTATAGTGGAATGGAATTCCACTAATTAAGATGCCAAAAACGAATCCCCATG
>Ga0325402_1006385_pt1 | contig 11138 bp, 8 predicted proteins | sample PopdelMetagenome_22_FD_207212 | JGI IMG/M metagenome (GOLD analysis project Ga0325402, IMG submission 207212) | Populus deltoides microbial communities from Bellville, Georgia, United States - Xylem-PdKOR-R3 | ecosystem: Host-associated > Plants > Phyllosphere > Stem > Wood/Secondary xylem...
ACTCAAAAGCTAGACTCCGCAACATAAACGATGTCTTTGTTTTCGCAAAGCAATGTCAACAAGTTTATTACACATACACCCCTTCATTTAGAAAGGATCGATCAAGAGTGGATTGGTTGTCCATTTTGAAAACGAAACCCCGGGGTCGTGTCGAGGTTGTTCAAGATGAGAACGAAGACACAAGTGTGCGAAATGAAGTCTTTCAAGTTAGTGAGTTGGTTGAACCATATCGAGTTGCGCCTTCAATTGAAATGGAAGAAAATTCAAATTTTCGTGTTTTTGATGATAGTCTTGTTGATGTTGACGCAGGGGAGTTTAATGTTGAATTTACCTAAGTATTAGTAATTGAATATTTTGGAATAATTGTTAATTTTACTCTAGTATTGCATGATTTGTGTTTAATTTTTTCCATTAATTTTACTTGTTAGTCTAGAGTTTTTTTTTTTATTTATTGAATATATTTTATTGTTGTATTGGTATAATTATTGAATAATTTGTTGAATTGTAATTCTTAATGTTGAATTTACCTTAGGATTAGTAATTGAATATGTTGGAATAATTAGTATAGATTTGGTCAATTGGTTGTGGCTATTGTTAATATGTGCAAGTTTGTGGATTTGGGTAGTATCCAGTATAGGGGAGGTGTTGTCGAATTTTTTTTAACATTTGAATTTAATTATATAATTATTTGTATAAAATTATGTAAATGCGTAAAAGAAAAACCAGAGTTGGTCGCTCATGTATGGTCACAACTAGTTCATCTAGCAGCGAGGATGATATTTCCTTAGGTGTCTCTTAAGAAGAGGCACCTACACCACCTGCGCCGTCAACCGATGTTGCCTCTTCTAGCGCTACTTCATAGCTTAGAGGCGGTGTGTCTTCATAACGGAATCAATTTATCCGCAAGTACGAGGCACAGTGGAAGGACGACTTTTCAATGTAAGTTTGTTAAGGTTTTAGTTTTTTTTAAAAAAAAACAATTACAACAATCACTATTGAATTTATTTCATTTATTTTCATGTTCACAAACATTGAGGCCACCCGAGTAATATCATCGGCATTTAAATCATCGATAGAGATTCCATTGTTTCAATGGAGTCAGATATCCAAGCATCCTGAATGGATGCCTCAAATCAATGCATGGTTTGACAAATTTGAGGTTGGTGTTAATTTATAATTTTCAGCTTATTTCTAATAAATTATTAATATAATTGTAAATAAATTATTATTTTTATTTAAAATTATTTATTTATACATAGGACAAATTCTGCTGGGATAGTGAGCATAACACTGTTGCGAGGAGGGTGTGGGAAAATCACGCGGCAACTAGGTAACATCAAAAACAATACAAGATTTTTTTAAAACAAAAATTTATGTTTTGAAATGTAATTTTTGATTTCGTGAAGTAGGTTGTGTGATTTTTGGTATGAAGCACAAAAAAGGGCAAAAAAAACTCGCAAGAGATAGGAGTTTTCAAGGCTTGAACGATGTTACGGTTTGGAGGGATTTCAAACCGATATACATCCCGGAAGATATATGGCCGCACTATCTTGAGCACGTGACGTTTGAGCGGTTCACACGATGCTCACAGTCCGGTGCTGGCAATCGGAATCTGCCAATTCATGGCTCGGTGACAACACACACTAGTGGCTCCGTTCCGTTTGCTGCACATGTGAAACGGATGGTAATATTAATTTAAATGAAATATATCGTTAAATTAAGTTGTTGTTAATAAATCTTTTTTCATTACAGGCTACGTCTCTTGGACGTGAGCCGAGCCCGATGGAGTTGTTTATGAAGACGTACGTGCGGAGTCAAGCTTGCTAAAAGGGGGCGCAACAGTTCGTTGATAACCATGCTCAATATTTCGTGGTATGTTTGTTCAACCATTTTATTTTGTAAGTTATTATGTTTATTGAATTAAATATGATGATTACTTTTTTTTTTAATTTTCAGGAGACCTATAATAATCGGTTGAGGGAGAGATACGGGGACGATATTTTGACCCATTCGGAATTCGATCCGGATTTGTGGATGGAGGTTGGATCGTCAGGTGGACCCGATAAAAATCGGGTTTACGGGCTCTCCAACACTACGACCGACAACTTGCGGATGGCCCGTAGTGTTTCAACCATTGGGAGCTCCCAATCAATATCGAGCTCCCAATCTAAGGAGTTTGTGGCCTTGCAGCAACGCACGGCTCAGCTCACCGAAAGTTACAACCACTTATCAGCGGAGTACACACAACTCAAAGCGTCTCATGCACAACAAAGAGCGGAGTCTACACAACAAAAAGCAGCTTATAAACAGCTTCACAAAGTGGTCATGAACATGGCAACACAGAGTGGAACATGTGCGCCTAATTCTTTTTAGCCGTATAACCACCAGCCTCCTCCTCCAGGATCTCCTCCTCCTCCTCCAGCTCCACCTTTATATTAATTTGTAATAAACATTATTTACCTTTAAAATTTCATTTAATATTTTTTTTGAAACACATTCAGTTTATAATGAATATTATTTAACTTTGATTTTTTGTTTTTGATGTTTAATATAAATTTTATTTGCATAATTGGTTTTTATTACCATTTTTATTTAATTTTATATAATGTTTTCTCAATAATTTTTTTTGAAAAAATTTAGAAAAAAAATATTATTACCGACGGAATGAATCCGTTGGCATTTGACAGTACGTTCACCGACGCATTTACATACGGATATATTCGGTCGGTATTTCATACACTCACCGACAGAATTACCAATGGACTAAATCCATCAGCATTCAACAGTAGCTGCCACTATTACCGACAACTTTACAGACGGATGTATTCGGTCGGTATTTCAAACACTCACCGATAAATTTACTGACGGTATATAGCCGTCGGTAAATCATGATATCATCGACGGTATGAAAATCCGTCTGTATATTTCAAGCGGGAAACTTTTTTTTGGTGCGCAAATTCCGTTTGTAAAACCATCGGCAAATGGTTTTTTTGTTTTTTCGACCGATATAGCGACGGAATGGGGAATCACCGACGAAGGGAAAGCCGACAGACGTAATCCGTCGGTGAAGATGCCAGTAAATAAATCACCGACGAACTGTTAATCACACACCGACGGAATATTTCTGTTGGTAAAATTGTGAAATCTTGTAGTGAATTGACAACATTTTTATTAAACATGTTTTTAATATTTAGGTTGACATGTCGCCTAGTTTTAGGGACAAACGTAAATCTAGTATGATGTTTTTAACCCTAAAATGAGTTCAAAAATGTGTTAGTGAGTTTTCATCAAATCAATGGCATTTTTAAACTTAGTTTTAACAACTAGATTAACGAGTCTCCTAATTTTAGAGACTAACATAGGCTCAACATGTTGCTTTTAATTGAAAAAAGATATATAAAAAACTATTGAGTTGCGGCCCTCTTGATTCAAGGTCCAACATTAGCTAGAAAAAAATTGATCAATAATATATGACTTGTGAGTAATCTCATAAAAAAATTAGACAATTAATGGCATGCATAAAACATGTTTAGGAAAAAACACATGACTAAGGTAACATTTTCTTTAGAAAAGATGCAATAAGGGTTATGTTTATCTTGCTTTAAACACAACTAACCCCTTACTCAAATTTTTAGAACTAGTGCATGTTTTAGGATTCTTAGTTTTCTTAAAAACTAGGTGACAACTTTATTTTTTTTTTCCCTGTAATTTCAGAGGTCTCATATTCATGTCGGGTAGCGACAACATATGCAAATTGCTAAGAAATATTTCGTTGATAAATTAAAGATCGACATTGCAAAATAAAATTTTAGTTTGCAATTTAAAAAATATTATAAGAACAAGGACCAAATTTAACAAAAAAAACAAGCCTTTTTTTTTTTTAATTTTGGTGTATAAAACTTCACTTTGATCTCTTAAGCATTATTTGACCCGTATTGTTTTAGCATTTTACATCTCATCTCTAAGCTTAATTTTTTTTTTCTTCATGTTTTGGTCTCTAAACACTAAGAAAGGAGAGAAAAGGTCAAAGAAAAAGGTTGAGAGGAGAGAGAGTTTGACTAGCCATATATTCTAGCCATAAAAAGTGTTGATTTTAGTTTCAATGGGTTTGTCTATTGCAAGAGGAGTTAAATGGAGGTGATGTTGCCCCTTCAACCATTATGAAAAAATAAATCATGGTTTATTAAGTTTTTTTTATTAATTTAATTTTTTTCTATTGATTTAAGGTTGTTTTGGGGTTAAGAATGAGTTTATTTAGGCTCATGAGATTTTGTTTAGGTATTTTAAAGTGAAAAGAAGTTAAGAATGAGTTTTTAAGATTTAAAAACTCGAACCTTGATTTTTCAATTACTAAAGGTGATCAGAAATTGTCCAGACTTGTTGTCTATTCAATAAATGATATATAATTTGTTAAAAAAAGATAGAGCGGTAATAAACCAAGAGCAATTAGACTTTTCAGTTTAGCCAGACGCATGCCTAACCTGTTAGGGCTAATAGAGCTTAACTTTTCATTATTATTTTTTATTTAAAATTTAATAACAACCACTCTCTCTCTTTATTTTTTAAATAGTATAGTTTAACTATTTTTTAAAAAAATATTTTTGAATTTGTTTTTTGATTTCATAATACTTCAAAGAGATTATTGTAATTTATTTATAATGTTTTTCTTATATTTCATATAAATAAGCTGTATTTTTATGATGCATTTATAAAAATAAAAATTATTTGTTCTTATTAACCTGGATTAACCTATAATAGAAAATAAATAAAAATGTATAAGATAAAAAGAGATAATTAGGTTGAAATATTTACATGTACAAGATCTTTTGTTTTTATTAAGAAGATTATCTTCTCGTTTTAATATTTAACTAGTATTAATAACCTTTTATTTATTTATTTATTTATTCATTTATATATATATACACACACACTCTTAATTTATTTTAGTAAGAATAAACATATATTTTTTTTTCAATTAAAAAAATCCATGATATTATATAATGTGGATATCCTTTTCTTTTATATTAAAAATTAACTTGAATTTAGAGCATTTGATATAAATAGTTTGATTTAGTTCATGATTACTCGCAATGTTATCTGACCCAATCCGAGGGTTGACCCGGCCAAGGATCCGGGTCCCGGATTACACGAGTTGACCCGGGTCCACCGGAATCAACATGAAAAAAATTAAAAAAATTGAAGTTTTAAAATTTCACATGAAAAAATTAAAAAACAATCCATGTGAATATAGACTATAAATGTTATAAATAATAAAGTTTTAAAGATTATTTCCAAAAGTTTTTTATTCTACATTGAAAAAATACTGTGTTAATATGTTATTATCCTTTTAAGTTGAAGTATTTAAATTAAAAAGGTTATTTATTTCTAATTGAAAAAACATAACTTTTTTCTTGTGAACATAAAGTATATATACTGAAGGATTTTATATCCCATATTAAAAAAATAATAACCAACTATATATATATATATAAAAGGAGTCTCTGGCTAGGAGAAAAAACACATTTGAAAAAAAAACAAGTCTCAACTGGGTTTTGCTGGGTCACCTGTGTCATGGGTCAACCTAGCAAGTCAACTGGGTTTTGCCGGGTTTTTGCTCATCCCGATCTTTTACCTTACCTAAACCGGTTCAATTATCGAATCCTGGTTCAATTATCGAATCCTGGATTGATTCACTGGACTGGTCCAATTGTAATAACTATACTTTTTACAGCTTAAATAGCATGTTTTTCTTCAATGGAATAGAAAAAATACATTCTGATTTGAAAATTGATTGAACCTTTCTTAATTTTAATAATCATGATTAATTACAAGATGATTAGTTAAATGTTTGTGCCTTTACGGTACAATAAATGCATATACTCGACAATTCCTTCTCATGCCCAGGAGATAAACGACGTAGTTTATATAAAACCCATAAGGCCAAAACCTTGGAGCCTTTGTCGCTTAAGAAACCTAGCCTTCTTCCTCTACAAAACGGCGTCATCCCAATTCCCAACTAGGCAGGCGTTTATAACTTTGAGTGGAGATTTTACAAGCACCGCCGCTGTTACCCGAACTAATCTAGCATTTGGAAATACAAAGCCATGAAGATGATAGAGAAGAAGAGAAAATCGAGAGACGGTAAGAAACATGATAGACCACAAAAATTTACCAAAAAGTCCAAATTCAGCAAAAAATACGGCAAGAGTGAGGACGAGAAAAGGCGAACCGGTCCACGCTTACCTCAATCTCTTAGGAAAGAGCTCGATCGAATCAATCCTAATGACCAGTCCTGCAGTGAAGAAGATGAAGGTATTAACGGCGACGTTTATGAATACGAGGAAGGAGTGCCTGAAGAGGAATCAAAGAAGAACCGCCGCTTCGATTCCGTTGAGAATTACGAGTATAAGTTACCTGAGGATTTTAAGGTTTCTAGCTCTCTCTCCCTATATATATATATATTTATTCATAGCATAGCTTGTCTAGAAATTATTTTCTGTTTAATTAACAGCTAGTACGACTGCTGGATTTTACTTTAGAAGAGTGGATTTCGTGTGTTATTAGACGTTGTTCTATTTCTTGATGGCATCGGAATTTGCTATACTGATTGACTTTTTTTTTTAACTCTACTCATTTTGCTAAAATGATGGCTTTTTTTATCTACCAACATTGGTTTTCTTAGATGGTATCTCAAATATTTTTTCAATTAATGTAGGATGAGAATGTTGAATCGGATGACGACGATTATGACTTTGATGGTGGCGAAAAAAAGATTGCTGACCATAAGGGTAAAAAGGGAGACCTAGATCAACTTGGTGATGATGTTGAAGATGAAGATGATGAACGGCATCTGAGGATGTTGCAAGGAATCACTGGAATGCCAAGTCAGGCCTTTCAAGGTATCACTTCCATTTCTCAAGATTAGTAGGGTACATGATATTATTTTCATGTACAATGCATGCTTACTTGTTTACCAATGAAGTTAGGGTACTTGAAGCTGAAATGTGTGTAAGCATCTTTTACATCTAGACATGTTCAGAGATGCAGGCATGAATTATGTATAGGGGATACCATTTGAGAGGAAAACATTCTTCATGCTCATGTAATTATTTTTTGGGTTCCAGTTGTGTTTGAGTAGGTGTCTTGTTTTTACATCCATTTATGGATTCTTATTGTGTTGTATATTTGGAATATAAACTTAGTCAAGGTTACAGCATTACTATTTTCACCTCATATATTTGCCTTCATAAAATATCTGCCTGCTGCTTTTGTGTTTTAGTAATTAGAGGTTTGAATGGCCCCGAATCTTATGTTGTTCCCAGGCCGGAAGAAAAACAAAGTTGTTGTATCCGAGGGATATCCAGAATCTGAATATAATCCTACTCGTGATGTTCTGGATGGTGATGGCCGCATTGCTATTGAAGACCTTCTTGAAAGCATTCAAGGAAGACCTGGTTATAGAGAGCTTCGAAATATAACTCGTCATGTGGAGAAAAAAGGAAAGCTTCTTCAAGCTCCACTTCCCAAGGAGGATCGAGACAGGTTAGAAAGGAACGCTGCTTATGAACAATCAAAGAAAGATATTACAAGATGGGAGCCTTTGGTCAAGAGGAATAGGGAGGCACCTACCATTATTTTTGATAAAGATACAGATTCAGGGTTTTCAACTGTAGGGGCAATAGCGTCCGAATTTGAGCCTAGAACTGAGTTTGAGAAGAAAATGTCTTCATTATTTAATGATGACAAGGTTATGGCAGCTCATAAAGAAGATGGCTCAAGGCTTCTTGAATTAAATAAGGTATGGAGGCCATAAATATTCTTTGCTTGATTCAATTTAGTGTCTTAATATTTTCTATATGCAGGTCACCTATGCTCCTGTGTTCTTTCTGTTACCCATATTTTTGCAGTTTTCTTGCCATTTTTTGATTCACATATTTCTGACTCAGGTTGATCTTCTCTATGTCTTTAAAAGCAAATATCCAATACTTTAAATATGTTATTTATTTGGTTGAGTATTTTTTCTCGATCAGCAAAGAGATTCTCAAGATAACAGTTGCATATGGGAACAGTAGGGGAAAAAAGAGGTGGTGCTAAGAGTAGGGATTGGGTGATCTGGACAATTTTTGTTTAATTTTTAGCTTAGAGAAATCGGTTGTCATAGTTTTGGTGCCTGGGTGCCTGAAAGTTGTTTGTCTCATCAGGCTTAATTGTATATTGATGCATGATTTGCAGTTTTTCTTTATTTTATTGCAAAACTGATATTTTTCATGATGCTTGGAAGATATCCCTTGAAGATTACGTAAACAGTCGAAATCATATTGCAAAAATGCGGAGCCTTCTTTTCCGCCATGAGGTGAAGATGAAACGCGTCAAGAAGATAAAATCAAAAACATACCATCGGTTGTTGAAGAAAGAAAGATTGAAAGGATCTGTAGGAATGCCGATGGATGCAGAAGAAGCCAAAGAACTGGCAATGAAGCAAGAGTTCAAACGTGCAGAGGTGATTGATCATTTTCTATATATTTAATAAATACATTCGGAAAATCAAACTGTTTATGTCCTTGAAACTCTTATCATGATTAATGAAACTATAAAAAAATTTATAGTTACCATTGAAATAATTAAAAAACTATCCAAATTTTGATAGATTTCAAAAAAATTCTGAAAAACAAATTCCTCATGTCCCTAAAATTTTAAAGATAATTAATGAAACTCAAATGCTCACTCTTATCCTTGCACATTTGATGCAGGAACGCATGACCTTAAGGCACAAAAACCAATCGAAATGGGCACAACGTATTGTTAAGCGTGGTTTGGATGCCCAAGATGAAGGTACTCGAGCTGCTATGGCTGAACAACTCCATCAGCATGCTCTTTTGACTAGGAAAATGAACTCTATGAAGGACAGTAGCAGCAGTGATGACAGCAGCGATGAAGAAGATAGTGAAAATGCAGGTGGTTCAGACGAGGACAAGGCACCTAATTTGCTAGCACAAGCAAGAGAGAAGACAAGACGAGTATTAGAAGAAGATGATGAAGTGCCTGATTCGGGAGTCCTTTCTTTACCTTTCATGGTAATGTCTGCTTTTTATATGCTTCTCTTCTTTAAACTGATGCTTGCCTTCTTACTACCCCCTCCCCTCTTGCTCCTCTCTTCCCAGGGAGAAACTTTAACACCTTGCTTGAAAATGATACTCTTCCAGTCATTTGCTTCTTCCCTAAGATTTTTCTATGGATCCTTTAAATAAATTTTCTATCTTTTCTCATTATTTTTCTTTTTAATTTGCTTTGGTATAGAAAAGGGCATTGAAGAAAAAGAAGGAAGCAGCTGATGAAGAAGGTAGGCTTGCTATTCAAGAGTTTGAATCGTCATTGATGCAGCTGGAGGATGCAGATGGGGCAGAAATTACAAAAACAGGCAGTGTGAGTGGTCGAAGGGTGTTTGGTGCATCTAAAATGCAGGTTATAGAACCTATAGAACCTAAAAATAAGATCAGATCAAGCAGTTATTCCAGTGATAGTGAAGCTGAGTTGGAAGCTGAAGAAGACATTGATGTTGGTTTAGGCAGAACAGATGATGTGCAAAATAATATCGATGTCAATTCTGTTTTGCTTGATGTAGATGCCAACACTCCTCGGGATTCTGTTTTGAAGGTAATGGATTTTGGTTTCTTTCCAGCCTATATTGAAATTGTATCTCTTTTGCTGAGGCTGCAAACCTGAAAAACATAATTCTTTGCAGATTTCTGAACTTGTTAAAGACCTAGGTCCCAAGACGACATATGAAGTCTCTATGCTTCATTCAGACACATGGAAAAAGGTAATGTTTGCCTTCTTTTTTTTAAACTTGTATCTGTTCTTCCATATGGATGCATTGGGTAACCTGAGAATAAACTGCACATAACTAGCAGATGAGCAGCAGTCGAAATGAAGTTGACACCAGTGGCAAAAGGTCTCGGAAAGTTGTTGAACCTGTTACCCATAATCGAGATATAGAATTAGAGGTATGATCTCATCTGCTGTACTCTTTTTTTTCTTCTTATAATTGGCAGCTTCTTACAATTTTTACTCTTCTCTGGATCCCTGAAGGAATTTGGGGAGGATAGTGATGCGGATAGTGAAGGGCAGATGCTGGATGGGATTTTGTCTTCAGAGCACAAATCATCTTACAAGCTTCCTTCCCAAGCAGAGCTTATACGTGAAGCTTTTGCAGGGGATGATGTGCAAGAAGAATTCAGCAAAGATAAAGAGGAAATTATGAACGAGGAAAATCCTGAACCTGAAAAACCTGTTCAACTTCCTGGCTGGGGCCAATGGACTCGTGTACAGAAAAAGAAAGGTTTGCCTTCATGGGTTGTGGAAGAGCATGAAAATGCAAAGAGAAAAAGGGATGAGGCTCTGAGGAAAAGGAAGGATGCACATCTTAAACATGTTATCATCTCAGAGAAGTTGGATAAAAAGGTTAGTGATGTTTGTTGTATGATTCACCAGGCATCCTTTTCTGCTGTCTCCTGTTGAAAATCACATTGTGATATTGAATATAAAAACCAGTGTCCTTTAAGTTCTGGCTAAGAAGCTTTCAATTGAACGAGAGTATTATTTTGAGATTGTAATATTGATTAAGTTGAAATGCTACTTGTTTAGGAAAAAAATCATCATTTGTGAAATGCTGTGAAGATGAAAGACTGTTTTCCTGTTCTTGTATCAAAGTGATTGTTTGCTAGCTTGAGCTTGGGTTGCTGCCCTTTTGTGTTGTTTTTCCTTGTAGGTCCAAAGATTTTGGTATTTGTTGTGGTAGTTAAATAATCTGTACCATGTTTGGATTTTGCAGGCAGAAAAATTGCTTACAGGAACACTGCCTTACCCCTTCACATCGAAGGAAGTTTTTGAGCAGAGCATCCGCATGCCTATAGGGCCTGAATTCAATCCTGCAACAGCTGTCAGAGCTCTTAATCGGCCTGAAGTGAGTGATTTTCTCACAAATTCACATTCCTATATTCTTATGATTAACTTTGATTGTTCATTTTTGGATGTGGAAGGTCTTTGTATTATGAAAAATTTGATGAGTCTGGCTAAAATGCATTTGTATATGTTATGCTTTCTCTATATCTCGTGGATGCTCGATTATTTTACCGCAA
>Ga0325402_1006387_pt1 | contig 11137 bp, 5 predicted proteins | sample PopdelMetagenome_22_FD_207212 | JGI IMG/M metagenome (GOLD analysis project Ga0325402, IMG submission 207212) | Populus deltoides microbial communities from Bellville, Georgia, United States - Xylem-PdKOR-R3 | ecosystem: Host-associated > Plants > Phyllosphere > Stem > Wood/Secondary xylem...
CCATTTAGTGGCTTTCTCGTAATTTGAAGAGCATTAAAACCCTTGTCTGATTTTCATTTAATTAGCTTCACACAGCTGTTTTGCCTAAGTAAAGAACAAATGTTTGATTGATTGAGCACATCGTTTATAGGAAAATTAACCTACCTTTGTTTGCAAGCAAAGAGTTGCAGAGAAAACAAGATAGTGGCAAAAACAGGAGAAAGGTTTAATTTCAGGGGCATTTTTGGATAAAGGAAAGAGTAGGCTCGATTGTCATTGTGTTGTAGGCAGTACGTGACAGTACTCTTAGCTAATGACAAATGGTCCTTTAAGTCCTCTAGTGCTTACAGGCACCTACTCAGTTATTCATAGCAGAGCACTGATCCCATGTCTGCCTGTTCACTGTATTTCGTGTTGTGGCCATTACGAACTTCATCAATCAGTTACTCATCCAAAGTCCAAACTCTAGTCTACGTGAGCGTTTTGAGAGTGTGTTGGGTATATTTATAAGTACGTTTAATTTAAAATAACATCGAATTAACTTTTTTAGTAATTTTTTTTTATAGTTTTGACATATTAATATTAAAAATAAAAAATATATATATTAATATATTTTTAAGTGAAAAATAATTTAAAAAAACAAAAAAATTGAGAACTATTTTTAGAGTTCAATATTTTTTTTTCAATTTCATTACCCAACATTAGATTTACCAAGTATTAGACTTTATAATTTATTTCGATTAACTTTCTATAGAGTTATCTCAATCTCTTTACTTAGGTTTGACAGGTTAATGTAGGTTGAGTTGAGTTATTGTTTTTGTCCTTTTTTATTTGATTTTATTTTTAATTTAATCCTTCATTGAGTTGATTGAGAATTAAGTTTCATAATTTATTTTTTATTTGCTTTTTATGGGGTTATCACAGTCTTATAACCCGGATCACGGGTTAAGCCGGTTGACTTGGGTTTTTTTTCTTTTTTTTGTTGGTTTCTTTTTTAATCTCATCAATCAATGTTAAGTTGGCTGAGAATTATGTTTTATAATTTGTTTCAATGTGCGTTCTATGAGGTTTAGGCTTTATAATTTGTTGCAATGTGCATTCGATGAGGTTTTTCTGGTATCATCACCCAGATTACGAGTTTGTTTTGTTGACTTGGGTGGTTTTTTGTGCCTTTGTTTTTCATTTTTTTTTTGTAATTTCATCATTCAAAATTGAGTTGATTGTGAATTGAGTTTTATAATTTATTTTAATATGTTTTTTATGAGGTTATCTCAGTCTCATGATTCAGGTTTGAAAGATTAACTTAAGTCAACTCGGCTCATTTTTTCAATTGAATTTAGTTTTCATTTTCATTTTTCAACATTGAGTTGATTAAGAATTGAGTTTAATAAATTTTTTTTTCTATGGGGTTATCAGGATTTCATGATCTGGGTAGCAGATTTGACAAGTTAACCTGAGTCAATCTAATATATTGCCGTTTCAATACTTAAAAAAAATATCTTCTTGATTTTTTTGTGTTAAACTACATTTTCTTCGGTCATCTAAGTTGTCTTGTACCTGTCAAGTCGACTAGGTCACATCAATTTAATCCCTATATGGTTTTAATTTTTTTTCCTACTAAAAAATAAATTAACAACACTTGAATATTTTTTTATGTCCAGAAAAAAAATTAACCTAACTAGCAACATAGTGCAAACAAATATATGGGGTTATCACGGTCTTATAGCCCAGGTTACGGGTTAAGCCAATTGACTTGTGTTTTTTTATCTTTTTTTAGTTGATTTTTTTTTCAATTTTATTCTTCAATATTAGGTTGTTTGAGAATTAGGTTTTATAATTTGTTTCATTATGCGTTTTATAAGGTTTTCTGGTCTTATCACCAAGTCACGAGTTTGTTTTGTTGACTTATGTAGTTTTTTTGTGTTTTTTTTTTAATTTTATCCTTTAAAATTAGGTTAATTATGAATTGAGTTTTATAATTTGTTTCGATGTGCTTTTTATGGGGTTATTCCAGTTTCATGAGCTAGGTTTGAAAGGTAAACTTGAGTTGACTAAACTCATTTTTTTAGTTGAATTTAGTTTTTAATTTTATTTTTTAATATTGAGCTGATTGAAAATTGAGTTTAATAATATATATTTTTTAATTTATTTTCTATAGGGTTATGAGAGTCTCATGACCTGGGTAGTAAATTTGACGGGTTAACCCGAGTTGATTTGAGTCGATCTAATAAGTTGTCGTTTCAATACTTAAAAAAGGATATCGTCTTGATTTTGTTTTTGTTAAACTACATTTTTCTCGGTCATCCGAGTTATTTTCGGACCTGTCAATTCGACTAAGTCACATCAAGTCAATTCCTATATAGTTTTAATTTATTTTTCTACTAAAAACACGTTAACAACACCTGAATATTTTTTTATATCAAGAAAAAATTAAACTCGATTCGCAATGTAGCTCAGACAATTTTATGAGGTTATCATAATCTTATAACTTTGGTCATGTGTTAATCTGGTTGACTTGGGTTTTTTTTCCTCCTTTTTTTAGTTGATTTTTCTCAATACTAGATTGACTAAAAATTAAGCTTTATAATTTATTTTAATGTGCGTTCTATGAGGTTTTTCTAGTCTCATCACCCGGGTTACAAGTTTGTTTTGTTGACTTGGGTGGTTTTTTGTGTCATTTTTTTTTAAATTTTATCCTTTAAAATTGGATTGATTGTGAATTGAACTTCATAATTTGTTTCAATGTGCTTTTTCTAGGTTATCTCAGTTTCATGACCAAGGTTTGAAAGGTTAACTTGGGTCGACACACCTTCTTTTAATTTAATTTAGTTTTCAATTTCATTCTTCAATATTGGGTTGATTGATAATTGAGTTTAATATATATAGGATTATCAGAGTCTTATGATCTGGGTAGCATATTTGGTAGGTTAATCTGAGTTGATCTAAGTTGATTTAATATGTTATTATTTCAATACTTCAAAAAAGATGTCTTAATTTTTTTGAGTTAAACTATATTTTTCTCGGTCATCTGGGTTATCTTTAGACCTGTCAAGTTGACTAGGTCATATCAAGTTAATCCCTATATAATTTTAATTTTTTCCACTAAAAATCACATTAACAACACCTAAATATTTTGATGTCTAGAAAAAATTTAACCCGACCCACAACATAGCACCAACAATTATATGGTGTTATCATAGTCTTATAATCCGGGTCACGGGTTAAGCTAGTTAACTTGAGTTTTTTTTTCTTATTTATTTTCAATCTCATCCTTCCATATTAGTTTGACTGAGAATTAGACTTCATAGTTTGTTTCAATGTGCATTTTATAAGGTTTTCTGATTTTATCACCCGAGTCATGAGTTTGTTTTATTGACTTGGGTTGTTTTTTGTGTTATTTTTTTTTTTAATTTCATCCTTCAAAATTAGCTTGATTGTGAATTGAGTTTCATAATTTGTTTTGATGTGCTTTTTATGGAGTTATCCCGATCTCATGACCTAAGTTTGGAAGGTTAACTTGAGTCGTCTCAACTTGTTTTTTTAATTGAATTTAGTTTTCAATTTTATTCTTCAACATTTGGTTGATTAAAAATTAAGTTTAATATATTTTTTAATTTGCTTTCTATAGGGTTATTAGGGTCTCATGACCTGGGTAGCAGATTTGACAAGTTAACCTGAGTTGATCTGAGTCGATCTATATTTTTCTTGGTCATCCGAGTTGTCTTTGAACCTGCCAAGTTGATTATGTTATATCAATTCAATCATTATATAGTTTTAATTTCTTTTCTACTAAAAAACTCATTAACAACACTTATATATTTTTTTATGTTCAGAAAAAATTCAATCCAACCCACAATGTAGCATAAACAATTATCTAGTAATATATTAAAATCCCTTGGCATTTCACTGTAGCAGTAACCAATGAAATGTTAAGGCATCATGCACTTTAGTCCTAAAAAATTAAAAAAAATTTGAGAACTATTTATTTTTTTAGTGTTCAGCTTGTTTTTCTCTTTCAATTTCATCCTTCAATATTAGGTTTACTAGGTATTAAACTTCATAATTTTTTTCAATTTGCTTTTTATGGAGTTATCCTGATCTCCTTATTCAAGTTTATCAGGTTAATCTGGGTTGACTTGAGTCATTATTTTTGTCTTTTTTTATTTGATTTTATTTTCAATTGAATACTTTAACATCGAGTTGATTGAGAATTGAGTTTCATAATTTGTTTTTTATTTGCTTACTATGGGGGTAATCACAGTCTTATAACTCGAGACGCGGGTTAAGCCGATTGACTTGGTTTTTTTTTCTTTTTTTAGGTGGTTTTTTTTTTTCAATCTCATCCTTCAATATTAGGTTGACTGAGAATTATGCTTTATAATTTGTTTTAATATGCATTCTATGAGGTTTTCTAGTCTTATCACTCAGGTCATGAGTTTGTTTTGTTAACTTGGGTGATTTTTTGTGTCTCTTTATTTTTATTATTTTTTGTAATTTCATCATTCAACATTAGGTTAGGTTGATTGTGAATTGAGATTTATAATTTGTTTCAATGTACTTTTTATGGGGTTACCATGTTCTTATGACCCAAGTTTGAAAGGTTAATCTAGGTCAAATGAGCTCTTTCTTTTTAATTGAATTTTTCAACATTAGGTTGATTGGAGATTGAATTTAATATTTTTTTTTAATTTGCTTTCTATAGGGTTATCAGGGTCTCATGACCTGAGTAGCAGATGTGGTAGGTTAACCCAAGTTAATCTGGATCGATTTAATATGTTGTCGTTTTAATACTTGAAAAATAATGTCGCCTAGTTTTTTTATTTAAATTATATTTTTCTTGGTTATCCGAGTTGTCTTTGAATTTATCAAATTGACTAGGTCACATTAAGCTAATTCCTATATATAGTTTTATTTTTTTTCTACTAAAAACACATTAACAACAATTAAATATTTTCTCATGTCTATAAAAAATTTAACTTGATTTGAAGCAATGTAGTAAAAAAATCTATAAAGTTTTTAATCTCCTTACCCGATGATGAGTTTATTTTAATGAATGATTTTTTTGAATTCTTTCTTTATTTTTTATTTTTAATTTCATTATTGTTCACATGATGTGTATAGCTAAGAGATGTAATTTGCGCTAAAACTTTGTATGCATAATGACCCGTTAGGTTTATGAGTCACGCTTGACAAGTGTACTTTCTTTTACCCTTTGCCTCATGCCTCGTGCCTTGTGTTTCGGGAATGATGACTAAGGATGTAAATCCAGGACCTATCCGTTCAAAATCAGTAAAAACGATTAGAGAGCAAACCTTTTACTAACTCAATTTTAAAGCAATCCACTCTCGACAAGTTTCATTGCCGAACGAAACTGAAAGCACATAATACACATTTCTAATACCTCATGATGGACCAAACAGAAAGTGCTGGAAAAATGTGCAGCTACTAGTTAACGATAAAATCTCAATCAAAACTTGTTTTCATGATTTAAAAATGTTTTTAAAAAATTTAATTTTTTTTATTTTCAATTGTTTTGATATATTAATGTTAAAATAATTTTTTAAAAATAAAAAAAATATTATTTTAATATATTTTTAAACAAAACACTTTGAAGAACCACTACTACCAACACTGATATAATGATGTCAAAAAGTAGAAATGAGTGCCAGGTGCACAAAGTAATGATCACCAATTTGATTATCTTCAGGTTGCTTTTCCGATTCCAGTGAGCGCACCTTCAATCTTGATGGTTACAACACTCCTTTCCATACCTTTTCTCCTTCTACAGAGGGGCTTCGTCTATAAGAGCCCTAGTTGCTATTCTGATACAGTACATTGCGGGGTCAGATACTATCTTCGATTGCCCAGGTCAATTGCTCTACGAGTACTATACAGGAGTGTACATGTTTTTAAGGAGTTGACCAAGAGCTGAATGGAGTCAACGTTTTCACTGCCGTTGCTTATGCAATTGGGGAAGTAGAGGATGGCTGTTACCCTTTTGGTTGTTGTGTATATGATTGAGTCAACTTTTTTCCTTGATCGTATCAGACTTCATCCCAACCGCTTAATCAAGTAAAACGCACCAGGAATTATTAAAATCTGAACAACTGGCTAGTAAAGCAGCAGCAGAAAACTAATTTATGTGGCTCTTGTAACTCTGATAATTTCCAACTGGGGAACGGAGTTTTTACGTCTTCGGAAATTTCTTTTTGAACCTCGTATCAAAAAGACCTCAACCCTGGTAGAAAAAGCTTTTGATGCATAAAGATGAAAGCATGGATTGCACATTGAAGATCGAGGATGCAACTACGCCTAGCATATGACTGCTGATGGTTTCAATTCTATAGTTGAAAGCAGGTGAGAGAAAGAACAATACAACAAGAGGCAATTCCAAAGGAATATGACTCCTGGAAGGGCAATGTCAGGTGCACGTCATGCCGGGAGAATCATAGCGCAATAAGATGCAATGGTTCTTCGAATATACCATCATATTACCGTCCAGAATTACTTTTGCCTCGGCACCACCAGCAAAGCACTGCATGTAACTATGCGTTGAAAGTGGAAAGAGTTTATGCAATTGCACAAACCATTTCATCCTTTACCATACAAAAAGTTTCTATGGATAATTACAAAAACAATAAACTCAATGAGAACACAACCATCTATTCATGATCGGCACGTATTGAAGATCTCACCCCGCATGACATCGATTGGCGTGTGCTCTAAAGTATAACGTTCAGGACCTAGATACATGCCTGTCTTTTCCAGAAGAGCTAGCCCTTCACCCCTTCCATATCTTGAAGTATAGAGTTGCAGGTACTCTAAGTCCTGATAGAATAAAAGGTGAAAGATCATCAAAACCAGAAACATGTATTAGAGAAAAACCCAGCACTATCCATGAACCACTTTTATCTTTCTCAAATGCGCGTGCGCGAGAGAGAGAGGGAGAGGGAGTCAAGCATTGATAATTTTCAATCACTACAGCCATGACACAATGACACAAGTACCAAGATTCCAACTTTAGCATAGAGAATCTTAAAAGAAATATTCAGGTAACAAGTAAAATATATTGATCCTAGCATGAGATCAGATTACTTTCATTTTTTAAAAAAAACAAAAACAACTTGAAAAGATTTTATTTTGAAAATAAAATCCTGGGGATCTTGTTAGGAACTCTCATAGCAGCAAACCGTGCTCTGATCTGAACCCAAACAAATGAACGATCACTTAAATATCTCTTACCTGCAAGCCACTTAGTATGCGCTCTAGTCTAACAGATGCAACTGGCTGGTGGGAGGATGAGAACACCTCGCCTGGATAGTATAAAACTCCATCACCTGGAGGTAGACCACGCCTGAAGCTTATCTGCTTGCAGGCAAGCATTTCATTGTCAGAGAAAAAGAAAAAAGAAAGTAAGGTTTTATAACTGGCAGTATGTCACGCCCTACTCTGCTCAAAGGCAAACATTTCAAAGTCAGAGAAAAAGAATAGGAAAGCAGAAATTTACAACTGTCGTTCTATTCTATGAATGAATGAGACGCAATGAAAATACCTCTGCGCTAGGAACAGTAGCCTTCTCATAGCAGTTGGCACCCCAGTACAGAAAACCTGTTGCGCCTTCTTTCCACACACGCCAGAACACAGCACGGTGTTGAGTACCACGCATCCCAATATGCCAATTAGGATGAGGATCAGAGGGTCCCAAACACACATATGTCCACCATTCCTGCAGAAGGAATAAGCAGGCTTTGCTTCAGAATAACTATACATGGCACTAAAAACAAGTGCTACACATTCAAGTTCTAAAACATGTTACTGTCCCAGAAAGAACAATGAAATAAATCACAAAACTATACCCATCAAAATAAAAATTAGAGCCCCAGAGATTAAAACTTTATAGCCTAGCATGGTTGCTTTTGTATAAAAATGGTGACCAAAAAACTTAAGCAGTACTGAATAACATCCAATTACCAATTAGAATACATCATAGTGTCAGATTGAAGCTATTTTTTGCTTCGTATACTAGCAGAGATTTGTAACCAGTGGTCCTATTAACCAGCTGAAAATACTACAATCTGTCTACTTCCCTTTATATGACAGCAAGAACAAAAGAACCATTCACCAGCCACAGTTACAAAGCTCGTTAGAAAACTATGGATATGCACGCTTTTTTAACTAAACAGGGATTATTTAGCATGCCCAGGTCAAATTCAATTCCTTCATAAATAATTTACACTGAGAACAATATTAAATTAAAACTCAATGAAAAAAATAAAGATAACAAGAATGTTACTAAAGTTGTTTAGTTCTCAAATACAGATATCAGTTCATCGTCACAGGATCAGAATAAGGACCATCATATTTTTAGTATAGCTTTTTTTGTCCTTTAGAAGGAAAGCACGGCACTGGTTATTACCTCACCATTCTCTGGCTGCAATTCAGAGACAATTTCCTTGGCCAGATCCTCTCGATCACCAAGCACCCACTCACTGCAGAGAAAATTGAAAAGTAAACTACACCTCTTCCTCCTTTTTTCTGATAATATATAAATTACATCCTTTAGAACATTAGAAGATCTTAGCTATATGAAATATAGTACAAACATGTCCCAAATAACCTTATGCATCTAATTGAAAGTCAGTTCAAGATAACTGCCAACCAATAAAGTAGTGAGATAAGAAGTTCAAGTTGTAGCCTTAGGCACACAACATATGAGGTACATTCATCAACATATCAAGAAATATCAGATAAGTCTGCTAATCAATTTATAAAAACAGCTTCTCTTCTTTGCCACGGTTAATCATTATATCACTGAGCTAGTAAATACCTATGCAGTACATTTGGTAGTACATACCAAGTCATGCACAGCAAGGCCCATCTAAGTTCAGTTCAAGGACCATAACAAGAACAGTCAAAATATTTCCAAATCTCACTCTTAACTGGAGTTCCCTCCAAAAAATGGAGCAAAATTATCTGGTTCTTAGATCTAAATAGCTACAGCAGGCCATATCCCACTGATAAGCTTATTTGAATCCATATGGACAGCAAAGAGGGTCGCTTGCTATTGAAAAACTATGCATCGACTCAGACAAAAAACAATTCCATAAAAACTGAATATGGTCATATGATTCCAAATCTGATGCAACTTCCCTGTTGGATGGTGCAATGGAGGTGCGGTACATTCCTGAAATACAGAGCCATATTGGTGGGGGCATATAAACGACATTAATAATATAAAAGCACCAATGCCCAACTGACAACACAAGTATAAAAATGGCATGCATGTGTGCGAAATCACAAACATAAGCGGTATGCACGCATACAAAAATATGTAACTTGCATGCAAGGAAGTAACCAACCCCAATACCTTGTACAATAAATTTGAGTATGTGGGCGCAGAAACTTTGGCACTTTCACAAAAGCCTCAAAAGGAGTAGGCCCAAGGGGTGCATCGCTTGGTCCTTGATGAAGAGAAAGCAACATGTTAAAACATAACCATAATCAACTAATGGCTGAATTAATGGTCAAGCTATAGTTTCAGCCCAACAAATCATTCAGCATGAATAAATTGGAACAGAAACTAATTATCAGCATATCAGAGAGCAATTAGTGAATTCATACCACAATAGTACGTAGTTAACACACGTGCGTCAGGAGCATAAGTATGGATCTTACTGGCCATGCTGCGGACCATATCATATTGTTCCAAATTCAAAGGCTGCCATGATGTATGGGAATCACATTAGTTATGAAGGAGACATGTTGCATGAACCCTAAGAAATTGGTTATAAATCAAAAGGCATTATACAAATTGAGCAGTTAAAATTTTTAAATTGTCTAATGATAATGCCAAAGACACCACACTGAAAGATAATACATTTACTATTTTGCTTCTCAAAAGTGTAGAGATAGAGAGCAGAAATGGTTTTGAAAGGCACTAGTTTTCGTAATTTGTCATCCCAAATTGAAAGAGTTTAGAGCACATGCAGAGGAGATCAAATGGAGACATCATATCATCTTGATATGTAAGCAAGTCTTATAATCATGAAATGCTACAACACTCTGAAATTACTCTCTCTTTTCCGCCTTCTCAATTTTCAAGTAAACAAATTATCAGAAACGAAAAAGGAGAATAGACCGATGAAGGTAGAATCAAGGGCACTACCCAATGACATGGGATGCATACACGCAATCTATCCCCAAATGGATTAGTGTTGATACCTCATCCCACAAGTAAAAATAGGCTTTCTTCCAGTGAGACTTTGTCCTCAAGATGTCAATTTCTTTCTGCAAGTAGTCCTGTGCTGCACTGTTACAGTTTCAGATTAAAATTATATGGAAGCTCATTAGTTTTTACATCAAACTACTAGACAGAAGCGAGGAGAGACAACTGATTCTATACCCAGGGACTGCTTGACTATATGGTACTGCATATGCTGCTAATCTTGGGTCTGAAAAATACTCATCTGATTTAGGATGGTCAGCTGTAACATAAAAGAGAGAGAAAGAGAGAGAGCTATTAGCATTTGCAAAATGTTGAACAAGTACATGCTTATCTTCATTTTTCTCAACCAAGTTACCTGGCCATGGACAAGTGTATGTCAAAACACGCATGTTGCCACCCCACCTGCAAAAATATGGACTGATTCTATAATGAAGAAGCCACTTGAAATGTTGATCCAGAGCCTCATACCATTCATCACTTCCATGTTCAACACCAAAACGATCCTCAATTACAGTATCAGATATCTAAATAAGGTAAGGAATTCAACACTGAAAGTTATCACATCTTTTTAGCAGCATACAAAAATTGAATTTCAAAAAGACAAGACGACCAAGAAATTGATACTTATTATGCCATCATCTACCATGAAGTTCTGTTGGTAATGCCTAAGTATGTGAGCAGCAATAGCATTTGCAAATTGCTTCTTCTGTTATCCCATTCTCATGTGATAAAATATAAGCATACGATCATTATCATTTCTCATATATATAAAGGTAACTGTCCTTGTTTATGAAAGAAGGCATATCACTCGTCACCTACAAATGAGCTTGGGCTTTGACTTTGGTTATGTTCAGCACAGTTCAATTCAGGTTTGCTAGAATTAAGTCTTACACATGGCTGACCTGTGCCCCTGTTTGTTTTGAGCTCCACCAT
>Ga0325402_1006388_pt1:0-10000 | contig 11135 bp, 4 predicted proteins | sample PopdelMetagenome_22_FD_207212 | JGI IMG/M metagenome (GOLD analysis project Ga0325402, IMG submission 207212) | Populus deltoides microbial communities from Bellville, Georgia, United States - Xylem-PdKOR-R3 | ecosystem: Host-associated > Plants > Phyllosphere > Stem > Wood/Secondary...
CTACGATGAAATATCCTCAATTATTGTTGAGGCATCTTTCAGGATAAAACTGGAATTTTTGCTACCGCATCATTTCAAATAATATTTCAGATGAAATTCCTTGTAGATTTTATCCTTATATTAGAAGTAAATGAATTGTATTATTCATAAGAATATTTTGGATATTAACATCATACAGTTTTTTTATCCTTATATTAAACTAAGTAATAAAAATATTGTCCCTAATAATAATAATTTGGATATTAACTATTTTTAAGTTTTTTTAATCCTTATATTAAAAGTGAATAATATTTATTATCTCTAATAATATGGATATTGATATTTTTAGGTTTTAAATCATTATATTAATAGTGAATAATATTTTCTTAATAAAAATAATTCTTTTAATATTTTTTCTATATAGACCAAAATCCTTTAGAGTTTTACAAACTTGTTGTAAAATCCATGTATTGTTTTTAAACATGCAAACATATTTTAAATTTTTTTCTTTAAAAAAATACTCAAATAACTTTAGGATTTTTTGGCTATATGCAAAGAAAAAAAAATTATTTTTTCTTAGGCTTTGTTTGACAAAAATTCATTTTTTCTTGTAATAAAACTATCAAAAATAAGCTTAATAGGTGTTTGTCAAACACACCCTTAACTAAAAGACTCTTTAACAAAACCATGGCAAACCAAACAGGTTATTAAAACCCTTTGACCCAAATATTTTTTGTTCGAGTCGACTAGATCAAGTTGATCCGATCGGGTTGACCTGAAATTTTTGGTTCAACTATAAACCGACCTAAAAATCTTGATTTGACCTGAAAACAAGCCAAAAACAAAACTAAAGTAAAAAAACAGACTAAACACTCAAAAAAACATAAAAACATAAAAACTAAAAAATTCTTGAACAAAATAAATCAAACACCGTACAAAAATGAAGAACACCAAGAACACCTTACATGAACCTAGCAACTTGAGTTCTAAAACAAACCAGATTTGGTAAAAAAGAAGGCACGTGCATGTTGAAAATCATACAAGTATCAATAATCTAGAATTTATTCACTTTGATTTTAACTTAAACATCACAATTTTGTCAAAATGAGTTTCGGTTTAAAAATAAAATCTAGGAATAAAAACCATTAAAAAAAAAGTGTTATTGATGACAATAAACCTTAGATTATCTAATAATCATGCATAAGAAAGGATTATGTGCAAAGAAATGGACTGAAATTAGTCCAAATCAAAGGTCCAAGACAATGTTCTTCCTAATTAATAGTACGAAGAACATTGTCTAAAAACCCAGAAAAAATACAATCATGAGGCAGCCACTACCAATCCCAAAAGTGAGCATTTTTGGCATTTAAACTATGTTTTCTTTATCCCAACAAGTCACAATAACAGACACAAACATGTTTGAATAAAAAAAAACATCAGAACATCAAAATCAAGCATGAGATACCACATCCAAAAACTAACAACCTAGAACAACGTACATGTTCATGCAACATGGATTCTAAAATGGTTTTCTGAACCCATTTTGTACATGAAAAGGCTTAACAAGCTAAGGATAAACACTCTTAATTTAACATGCATTACTTAAGTCAAACAAAAACTAAAACAACATTATATGTTAAAAAAAAACTTTAAAATGACTTCATTAAATAAAAATCACAGCAACAAAGAGATGAATACCACATTGTTTATTGAGCATTCAAACCATTTTTCTATAGTTATAAACATATATATAAAACAAAAAAACCAAAAAATAACAAAAAAAGCAGGCTACTAAAGACCTACTTTTGGATCATAAAAGTATACCTAAAATAACTTCTTCTTTTCTTTTTCTTCTTCTTTATAAGCTTAGGGGTATTTATAGAGTTTTGCAAAGATTTTGGAAGGTTTTGAATACATTTTTTACCTTTTGATCTTGAGGAAAGTATTATAAACCCTTGATAAGTACTCATTTCATTTGCATCCAACCTTACTCCATTTGAAGGTTTATAACTCTATAGTTATGCATTTGAAGTTGTCAACTCAATCAGCTAAAATTGTAAGAAATAGAGGCTAATCAACCGAACGATGTGTCACTTAGCTTCTCTTATTTAAGTCTGAATGACGCGTTGTTTAGGGTTTTTGATTTGGGATTGACAAATTTCAATTGAATTCTTATTCTTTCAATTTTTTTTAATTGTACCTATAGTTACATTCAAACTTTTAATTTCATACAATTTCAACTCTAACAAACTAAATTATCAACCCCTAAGTTAGTCGTCTTTTTCATTTTGATTTTTAGTTCTGAATTTGTGTATTTTGACCTTCAATTGACTAACAAACTTTTAATTTCTTCAATTTAGTCCTTGATATAGTCAATTTCAACCCCTACATTCACATGTCTTTTATCGTTTGGTCAATAGTTTTGAATTTCTTTAATTAAGTCTTTAATTGTCCATTAAACTTCAATATTTATCAATTAAACTCTTGATTTGATCAAATTAACTTCTAAAAATTACAATTCAGCTCCCAAACTTCAGTTTCTTCCAATTAAAATCTAAATTAACTATAAAAATCATTTTTTCTTGCAATTACACCCTCATTAAATTCAAATAAACCTTTAAAACATTCTAATTGAGTCCCAACATCTAATTTTAAATTTTCCTCCTCAAATTAATTTTTTTTTTTTACCAATAAAGCCTTCATCAGTTAAGAATATGCTGTCAAATTTTTCAATCTCATATATTTAATCTTCCTCAACCAGTCTTCATCAATTTCATTTCTTAAGCATTGTGGTATACTTTTCTCACTGAAATATTTTTATTTTCTTCCAATATTTTTTATTTTTTTTTATTCTCTTTTTTTTTTTATTGTTTGTATTGTGCCCAAAATGGGTAACAACAGATAGGATGAATGTTGCTTACATGGTGAGAGTCAAAACTTGTGATTTGGCACTAAACATGCTGACCATGAGATCACTATACACTCTTGAACTATTTATTATACATTATTATGGATTTTTCCTTTCCCATATATACATAGGAGTAGGACAAAAGTTACTACTTACAAACTCTGCAATTGATGGCCTAACAAACAGGTGAAGCTGGTGACAGAAAAACTGAAGCAGATGCCTTTAATAGCTGGCATTAAAGCTTTCCGGTCGCTATCTTTTTCCTGGCATACCAACTAATAAACGTCGGTAATAGTTGTCTGAAAAACAAACATGAAGCACATGCAACAACGCTGAAATATTGTTTGATCTTGTTTCCCCACCAAGATTAAGCAGCATTCATTGATTGGTCAGCATTATTGTTCGCACCAATGGTTTCTGAGTCGATCTCGTGGGAAGAGAGCAAGGTTCTCTGCATTAATAGGATAGAGCACGTCAAAATACAAGATTGAATTAGCTGGTTTGGATACAACAGTATTTTTGGAGAACTACATTCTGGGACAAAAGATACTAGTGATAAAACAGGCCATGGGCATTTGAAAAAAATCAGTTGGCCATCCATCTGAACAACTAGACCCCACCCATGGCAAATGAAGGAAATAGAATGGATGGACGGCCCATTGACTGATCATGGCCTACAAACCCATGGCCGGTTATACGTGTACTAACAAGTTTCTTTCTTCGACATGATTTATCTTGTGAGCTACTAGGTTCCGGTAGGTCCTACAGAGATGAAAACAGGAAAGGCCAGTTTGCTATCTGATGCACGACACAAGGTCTAAACTCTCAAGTACACTTGATGTAATTGCAAAAGAGAACATTGCCCCATCGAGCACAAGATATTTTTCATATGGTGCCATGTTTCATTATTGAGTGCATGCACAGACAAGAATACATGATATTATAACTGATGCACGACACAAGGTGTGTCTAAACTCTCAAGTACACTTGATGTGATTGCAAAAGAGAACATAGCCTCATTGAGCACAAGATATTTTTCATATGGTGCCATGTATGTTTCATTATTAAGTGCATGCACAGACACGAATACATGATATTATTAAAACTGGAGCCGACGAAACAGCAGTAAGCAATAAACAGAATTACTTTTTTGAAAGGGCACTTACATGTTCCTCAAAACTTGGGCTGGTAAGATTGAGTGAGAGGTTCCTCATCAGCAATAGCACCTGCAAAGAAACCACAAAGAAAAATAAATGAACTTTTAAACAGTGAGAGATGTGTAGTGCACAATAACCTTATAACAATAGAAAAACAAAATGGTAGAGGTTGGGCACAAACATACCGTTTCAACATCTATAGGGTCCATTTTCTTAAGATTCTGCAATTGATCAGTAACATTCGGATCGAAGACACTGCCGATGAAGCCATATACCTGAGAAAAGTCTGGCAGAACTGCAAACAAAGGGACAGTGAGTGATAAAGACTGCGCAAATGAAACACAAAATTAAAAACTAGCATAAAGAGAGAAACTCATCAAGGCTCTCTATGTAAAAAAAAAAAAAACGGTCTAAAGAGAAAAAGGTAAAACAAAAGGAGAACATAGATGTAAAAATGCAAAAACATCTGTCTTATGCAGAAAGGTCTAACTTCATGGTAACTACTTAAACATTCTAACTGAATGACAGAACACAATTAGACTGCATCCATCTATATAACCCTCTAATAAGATGCGCTGATGCACCCTGTGTAAGGGAGCAACCTAACAGTGGCAATCTGATAAAACATTTGACATGACAGGAATAGTATATAACTTTCAGTCATCAATGAGAAGATACAGGAAAAATTTCAAGCAACCCAGTATTTGTCACCATCCAGCTCTATGACCGGTGATCATTTCAAACTTGAATGCATGGTAAAAGTTCAGAATGCTGCAAGGAGATCATTTACCATAAAAGGAAAAAATATCCTTATCAATGATCTCTACAAAAGAAAAGTATGAATGGTCACATAAAGTCAGCAGAGACGGACATCAACAGTATAATATCAACATGCATGTTTGTGCATGCACACACTTAAGTTTGGAGAGCTGTCATATTTAACACCATATCTATTTCTTTAAGCTTTTGACCTTTATCCACAAAAACTGCATTTTGCATTTTAACCTACTTCAGAAATTGGACATGAATCAAGTATTTACAGGGTCAAATATCAGTACTATATTAAATTGGTAGTACACAGATTATGGTGTTGAAGAAATGAAATGAAACCCTCACCTCTCATTGAATGACCATGATTCCCTTGCTCAGCTGTTTTCCCAATTGGTTTTGTTCTTGGAGTACTCTCAGTGCTGCTGCAACAATTATTAGCCGCTACTGGTCCTGCAAAGTAATGAGGAAACAAATATGACCATGACTTAATTTAACAACTATGCCAGCAATGTTTATATGGTTGATGTTCCTAACCTTTTGTTTGGTTTGATAAACTAACAGTTGGCACATTGTTTGTCCAAGAAGAAGCAACAGCAGCACTAGCAATGGGGTTCATAGGTATTGAAGACGAATCAGGCCTTAAGACATATCCAGGTTCAAGGGGAGCAGACGATGATTGAAAAGCCTCTGATGGTTGTGAAAGCACTATGGCTGCCAAGTACAATACATGCAAGTCAGGACTACATTGTGCTGTTTATGCATTTATCTTGAAGGCACCGAGAATACTAAATAAATGCACTACTCACCATTTTTTGATGCTTTTTGAGGATATGGATGAGCAGCCTTCCTTTTAGGCCGTGGTGGAGGCAAATGTTCATTTGTTCCGCTCTTCTGAACCTTTAAAAAGTACTTCTGTGCATGACTTCGTATCTGCAAAAATTCCATTTCAAAAGTTTCTCATAAGTACCTCTACTTTCAGTCTCCAATGTTCAAAAACACAAAACTGGACACAATTTTCATAAATACAAGACAGACTGCTTAACAAGCCTCTAAATAATTCAACAGCAGAATTCATCGAAACACAAAAAATACCACACATAAAATCCATGCTTTTCATACTAACCATAAAACTATATAGTAGATCTCTTTAGCAACCAAAAAGAAAAAGAAAACATCATTTTTCACAACTCCATGGCTTTACACTACTCTTTGAACCCCTAACAAGAATCGAGCCCTTTATCAATTTTTACAGCTCCAAGACAACAAAACACTAAACTTTCGAAACCCTTTATACAAATCAAGCCATTTTAATCACTCCAAGGCAACACAACACTAATATCAGAAAAACCCTTATTACACCATACTTAAAATTACACAAACTACTTAACATGAAACTAACACTTCCTGAAACTTAACCCTAACACAAACTTTTAACTCCAAATTATTAACCAAAAAAAGTAATTAAATAAAACGCGAGCGCGAGCGCAGAAACAACAAGTTAACCTCCGCCAAATTATCAAAATGCAATTAAATGCACACATTTCTTATATGTAGACAATACCTGAATAATAGTCTTTGAGCCAATAAAAGCTCCAATCTTTTTCCAATCTCTATCAAACCTGACACACAAAACCAATCAAAACAAGAACAAAATCCTCTCAATTTATCTCAAAATTCAAAATTTCTCAAAAAAATAAAAATACTACAAAACCCTAATTAAACAAATGGGTTATCATCAAACATCAATTAATAGTTACTTACAGCTGAAGAGCTTCGAGAAATTTGTCATGTTCCGGTTCGCTCCAACTCTCTCTGGATTTGGTAATCGTGTAAGGTTTCCGGATCTTCTTATTCGGATCCTCCGATGTGGAAGAAGACGTCGTTGTGGTTGTTGGCGGCGTTGTTGTTGTAGGGAAAGGTGAGAGTCCAGGTAATGCTGCCATTCCAGTTGGATCCAGATAAGATCCGTCAGCCGGGTTCGGGTTTTTTGATACCATTGAAGCAGAAGAAATGGGTTTTTGGTTTTGGTGGGTTTTTGGTTTTGGTGGGTTTTGAATCGATGGGTTTTGTATAGAGAGAGAGAAGTGGAAGAGATAATTGGATGCTGTGGGGATTTTGGGGATTATGGTTGAGTGGCTTATAAGAATACGCCACGTATGTATATGTAAAATGCTGGTGTGCTCAGTGGACTTTTTACCACCAGCTCATATCAACCAAATTTTATAAGGTTTAATTTTTAACTTTAGGGATTGAGAGATTTTATTTTTAACATGTTCAGTTGAATTTAATAAAAATATTAAATAATATTTTATAATATAAATATTTTTTATTATCTTAATTTTATTTTATTCGCACATTCATCTAAACTAATATCATTTTTTTTCAATCAATTTTTTTATCAAAACTTATTTTTAACTTCGAACTATAAATAATATTTGAAAAATAGATTTATTTATTTAATTTTTTTTATTTTTAATAATAAAATTATCATCAAGTCACTTTATATATATAAAAATATAATTTTTTTAATAAGATATTTAAAATATCGCTTAAGTTGTGTTTAGTTAATATTTTAGGATAAAAAAACAAATATAAAAATAACAAAAATATATTTAATCGTATAAATAGAAACAAATATATAAAAATAAATTTATTTATATAATAGTTTAAAAGCTTCGTTATATCTTTTTAAAACATAATAAATAAGAATACAAGTCTATTTATTTTAACTATCTTCCATTTTTATTTTTTTTATTTTTATTTTTAAATATTATATACAACAAGGACAAACAATCATGATTAGGCTAAATAGTATTATTGAAATGACATATTTAAGGATAATGTGTTAAATGATTAGTTTCATAATGTCAGGAGTCTCTTTTAAAAGTGAAGATGGTAATTGCATCTTAAATGTGTGTAAAATTAAATTCATTTATTTTTACAAATAAAGGAGAAAATTATGCTAAATTATTGTCTATTTAATTACATTTTGTTTTTCAGATTATCATATGTGTATAATATCGTGAAGATAATCTTCTTGACCAGGATTATCAAGAATAATATGAATAAAAAAGATCAGAAGTTTTTATTATTTATAAGTAAAAGAAAAGGTATGGAAATCACCACCTAGTATTATAGTCATCATGAACCCTAACTGGTCTTAGAGTCCAGGTAAAAAAATTGATTGAGTAAAAAGAAGATATTAACACTCTAAGCACGCCTTGCTTGAGTTAAACTGCATTACTTATTTGTTGGTATAAACTAAGGTATTATTGTGTTTTCTAACCGTTGGTCTATCTAAAGTTTAAGAAAAATAAATCTTCAATGCGAAGGTCCTTATCTTGTCAGGTTAAAATATAACCATTCTAATGCAAAACATAAAAAATAAAATGAATTGTTTTTTATTTAATAAGAAATACGTCTTACGTATAAGTTTATAATCTCATATATTAAAAAAAATTGATTTTTTTAAAAATATAGGTCAAGTTTTAATGGATAATCATAATATAGTTATGATATTCTTAGACTGATTCTTGTGTTTTTTTTTTCAAAGTATGATAAAAATATATTTTTTTATGAAAAATAATATATACATGAAAATTTTAGAATTTGACTATATGCTAAAAGAATACATATATATAATAAAACAACCAAAACTGGTCTAAGGAAGTGATTGTCAAACACATCTTTAAACTAAAAATCCATTTAGCAAAAATATTGTAAGCCAAACAAGGTTTTAACCCTTTGACCTAATTTTGACCCAATTGAGTTGACCTGAATTTTTTGATTTGACTATTAACCGAATCAAAAATCCTAATTTGACCCGAAAACAACCCAAAAACAAAAACAAAATCAAAGTAAAAAAATAGATTAAACACAAAAAAACACAAAAAATCAAAAATTAAAGAACATGGAAACCCAACCCAACAATGTGAAACCTAAATTAGACCAGATATGGTCAAAACAAAGGCACATATATGTTATAAATCATATAAGGATCAATAATTCAACATCCATTCACTTCGATTATCACTTAAACATTATAATTTTATCAAAATAGGTTTTGGTTCAAAACTAAAACCCTAAGATTAAATGTCATTAAAAACTTATTGATGCAAATAAACCCTAGATTTTTTAATAATCAAGCATAACGAAGGGTTCTGGGCAAAGAAATGGACCAAAATTGATCCAAACCAAGGGGCTAAGGCAATGTTCTTCCCAAGGCACATGAAGAACATTGCGCAAAAACTCAGCCATGAACTCAGCAAAAGGCAGCCATTGTCAAGCCCAAAAAATAACATTTTTTTACTTCTAAAACATGTTTTCTTTAACCCAACATGTTACACTACCATTGAGGAGCCTTGGTGTGTGAAAACATGAAAAGAAGGTCAATTCTTTCACAATTGTGTTTCAATCATTGTTGATAGAGTTGCTCACTTTTAAGGCCTCGTCGAAGCAATTATAACATCATCATCACTTGAGACCATTGAAGTTGGTAGAAGAGGTACACATCTTTTATTTGGATTCAACCTTAATTTATAGATTTGTAGCTTCAAATTTGTTAATTTGAAATTTCCAACTTGATTAGCCAAAATTATCAAAATAGAGATCGGTCTACCAAAAAACATGTCACTCACATTTTCTTCCTTAAGCTTGAACGACGCGTCATTTATAGTTTTTAATTTGGGATTGATAAATTTTGATTTAGTCCCTATTCTTTCAATTTCTTTTAATTGCACCTATAATTGCCTCTAAACTTTTAATTTCATGCAATTTCACCCCCCGCCAAACTCAATTGCCAGCCTTTAAGTTGATCGCCTTTTTTTCATTTTAGTCCTTGATTATGAATTTATACATTTTGACCCTCAATTGATCAAAAAATTTTCAATTCCTTCAATTTGGCCTTTAATGTGGTCAATTTCAGCCCCTACATTCACATGTTTTTTTAAGTTTGGTTCTTAGTTTTGGATTTCTTCAATCAAGTCCTTAATTGCCTATCAAACTTCAATATTTTTGCAATTACGCTCATGATTTGACTAAATTAACTCTTAAAAATTACAATTTGACCCCCATACTTTAATTTCTTCCAATTAAAGCATATTCAAAAATCAATTTTTCTTTCAATTATGCCCTTAATAAATTCAATTAAGCCTTGAAAAATTCTAATTGAGTCCTTAAACATTTA
>Ga0325402_1006394_pt1 | contig 11132 bp, 7 predicted proteins | sample PopdelMetagenome_22_FD_207212 | JGI IMG/M metagenome (GOLD analysis project Ga0325402, IMG submission 207212) | Populus deltoides microbial communities from Bellville, Georgia, United States - Xylem-PdKOR-R3 | ecosystem: Host-associated > Plants > Phyllosphere > Stem > Wood/Secondary xylem...
TTTTTATGTCAATTTTTATCCTCATTCTTTTGATTTTTGGTCCTTTTACGAAATTGATTTTCTTTTCAATTTAACCTTTCAATCAAATATAAAATTTATTTTGTATTTCAATTTTGATCCTTATTTTTTTAATTGTTATTTCTTATTTTGAATCCTTTCGTATAATTGAATTTATTTTTTTAATTTTATCCTCAAATATTTGATTGATTAAGAGTTAGACTTTATGGTTTTTTTAGATATGATGCTTTGAGTCTAATAACACGGATTATAAGTTTGAAAAATTAATACAAGTTGACAGTTATTGTTTAAAAATAAGCTTAAAATTTTTGTATTTTTTTATCAGGTTATTTTAATTTCATAATCTAGGCTGCAAGTTTGATGTGATATTTTAAATTAGCTCGGCTTTTATTACCACGGTTAGAGGTTTATCCTGGTAATTTTGGTTGATAAATTCTATAAGCTTGGGACTTGATTGATAATGAATATACAAGTCTGTGACTAAATTGAGATTTCCCGGTAATATAACTTTACTCTCTCCCTCTCTCTGTTGTCACTCTTCCCAACCAACCCGAACCGCCCCTCCTCCCAGGCGGCCGCAGGGGGCAGCAACGGTTACACCAGACACCGGAAAACAGCAGCAACTAGCAACAACAGCAGCCAACGGCACGACGGTGGTGCCAGCAACCTTCATCGTCTCCAATCTCCCTCGCAGGGCTCATACCAACCTACTATGGTATACCTTCTGTCATCCCTCTTCTTTGCTACCTTCATTTCTATTTTTTTTGCTTTATTTTCCTCCTTTCCCTTCTTTATTTATTGTTGTTGTTGTTGTTGTTGGGAGTAGCTGTTTTGCCGGAGACCGCCTAGTTTGTGTATTTCCGGCGAAGGAGATATTGTCAATACCCCAAAACTGTAATTGTTGTGTGTGTGTGTATGTTGTCAGTTGATGGAAAGCCCAGATAAAAGCTCTTCTTCTTATCAATTACAAAGCCCTGGGTGGAGTTCTTCAACGCTGCCTCCATCAGTAACGCGGCTGTGGAGACCAGCTACTCAGCGAAACCTGAGAAACCAATGGTCAAAGTTGGCCTCTTACAGGTTACAATGGGTCTCTTCCTCTTCTAATGGAAGATCACATGCTACTTCTCTTGTTAACACTTATCTCTCGCTAAGGTATTGCCAGCTAATCTTCTTTGTCTTTTATAGTTCCTTTCTTTTGGTTCTATTGTGGTATTTTTTGTTGCGGTGATGCTTTTTTTTTTAATTTTTTTTTCTGTGTATTGTTTTTGTGTGCATTTGATTTTTATTTAATTAATTATAGAGTGTCATAAAATGGTCGAATTTGTATTCAGATACATACCTTCAATGGAGCTTGGTGTTTTAAGCGACATGCTTGATCTTCGAAAGAAAGCTAGTTCAAAGTTGCTTAAACAACAGGTCATTTTTCTCCTCTAGTTCTTGCTTGGTATTGAATTGAAACAAAATTCTTGTGCAAATATGTTAAGCATGAATTTGCCTTGACTCCTTCCTTGCTTATAGCCTTGTACTTGATCTTATCTCCTTTTCTTTTTCCCCCCTATAGGAGCTTTATAGGCGCAAACTCTTGTCATCTTACAGGGATTTGGTATGTACACTTTGGTATACTTAATTTTTTTTTAATAATTGTGAATGTGTCTTGGCATGTAACTAAAAAAAAAACAAAAAACATTTTATTGATAAGAAACTATTTTGCAGTAATATTGAGTTATGGTACGGAGCCAACCTTCTGCTTGATTTTTGTAGATCCCCAAATTGTGAGGAAGAATCATATAATGAAAAACATTTTATAGCAATATAGGACTTTTCCATATGTTCAGTAATGCATGTCCTTTGTATATAGGCCTGATCATACTTAGTATTATAGAGGAGGAATTTCTGATACCTTTAAAATGTTTCAAGTAAAATACTCAAGCTGCAAAAATTTTGTATTTAGTAGGATAGAGTAAGCTCTTGATATATTTCTATTCTTTACTAAGCTAAGCTAAATACAGAACGAAGGCCTCTTATAGCACTATGACCTAAAATTTGACAATAGGATTTTAGAATCCAACCGCAGTATGCATGTGTTCTTCAATGCCTTGGAGAATGATCCTTATTTCCACTCTTGATATTAAGAAAGGAAATAAGGATGACATCTGATTTAGTTGTCATCATAACAAGGATCAAACTACTACACAATTGAATGAGCATTGAAATCTTTTCTAAGACCCAATGTTGAGCATTTTTTGCTGAGAGTAAATATCTTAGATTAAAATCTCAAGAACTTTTTCTAAATAATTTGGTTTGGTTGTATTTATTGTATTTGTTGTGAGATTTTCTGTAGGTTGCTGTTGTAACTTACATGGTCAACACTAGTAGATCTATGAGATGTTATGTCAAAGGGACAAGCAGCAGTCCACTTGTACAATTTTCATGTAGTTCTGAGGATAAAAATGATGCTGGTGATGGTGGCGGCATCCCAGTTTTTGCATTTTGGTCAATCTCTTCTTTTGGTATGTGAATATCCCCAAATCTTCAAAACTTTGGCCATTGTTTGTCAAGTTTTGATGTGGCCATTCCTATTAATGGTATGGTGTTACCATTTTTGTTTAAAATCTTCAAAACTTTGCCCAGTGTTTGTCAAGTTTTGATGTGGCCATTCCTATTAATGATATGACGTTACCATCTTTTTTAATGAACAACATATGACATTAACAATGTGTCATCTATTTTATATCTTTATTTTTTAGCCATGTCTACTTTGTTTTTTTGAATTTTATTAAGTTCTAATTTCAATCATCAATGAGTAGAATGTAATCCAACAACAACAACAACAGTAACAACCTTAAAGCCCAAACTAGTTAATATGGATCGTTCTCCGCCATTCAACTCCACCATAAACCAAATCCACTTCAGTATCGAGAGATTTTAGATCCTTTGATACCAGTCCCATCCACCATCTTAGCTCTCAGTCTTCCCATTTCCCACTGTTCAGCAGCTTGTGACATGCAGCTTAGGAATTTTTTGGGTGGATCCATGGCCATCCATTTTCTGGGATTTTTTTATTTTGAAATATAAAACAACCCTTTTCATCCACTTGATTGATATTTTTTATAACATTTGTTAGAGTGTTGAAGAGAAAGAGAATAGGTCTAAAAAGTGGAAAACTGGATGAACAATTCCACATTAAATAGACTCCAAAATTTCAGATTTCAAGCATTGATGGGTGGCTAATTGATTAGTTGTCAATTATTATATTTTGTCTCAACTTTTCTGTCCGGTTCTTTTCATTAGGTTGTATCTCGAAATGTCTTTTCATTTTAAATGTTAAAGAAATGGCTGTTAGTTTTTTACACCTTTGGTTAATGATTTTAATCTTTGAATGATTTCAGAGCAGTTAGCAGATGAGCTTGTTCTGATGTTTATATCTGAATTAAGTTTAAAGGTACATGTTGGTTGTTTTTCCCACGATGAAATCCCATGTGATTTGGTCTTTGGATTCAAGGATCTCTCTTTGTTTGGGATTCTTATTTGCAATTTTCTTGGGTATTCTTTGGCTTTGGCAGCGCGCGCTTGTTGTGGAGTTATTTACCATTAGTTGTGAAGCTCTGGAAGTTGATGAGTTTTGTTGGTTAAATGAGCTTTATCCTGGAGAATTTGATGATTTGAGAAAATGCAACTTGTTTTCCGAGGATACTTGTGGACCAGTCCCTCCAAGACTGATGGAAGGGAAATCTGATATGCCTCCCTTAAACTTTAATAGCCAACCAAACCATGAGAATTTGCAGGTATATGGCTGATTTATTTTCATAAAATGTTCTAATATGTACATTGAAATGTTATACTTGCATTATCAAATAACCCGCACCAAGTACATTGAAACTCCTAAGGGTACACCACATATTATTTCATTCCTAACTGTTAGCCATGCAACTGATATTGTCCTGTTATATATTCACTTATTTGCTAATATGATTCCATTTACGTGATTTATGCCAACTGCTCTAGTACATTGCATTACAGGTTTATCTAACAACATGGCTTGAAGAGCTGAACATAGACACCCATAGGTAAGCTCAAGCTATTTAAATGTCCTTTTGTAATATAGGATTAACATCAAATATCACCCTTGATATTTATTGTAGCTGTAACTTTATTTATGAAAACTAAAGTAAATAAATTAGTAATTTATTTTGCCACTCTGAAAATCTTATCATTAGTTATATTCAATGCACTTGTTTAATTGTTTATTCGTGTTGATCTGAATTAGTTGTGTATTCTTTCTGTAGGGTCAATGAAATGTTTGCAATACTTGAGGAGGAAATGCATGTTCGTCTTTCATAGTCTCATTTCCTAGTAAAAGAACCATAATTAAATGGCATCATTTACCTATCCTCTGAACCGTCTGGACCAAAGTTTTGAGTCTCTTAAGAAGGAAACTGTTGCAACCACACAAGGATTTGCAAAATACATGAAGCTGAACTTTAGCCAAGGTAACAGGCTACAGGAGCAGGAAAATAGTTACTTACCTAAGGAGACATCAACTGCCCCATTAATCCTGTTGTTGCCACGTTATTAGGAACTTCCCAAGGCGCATCTGCGGTGATCTCATGAGGTGGTTGTGATACAAGAAGAATGCTAAAGTTAAGTGCTTTGAGAGGGCCATAGATGGCAAGGACAACCTTGATGTGGTGAATATATCGGTACCAAATTTATGGTTTTTAAGAAAGATTGTTGAGTATATTTATTTATTCTTGAAGCCTGCCGCCTGCCCTGCCATGTTCATTATAGTTGTCTTTTATATGTGTGCTCAGTGGCTAAGCTGTCTGTTATAGCGAAGTTGTGTTGATCTTTTGGCTAAATATAAGATTAGGTCCGATCTGAATCAAGCCTGAGTAATATAATTTCAAGTTTGGTTAGTGAAATTTATTCTGTATGCTGCAGCAAGCATTGTTGCACTCTCATTTTGTGGACGGGAGTGTTCCATTTTTTGTTTCGACATGATTTTCAAAATCAAGCATTGTTGCCCTCTCATTTTTTGGACCTATGCGGGAGTGTTTGATTTTGTGGCTCAACATGATTTTCAAAATGCTTTTTAAATTTATTTTTGCCGATTTTTAGATGTTTTTAAATAATTTTGATAAAAATTATAATTTTAATATATTATTAATTAAAAAATACTTTTAAAAATCACCTTACATTACCACACATTTTACAGGTGGAAGATGTAGTTTCTCTATTCTTTGCATTTCTTTTGTAAAAGCTTTATGAAGGGTAGCCTTTTTTATATTATTTATGCATTCATAAAATAAATAAATAAATAAATAAATGGATCATTACAGAAAGCCTTCTATAGTTTAATTATTTTTTTACTATAACTTTATATTTTTAGAAATTATAATTTACATTTTTGGTCAATCAAAAATTTTAAAAATAATGAAACAATTAAATTATCCCAATATATAATATACAAGAGAACCAATAGAAAAACTCATCACATTTTCTCTCTCCAAAGGAGCACAATATGTCTTTTCTTGCCTTGTTGATTGAAATCTAAAATCAAAATCAAAATTTGTTTACTTGATGTCTCTTGTCTCGTTTGTAATGTCTCTCTCTCCTTTCTAACTCAATACATCCATGTATTTTACAATTGCTTCTTTCAATTGAGATGTAAAAAATTGGTTTTAGTATGTTTTATTTATAAAAAAATATTGTTAATTCATTACAATATAGTTTGTTTTTACTTGTTTTAACGAAAAAATTTCAAATATATAACTATTGAAAAGATAATCCCAATGCTAGAATCTCAAAAAAAATTTAATGTTAGTTGTTCAATTGATAAAACTATCATTATTTAACTGGATTAATCATATTTATTTGGAAATCATAAAAATCTTTAAATTTGAATGTTAGGGTTATTGCTAACAAAACCCTAACTCTTTAATCTTTACTTGTAATGTGTTTAATTGGTTGATTAAAACATTTCATTAACTTTCTTCAACCATTATATAGCCAATTAGGTATGTTTAAATGAAAATAATAAACCCCCCTAATTTGAATGTTAGGGTTAATGTTCACATGAGACTAATTTTTTAATATTTGTTTATAATATGTTTAATTAGTCGATCGAACACTTCCATTAACTTTTTTTAATAATTGTATTGCCTGCTTAGACATGTTTATTTGAGAACTATAAAAAAACCTCTAATTTAAATGCTGTGTCCAACTATCCACATAATCTAATTAGGCATTTTGTTATGCTCTTTTGTTAATGTTGTACACAATACTATGAAGATTTAGTTTAGTTAGTGGACAATAACACATGATCACTTAGACATGCATAGTTTGATTGTGTTCTAATGTGTGGTTTCATGTAACATAATTTACTTGTTATTTTTTTTTGTTCATATATGCATCACATTGTAGACTTTTTAGAACTCTATTTTACCATCCCAATGTACACCATGCAAGATACAATATACTGGATATAGTTGCTCATCATGGAAATTCTATGTATGTCAAAATAAATTATGTAAAACTAATTATATATCTTACATAGACATATTTAGGAAATAATTATTTTACACCTTCTTGATTGGAACTTGAGAAAATGAAGAAGTCGGCTTTTGGGGGACAATTGATTTAGTAAGATGATTCATTCCTTATCGGGTTGAGCGAGCGAGCCCTTGAATAAAAAATCTAATATTAATAGAGAAATTGTTTTCTTTAGCGTAATAGCATATATATGCCTTTGAGCAAATGAGATCTAAGGCTGGTAATTCAGATGTATGATTACCCCCATCTTATTCTGCTTTAACCACAAGCCATAAAATTTGCTCAAACCTTAAATGCTAATTTCAAAAGTAGAAAAAATTCATTGCCATAACTAGAGCTCAAATATTTATGACCAATATTCAAAGAAACAAAATCATACCAGTCATCATTACCAAAGTCATCACCACTATTAAAATTGTCATCAGTATTGAATCCAACAATATTGAGCCTGTAGAGTACTGTAAGTAAGACAACACCTACATTCATAAATTAAAATATGCCTATGGTTAACTAATTGGCGGGCTCATACCAAAAGGTGATGAAAGCTGCAAAGAGATGGTGTGCCTTTCTTCGTTCTCATAATAGAGTGATGGGAAGTATCCATCAACCAATAGAGCTTATTTTATTGAAGATCCGCTTATATGTTGTATGAGGGATGACAAAAGACAAGTTTACTTAAGAGTTAGTTGGAATTCAGACCAAAATCTCATTTTCAGCTCAATTGACTTGCTTTCATTGCATTCGTGTTGAAAATGGAGAACAAATAACAAAGATTTAGTTGGCTGATCTTTTTCTTTTTGTTCGAGAGGTTTTATATGCAAACAAGTTTTTGATATAAACTTCAAGGGATTTCAGATAAGAGATGACAGTGAGAATACAATTATTGATGATGCCTTAACATTACATATATTTAGTATGAATGAAGGTGAAAATAAGATTCATCTATATGTTGATGATGATCTTACTACTATTCCTTTAACATTAAGAATGCCAAATTGTTATTAAAGCAAACCTAATGATGATAGGCCATCTGGAACCAAATATTTTGCAACATGTAATGATGATAATAAAGGAAATAATAACAATAAAATGGTACCATTTGTTGAAGAAGAAGATATGGATATAGATTATAATGATGCTAATGATTTTTTGCATTGGTAGTTCTAGTGTTGATGTGCGTATTTCTTTTATTAATGTTGTTGGTGATAGAAGTGATGTTGACACTTATGGTGTAAATGAGGAACACAAGGAAGATGAAAAAGATATTAAGTATATTCCTATTGATGAGGAAAGATTTGAATTTTGTAATGAATATAACCTGTCCTCCAAGATAAGACTTGGTGATATGTCCTACTTACCCATGTATTTTATGGTCATTTTAACAACTTTTGATAATACAAGACTCCTTTTTATGGTGTTCTTTATAAATAAGTATGCATTGATAGCCTTAAAAGTATGTAGATCTCCATCTCTAACACCTTCCAATTCAATGTATGGCACCATTATATTCTTCATTACTATCATGGTTTCTTCGGCTTTTATTATAATAAATCTTTCATTTGCAATATATTTAAGCCTTTGATGCAAAAAAAAAAGTGACAACTCTTGCCGAATAGATCCAGGGTCTTCCCGATAACATATTATAGCTTGGTTAAATGTTTGCCATTTGTAAAATAACTTGGAATTGCTGAGGTATGATCTCTAGAACAATGTTGATATCACCAATAACTTGTCTTAGTGTGTTCATAGGTTAAAGCCATCAACTTGCTAAATCTCAAATAAGATGCATCCTTTGAAGTACATATTTTGAGAGAACTTAAAGAGTTGATCCTTTATCATTCAAGGCCTTGATAATTATATAGTTCTTGCATTTGATTATGATGTGCAATGTCTTGTTATACCTCATAACTTCTAGACCTAACTCATCTTATATAAAGTACAAGTAATTGGTGGCCTTAATCTTGCCTACCAAAAGCTTCATGGATTCAAAAGTAATGTCTTACAGAATATAGGACTCATTCAAGACCTTTTCCCAAGGCTTTACAGTGTGATCAAGATCAATGAAAGAAATGAGATCCTAGCTAGTGTCTTCTTTAATTGATTAATTACATTATATTCATTATGCTTTATTAGCTCTGGAATTTAGCAATCATATTTTTTTTTTTCTAAACATATAAGTCTTTTAAAACATTAATACTCCTGTTTAGATGATTATTGGGTTTAAATGTTTATTTCTTTGAAAATGAAATGTGCTGCCCCTCCTAGTAATTAAGGCCATGCAAAGTCTATATACTTTAAACTCTATAAATGGATAACAAAACAATTGCTGGTTAAGAATCTTTTTTTTTTTAAAAAAAACTACTTCTCTTTAATATTAGTGATATTTTGAATAAAATAAAAAATATTTTTTTAAAATATAAAATATCAGCTTAATAGGCCTTTTAATATAGAACTTGCAAACTAGTTCTAAGACTCAAAATTCACTAGTTGAGTTTTATTGTTTTTTTTTAAACACTAAAAAGGGGTCAAATCGAAAATATATAAAAAAAACGAGTGAGAATTGTTATCGAGTTTCAACCAAATACAATTTTTTCTTTGAAAAAGAAAGGGAGAATAAAGGGAATCAGCGAAGCAATTTGAGAGCGGACCCTATTTAAGGACTGACTAAGAAATGGATTAAGAAACACACGGAGGCTTGCAGCTTAGTGGTCTTAGTAGGCTTTGTCATGACTATGTATCTTGGGTTCGAGCCTTCGCGTATACGCCTGTCACTCTCGTAGTATCTTACATGTTTACTGGGCTTGCAGGATGTTCAGTGGGTCCAGAGATTAATCGTGGTGCGCGTAAGCTGACTCGGACACCCCGGGTTATAAAAAAAAAAAAAGAAAAAAAAAAGAAATGGATTAAGACAAAATCATGCAAGACACACACCACAAACAACAGCCAATAAAAGATTTAATCAAGTCATAGAAGAAAATCTCACATACGAGCATATAGTGCTTAAGGGACATGATTTAGTCTTCAGACCACTACTCACAAAGCAAGGTTTTTATGTCATTATTAATGTCTCCTTCCTGTTCTCTTAAGCCTTCCAAATTCAAATTGTAATGATCCAATTAACAGTTATTATTCTTGTAATCCAATTCATAATGTCTCAGGTTCAATACCCGGCAAGCACTTTTTTTACTTATCTGTAAATGTAATGAATATTTGGTAGTATTTGGAAACGCGGTTGAAATAATGTTTCTTAAAAATCTGATTTTTTTTTATTAAAATTAATCTTTTTATGTTTTTACGTCGTTTTGATGTGCTAATGTTAAATATAATTTTTTTAAAATAAAAAAAATATTATTTTAATATATTTTTAAATAAAAAATACTTTAAATCACAGTCATACTCCTAATCACGTTGTTTACTAAGAAAATGTCAAGCAACAGTCTAGTTGCAAGGGGCTGGTGTATTTTTACCATTGTTATTAAACCTAGACCGGCCCGATAGGTCTGTCCGGGACCCTATTGACCCAGTGGTTGGACCAGTCTGGGTAAGATAAAAGACCGGCCAGTGCAATAACTCGGAAAAACCCAGGCGAACTCAGACGAGACCCGGTTTTTTTTTTCAAATGTGTTTTTTCTCCTATACTCCTCTTTTTTCATATGTTTTTAGTTAATTATTAACACTTTTTAAAGTTCACTATATAAATACTAGAAAAATATTTTATTTTTTCAATGTGGGATTTGAAACCCTTTAGTATATATACTCTATATTCTAAAAAAAATTTTATTTTTTCAATATGGGATTTGAAACTGTTTTGTATATATATTCTATGTTCACAAAAAAAATTAAGTTTTTTCAATATGAGATAAAAAACTTTTTGGTTTAAATACTTCAACTTAAAAGGATAATATAATATCTTTTTAATATAAGATTTGAAGCACTTTAATATATATACTCTATGTTCACAAGAAAGAAATTATTTTTTAATGTGAAATTTAAAGCCCTTTAATATATGCACTTTATGTTCATAAAAAAAATATATTTTTTTAATGAGAAACAATGATTCTATATCCAAATGAATTATTTCTTAATTTTTTTATATAAAATATTAAAATTTTAAATATTTATTTTTAATTTTTTTTAAATTAATCCGAATTATCCAACGAAACTTGATAGAATTTGATAACTATGATTTTTACTTAAATCCCCCAGGTTTGATTCTCCTCGAAAGCAACATTGATGAGGATCCCTTGTCACCTCAACGAAACAAGTGTCATGCCCCACTTTGCTGGGCTTGTCCTTGTTAAAACAATTTTGCCCCACACACACACACACACACACACACACACACACACACACACAAGAGTTTTTGTTTTTGTTTCAGCAAAAGAAAGCAAACATCCAGATTCCCCCCGCCCCCCCCCCCCGGCACATAGAGCACGTTGAAAATATTTGTAAGGATATATATATATATATATATATATATATATATATATATATATATAATAAAAAAAAATTAAAATTAGAGTTTTTATATTTTATTTTTTTATTGTAAGTGATTAAATATT
>Ga0325402_1006395_pt1 | contig 11132 bp, 5 predicted proteins | sample PopdelMetagenome_22_FD_207212 | JGI IMG/M metagenome (GOLD analysis project Ga0325402, IMG submission 207212) | Populus deltoides microbial communities from Bellville, Georgia, United States - Xylem-PdKOR-R3 | ecosystem: Host-associated > Plants > Phyllosphere > Stem > Wood/Secondary xylem...
AAACCCTAATAATAATTACCAGGTCAACCAGTAACTAAAACCAAGACCTAAATCAGTGGGACCCATTTCTCCTATAATTGAGTCCACATGTAAATGACGTCATTATAACATCTCTGGTTTGAAGATAATAAAGAGACAAAAGCAGCACAAGAGGCAAGAGCCACGCCATGGTTTTCAATAAAGCAAGCCGTGGTCCCAACTTTCAAAAAAACATAAGTCACCGCTAAAGCATTGACACGTGCACACTTTTATCCGTCAAAGCTTTCATAATCCCCCTGCATTTATGTAAATTACTACTTTAATAGTACGTGAAAGGGCAGTTAATCCTACAGGTGGCAGGGACACTTGTACACTTTACATGCTCCGGCTGTTACTCGCCGGAAAGGTCGCCGGATTTTGACTGTTTTCGGGATCTTTGGAGCCGTATCTTACTTCCCTATGATTGCTTGATTGTACAATTTTGTGATCTTTCCATTTTTATTTTCGATTTATAGTGTATTAATTCACAAAAGAAATCTTATTACACAATATATCTCCTTTTGAATTTAATTCTGAAGTAATATTAATATGGAAACAAATTATTAACTTCAACTTGAAAACCAACACCTCAAAAATGGTGTTTTCCTTTTTCTTGTTCGATAAGACACAAGTATTAATTTAAAAATATAAATCTTTTTTTTCGAATATCAAATATAAATCTTATGTGTATAGAAATTCAATTATTAAAGTTTTTATATTAATTAAGTAATGGGTACGTACGTACGTGCGTGATAGGAAGAGAGACATTTTCTTTTTATGATCATTAATAAAAGTAATTAAATCCAAGAAATGGTAATGTGATTGTAATAAGATGGCATGTTAATTAATGGGATAAAAGAAGTGAACGGAGTGATCAACAATGGAAACTTCTACTTAATATAGACAGGAAAGAAAACATGGGTAGCTCGCTTGCTGATAAAGTAATTAAGGTAAGAAAATTCAAATTAGTACTTAATTATTATTTGGATGGGAAAATTAAAGAAGAGAACTATTCTGATCAATTTCATTGATTTCCAATACATTACATTAGATTACATGAAGTTAATAGCATCCAAAATATCTGGGATTTCGAATTTCAAGATGTTGCTGCAGTTGCTTTCCCTCTCATCTTCAGCGCTGCTGCTATTGATGTAAGTTGAATTGGAGTTCAATGGCGTAGGACTTGAAGAAGGAGTTGATAAAACTGAAGCAAAACCAAAGTTCTGGTTGCTGCTGTTGGAGATAAAAGTCGAGGTCTCGGAAGAAGGGTCCATAAGGTCAGACCCATAGTAGCCGTTGCTGTTGTAACTTGATACAACAGGCATATAATAATCTTCAGCTAAATTGGAGCCCATTCCATTGCTTTGCCACTGATCATGAGTACTGAACTGAGAATTTGGAGAGCTAAAGTTGGTAATGGTACTTGACTGGTATTGGTCCACATTAGGGTCCATAATTCGTGCTTCGTTAGAAAATGTAACACAAGGGCTGGTAGTCAATGTGGTGCAAGTAGGCATTTCTTGACCTGGGGTTTGAAACTGGTTATTAGCTTGATGAATCATCGATTCGTATTGGCTTTGTTGGACTTGTGGGTTGGGAAGATGGTTTTCTTCTTGACCATTTTGGATGACGAAGTTTTGGGTTTGGTCACGTTGAGAAGATAAGAGAGATGTTGCTAGCCTTAGAAGTCCTGGGTTCACTAAAGGTTGGACACCAAGCATTCTTGACATGTTCATTTGATCAGAGGAGTTGTAAAGAGATGAGCTCAGGATTGAGGAGAGTTCAAGAAGATCAAGTCTTGGACTATGAGTCACCGGATCAATTCCCATTCTTAGAAGCCTCTTCCTAATGTGTGTGTTCCAGTAGTTCTTGATCTCGTTGTCTGTTCTTCCAGGCAATCGAGCAGCAATGGCAGACCACCTATAATCAATAAATCAAACAAATAAAAAAAAAAAAAGTAAGTTAGAATCAAACTATGGAAAAATTAACCAACCATGCATGTATGCCTGTGAATACAAGACTTACTTGTTTCCCAATATACTATGCAGCTGAATTATTGTCTCCTCTTCTTCGAAAGAAAACCGACCTCTCTTGATATCAGGCCTCAGATAGTTAGTCCAACGAAGACGACAACTCTTTCCACACCTTTGCAACCCTAAACAGAACAAGAAAAACCCATCAACACGAACTCCACAAAATCTGACAGTATCAAACCGATATACAAATTAACCAGTAATTAACATACCAGCATTCTTTGGAAGTGTCCTCCAGTTTCCATAGCCGTGTTTTTGTATGTAATCAACCAGCTTCTGATCCTCTTCCGGGGTCCATGGACCTTTCTTTAGCCCATTTTTGTCACAACAAGGTGCTCTACCCATGCTGCCGTAGTCTCAACTGCTAGGTATAGTAAGTAATTATAGAGAGAAATTACACGGAGGTAGAGAAGGTGAGATTTATCCTTTAGTTTTCGAACAAGGAAATCGAAGTAGCGTCCGTATGGGCATCATATACTTGAGTGTGTATACTATAAATAGTAATCCAAGCGAAGGGTAGGAAACAAAATGAAGTCAACAGGATTTGGTGCCGTCCTCTGCTTATCAATAATGCCACTTGTCCCTTCTCTTTGAAAACTAAAATAAAATATAAACTCCAATCTTTCTCTCTACGTACGTACATAATAATCGCAGCAGCAGCAGCAGCAGCAATAATAATAATAATAATAATAATAATAATAATAATAATAATAATAATAATTTTGTTATGCAAGATCTTACTATATATATATATATATATATATATTAATAAGGGGTATCAAGTCTTATTCATAATAATATATATATCATTTTCAGGCTGAAAGTGCAATCCACGCTTTCTAGATTCATATTAGCTGTCTCCAACGTGAAAAAGGCCACGTACTCCAATTTCTTAAACATTACCTTTGCTACAGGGTTTCTTCTCGATCTTCTTAATTCAATTCATGCATGGCTCCATTTCACAACTTAAGAAGGCTGCCTTGAGCTTGTGATTGATTTAATTTTTTTTTTTTTACAGCGAAAATACTATTTTTGTCCCCTTTTAAATTAACATGAACTCATCATGTTCTATATAGGAGAACATACTTTGCTCTCGAGGCTGAACTAGAAAAACAAATTATTGGGTTAATTATTTTTATTAAAATAATATTTTTTTAAAAAAAATAATTTTAATATGATTAAGTTTGAATTGGGTTTGAGGTCACTATAATTTTATCTAAATCAACTAAAATTTAACTGGTCAATATAATTTCTCCAGTTCAACTAAAAACATGGTGGAGATCATGCCTGAATTTCAAATTTTTTGGATTAACCCAGCCAGCTAGCATGACTGAATTTGGGCGTAATATACGAAGGGAAGTGTATTTAATTCACTACGGCAATATTAGAGTTAATTACGTTTTAATTAATTTTCGCCGAAATACAGGAACATATATATATATATATATATATATATATATATATATATATATATATATATATAAAGGAGTTCTCCTCCATTCATTTTGCAGATAAGATTTTTATTTGAGTTTATATATTTTTTTCTCTTTATCTGATGTTGATGAGAAAAACAAGTTTTATATACACGTGGCCTCCTTCAAGTCAACGATATGCTTTTTTTCATTAAAAAAAAATGTCGTGACTTTTCTAAGGTCATTTCTAATACATGAATTTGGCATACAAATTACGGATTAATTCATGAAAGAAAATATTTCTTTAGAGTTTTAGGCTTTTATAGCTCATTTATGGGTACATGGAATATTAATTTAATGACATAAGAAATGATTTTTAAATTTTCTATTATAAGATTGGAATGGAAGGAGATTTTTATTCTTTTATAAAATTGTGAAATTTGTCAAAAAGGCTCAAGCTTGGAGCTTTATTCAGCATTATAACACTCAATTCGGATCAAAATCTAGATCAAGGGTTGACTTGTATATATGAGATAATGAGTCAATCAAAAGCATAATTCTTTTTAAAAAATAAATAATATTTTTTTATATTCATGTTTAGCAAAAAAAAAAAAAAAAAAAAAAGACCAACGAAAACAGGTTTGATTAGTGTGAATACAAAGGACTAGAACACGTTCGTAGCCTGACTGGCTTGGACGTAGGAATTATACTTAGTCCGCCCGACCTTTGATTTTTCGTGTTCATGTTTCAGCATTAATGCAAATGCACAAGAGCCAACTAATCAAAAGGAAGGATTTATCTAATTTTCATGCACTCATCGTCATCGTCTTCTTCTTCTTCTTCTCTTTCTTTTATGGAATAGATTTTTCCATTGCCGATGGTTTTACAGTACTAGTAGTGCTTATAATTTTGAAATGTGATTTATATATATAATCATTGAAAGTATATAATTGAAAGTTTATTGAAAAAATCTTAAAACCAAAGACAAAAAAAACAAAACAAATTAAAAATGACTAGCTAATATTTATTATGTGATTTTAAATTGATTTTATTATGTTACTGAAAGAAATATTTAATTATCAACGTTATCACAACGTCCATTATTCTCTTTCTTCCTTACCCACAAGTACTAGAGTGTTTTCTGTCAAGCAAAAATGTCAAGAACTCAACTCCGTTGACTTTCGACAAATTGATTGAGCAATTATTTCTGGGATCATAGCTTCTCTTCATGAGTAGACTAAGAACAGCTAGCACCTCAGCAAATTAAATTAAAGAATTATAGACACTACTTTCCAATATATTTTTCTGGGGCATAGTTTTTTGTTTATGACACTACTTTCCAACAGTAGTTCATAAATCTGCTGTCTAGATTTATTATAACCTTATATTTCATGATCGGTTCTTGCATGTGTGTGTGTATTTCTAGATTATCTCCACTTAAATTATATCGTATAATATGATAATAGCATGATTTGTTTATGTCACCAAAAGGGATATATAAATTTCATGACTAACCCAATTATGAGTATAAGAAGGTTCATCAAAAGTGTAATATAGCTAACTTTGAGGAGTGTAGCTCAATTGGTAAGGCCCGGAGTTTGTTACCTAGAAGTCACCAGTTCGAGTGTCACAAATTTCAGGATCACTGGAAGATTATATGGTCGTTAACTTCAGGATTTCAAAGAATTAGTTGGGATGCATGTAAACTGACCAAAAAAAATAATATTAGTCTTTTTTTATGGGGCAAACTTTTTGGTTGCAGAATTCGAAACCAATATGAACACAGATTAGAATGGCATCTAACTGTAAGTAATTAACATCTTGAAAAAACAGAGTGAAAAACTGCAAAAAGATCATGTTAAAGGAAGCCGAAAAGAAAGAAAAGTTTGAAAAAGAAAAGTGTTTATTTGGGACTTATTAGCAGCTGGTCTAAGCTAAGACTAATGATGCCCAGCTTTTAATAAGGTCCTGCAACTTTCCACACTCAAATAGTGGTAAAACCTTTTTTATTCCTTTCTTTCTTTTCTCATCTCCCCACTTTTTGTTCTTCTCAATAAAGTCATGAAAATAGTTAAGATTTATAGCACTAAATATATGGATTGATTTGAAATTGTGTCGACTTTTATGTGATCTGTCTCTCATTTTTCAATTTTTATGGCCATATATATATATATATAATGTAATAATTGAAATTAAGAAAAAAGGTACTTCATCTAAAGCTTTCTTTAATCAGAAGTACTTGCCTCCAATTCATATATATGGTAGATGACAAAACTTGAAGTAAGAAAATATTTTTTTATTTATTTCATAGTCAAGGGATTTCTTTGGTTAGGTTTTTCGCATTTAGTTCGAGCATAGACAAATCCTCTATAATATAATTAAAAAATTCTTTAAGAAAATTTCTCCGCGCACAATGTAACTAGAGATTAGAAAAACAAGAAAGCATGTCTCTCGTTTATCATTATTTCACCAACTCCTTGCGTGGAAATTAAATTATAAACAAAATGATTATTTAATATTCATCATGTAAGCTCTTGTTAATTTGGTATTGCGTTCCAAACATAAATTAGTTAAATTTTAAATTTTTTTATTTAAAATTAATTTTTTAAATATTTTTAAATCGTTTTGATGTGTTGATATTAAAAATAATTTTTAAAAAATACAAAATATATAGATTTCTAGTATATTTCCAAATAAAAAACATGCAACTTACATTCATTTAGTAAAAGCACTTTTTCCTTATTATATCCTAAAATCAAACTGTAAAACATGAGGATAATCATCCAAATTAATATCATATTTGCATGAATGACGACCTCTTTACATATAATATTATTAGTAGTCAGTAGTTTCTATAAATTAATAGCTTTTGCATAATACTTTGTTCTAATTAAAAAAATCTGCCGATTGATTAGCCTTAAACGTGTAATCATACAAGAAGCTTAATCACTCTCCAAAGTTGAGGGCCACGCACTGGAAACATAGGTTTCCAAGATCTAACCATCAATAGGCTGCCACGTTTATATTTCCTGACGACTCATGTCTGGCGCCCTCGACAACAAGAAGTCTTTGCTTCTTTTTTTTCCCTTGACATCAACGAATTATCTATGGATGCAATATTATATTTGGTTGATTATTGTAGCCAGTAGCCACAAACCAAGCCATATCTCTAGTGGGATAATCAAGCAGTGTGTGTGTGTGTGTCTATATATATATATACATATACATATATATATATATACATATACATATATATATATATATATATATATATATATATTGGATAAAAACAGGATACAGGATTAATTCCTCCCTCTTGAGTTCAATTTTCACACACACACACACACACACACAACAATGAAGTATTTTGAATTAATAATTTAAGTAAAGTTTATTGTATGAACCGAGCATATATATTGGATAAAAACAGGATTAATTCCTCCCTCTTGAGTTCAATTTTGAACACCATATTGTACAATTATCATATATATATGGTAAGTGTACGATAGCTAGCTTTCATGTGGAATTACTATTCTTCACCATTTGAAAATCGTGAAAAATTGTCTTAATCACCTCCAGCTAGCAAGCCATCAACGTAAATTGATATGTAAATGGTCAAATATTATTATATCCATCGATCCTATATTATTGTTATATTTCTACCAATTTTTCTCTATAAAGCTTGACCCTATCCCTCATCCTCATTGGCTTGCTTGTGTGCCCTTCTAACCTTGGTGTATCAATTATTAATCTCTATTCATTTGTTTAGAATTAACCCCTTCGCTTAGCTTCCCATAAAAAACTCAAGCTAGAACAATAAAAATATTCATCTTCATAGAATGAAGGCACCACTATATATATATATATAGTGAAGCTTTTAATTAACTAAAATATACTGATAAAATTGATGAAGATTAACACGTGATCCGTCATCTCAGGCTTGCTCGATGTCTCCGTGCTTGTTGTCATGGAGACACCCCGTGTCAAAAAAACTAATTAAAATGGCCTTATCAGCATATTTGTGGATTAACAAGTAGAGATTAATGCTTAATCATTGAAAACATCGATCGTGATTGCATCTCCTACTTGATATGGTAACTACTTGTCCGATTTTCAGGGTTTGCTTTGTGCACGGGTTACCCAAAGAAGCTAGTTGCATACGTGGTACGTACGCTGAGCTCCATCGTGATCGATCGATGTCCATAGCTAATTTATGTAGTTGTGAGCTGTTCAATTTCTCCAGCAATCGCTTAATGTATGTATTCTCAACGACCATCTAATTTATTTAGAGCTATTTTTAGATACGAGATCCAAACATTTGTGGATGCTGTGCCACCTTGTTACTATTTTAAGCTTAGCCATGAACTTAATTAAATATTTAGCACGTAGCTAGTCCCTATCTGGGTGACTGAGCCTGAGCTTATTTTTAATTCTAATTATCTATCATATTCATCGCGATGATCGAAGGTTCAGTGTTTTGTTTATAGAGAGAAGAACACATCTGGCCCTAGAGAAGTATCGAGAAATTTCCCGTGATTTTTGTGCTTTAATTGTCCGTCCAACCCTGGTGTACGTACGTGGGGCAAATTAGCAGTGAATCATGATAATTTCTTGGAACGGTGATTGAGATAAGCCATGATTTCTGAGCTAAAATTAACGTGGCCAAAGAAGATTGGTTTGAAACCAAAAGGTTCTTATGTACAACTTCACATGTTTGACTTTACATTTATTGGTACAACGAAACAACGATGTACGAGACACACTTGGACATTTTAGTCGCGCTATCTTATAGGCTGAGTTAAATTCTTCTAATATAAAAAAAATATTTATATAGTATTAATTTTTTTAATAGAAATAAATTTAAATTATGTAAGAATTGATTTGATGAAACCAGTTAATTTTACAGGCCTAAAAACAACTCACATAATCCGTAAAAATATAATTTAACTAAAAAAATTTAAGATGAGATTTTTTTTAATATTAAGATAACAACATATTAGATTGGCTTAGATTGGCCCGAGCTAACATATCAAATTTGTATTTCAGGTTATGAGATTATGATAACTCCATGAAAAGTAAATCAAAATAAATTATAAAACATAATTTTCACTCAATTCAATGTCAAAGGATGAAATTAAAAAACAAAACTAAAAAATAACCTATAAAAGCAACAAAAGTTAACCTGTCAAACTCGCGACCCATGTTAGAAAACCGAGATAACCTCATGGAAAGAAAATCAAAACAAATTATGAATTTCAATCCCCAATCAGTCTAATATCGAAGAATAAGATTAAAAAAAAACCAATTAAAAAAGAAACAATCATTTGCGGTAATCAAAGATTAAAAAAAATCATAATCCAATGTTAAATAGTGAAATTAAAAAAATATATTAATTAAAAAAAACTTGCATGTATAGCAGCGCTAACCCCGCAACCATGAGCACATGATTGAGATAATCACAGAGAAAGAAAAGTGAGAAAAGAAAACGCAAAGACCAATTATGAAAAAAAATTAAATGTTAAGGATGAAATTAAAAAAAAAACTAGGATATTTGATCTCGCAACACTAGTGTTGTACTAAGTTGTGTTTAACAATTATGTTTTTTAGAATGTATTTTTATATATATAATCAAATGATTATATGGGCAAATAGAAGGTAAAAAAAAATCACAAATGAAAGCGAACTGAATCAAACCATGAAGTTCAACTATAAAACAATCTAATGTTGAATATAAAACTTGAAAAAAAAATCCAGGTCAACCATATTAACCCGTTAAACTCGTGACTATAGGTACACAATTGAAATAACTCCATAAAAAGAAAAGTGAAAAAAAAAAGCATGAAGATCAATTCCTAAAAAATTAAATGTTGAAGGATAAAATTGAAAGAAAAACTAAAAAGGACCAATATCAACCCATGTTAACTTTTGAAACATCTAGTCATGATCATGAGACCAGGACTTAATGCGTAGAAGGAAAATAAAAAAAAACAACAAAAATAAATTCTCAATAAAAAAATGTCGAGGCATGAAACTTTTTTAAAAATCATTCTAAAAAAACCAAGGAAAAAAAGATATGAGTCAACCACGGTTAACTCGCTAACCTTGTGATCACGAGAACAAAATTGGAATAACCCTTTAGAAAAAAAGTGAGAAAAAAGAACAAAGACCACCTCTCTCTCTCTCTCTATATATATATATATATATATATATATATTGGATGATGAAATTGAAAAAATAATTAAAAATAACGTAAAAAAAAGTGTGTTAACTTTCAAAACTCGTGTTCGTGGTCATAAGACTCAATTTGACCATGTAGAAGACAAACAAAAAAAAAACAACAAAGCAAAATTCTTAATAAAAAAATGAGTCAAGCCGGGTTAACCCGCCAACCACGTGACCATGACCATTGGATTTGGATAATCCTATAGAAAGAAAAGCAAAAAAAAAACACGATAAATATAAAATATTAAAGAATAAAATTAAGAAAAAAATATCAATTTTATAAAAGGACCTAAAAAAGACCAAAGTCAGATCATGTTAATCTTCGAAACTTGTGGCTCAATAAAAAAAATCAAGAGATGAAATCTAAAAAAAATACAATTAAAAAGATCCAAAACAAAATAAACATTAGTAAAAAAAAATGGAGGGACAAATTCGACATAAGAAAAAATTGAAATCAAATTATGAAGAATGAAATTGGAAAAAAAAATTAGTGGAAGGATTTAAAAATATCAAAAGAATGGGGATCAAATTTGATATAAAAATCAAATAAAGCCTAATGATTAGGGATGAAATGAAAAAAAAAATCAATAAAAAAAGATAAAATAAATAAAATAAATAGTAATCAAAATAATAAGAACTAAATTGAATATGAAATGTAAATGGTAGGATATTTTCATGCTTTGACCAAGCATTTTTTTTATTAATATTTTATATTTATGAAAGACTAAATTGTTGCTAACTCAACTAAATTATATATAAAAAAAACCAAAAAAAGATAGAGAAGAAAAGCCCCTTTCAAAGAAGCTTTATTTTTGTCGGGACAAATAAATAATTTAAATAGGCTTAGAAAGTTAAAATATTTAAAATGTCTTTGGATGCAAGTTAATGTTTTTATTTTTATTTTTTGTTTATAAAACTAATTAAATCATTTAATTATTCGTAATAGATGACTAATATATTCAGGTGAAAAGATTGATTTACCTCTCATTTACTAGGTTAGTGTATATTTTTTTTTAAAAGATTAGAGTGGAAAAAGAATTGTTCATTGCTACACTACATGGCTCAGTTTTTATTTAATTTAATTTAGTGGACCGACATATTTTGGACATCGTGCCATATGCATGGCATATGATAGCAAAAGCTAACGTAGGTCTTAGAGGTTACTGGACCGCGAAGGCACGAAATGAATGTAATCTCGAGATGTGCTAGTGTTACAGAAGTGCTTAACCCTATCATTTGAGATAAATTAGGCCGGTGTTTTTTTTCTTCAAAAAAGACAATTGTATGCGATTTAAAATTAATTGGATAATCCAAAACCTAACCTTACTTGGATTTATTATTTATTTTGAATTGTATTTTATATTGAAAAAACCAAATTTGACATAGTAAATTGACCTACAACTAAGTTAATAACTCTGATCAAATTAAAACCAGTAAGATTTTTTTT
>Ga0325402_1006397_pt1 | contig 11130 bp, 3 predicted proteins | sample PopdelMetagenome_22_FD_207212 | JGI IMG/M metagenome (GOLD analysis project Ga0325402, IMG submission 207212) | Populus deltoides microbial communities from Bellville, Georgia, United States - Xylem-PdKOR-R3 | ecosystem: Host-associated > Plants > Phyllosphere > Stem > Wood/Secondary xylem...
CTACTAAAACCATTATTTACAAATCATTTTCTCTCAAATATCGACACCAAATAAACCAAAGATGTCAATAAGTTATGCACATGAGTCAAGATCCTTTTAACCCATATTTTAAATCAAGCCAACGAATATTTGGGCTAAAAGTTATCCTAAAAGTAAAACCAAAGTAGACTAACATGCCTAATTTTGATATGTTTTTATTCATACCTTTTATGCATCATTTCATGCTTAATTCTCCTGATTGGGTAGTTTTAGTTTATTTTATTATGTTTTTTGTTTATTTAATGTAGGAGTTAATAAAATAATGACAATAAAAGTTTTAAAGATGTAAGATATAAAAAATAATTGATTAAGTCTTATTAAAAGAGGGGGAGTTTCCTTTCTAAATTTTTTTAATCATGTCTCAATATTTTAGACATATATCATGATACTGATGTCCAGATCATATGATTTTTTGGCTATGGAAAAATTATTGATAAATCGACATGCATTATTGTTGAGGAATTTTCAATGCAAGTGTTACACAAGTTATTGATGGGAAGGTACCATGATAGCTAGCCCTCTGTTTATTTTTAAAAATAAAATGGAAAAGAAGTATTTATCGAGATTTTACAACAAAAAAAAGGAGGGGTGTAAGACTTTAGGGTCTTAAATAACCTAAAGATGAAAGCATTTATTAGAGAAAATTAAGGAATTAAAAAAATATCATAAAGGTTTTTCATTCTTTCCTTTTTCTCTTCATTATGTTTAAATTACATAATTTGTTTTGTTCATTTAGTTTAAACATGAAATAATTAATTTTTCTAAAGCTAGAATGTAACTTTAACTTTGATAATTTAATTATGTTATTCAATGCTATTTCAAGTTTAAATATTTTATATCATGTATTCTGTTAATTTAATATGCCATGTAGTCAATCGGTTAACTACACGTGACATTATTATATTCATGTAAATACATATTTATTATTAATAAATGTTTAATTTATCTTTAATATTCATATAATATTAGATTAATGAATCTAGAGATAAAGTCCACGGGACAAAAATATTTTGCAAAGAAAATTATAAAGTTCTTATAATTATGAGATTTAGGGGTGAGCAAAAAAACTGAAAAACTGATTAAATCGAGAAAACAGGAAAAAAAAACCAAACCGTGAAAAAAAACCGATTAAAATTTTGAAAAAACTGACTTGTTCGGTTCTGTTTTATAAATCTGAAACTGAAAAAACCGAACCGAACCCAAACCGAAAAAAATCAGAAAAAAACCGAGCCAACCCAAAAAACCAAGTCAAACCAAGCCAAACTAAAAAAATCAAGTCAAACCAGTTTGAACCAGTTTTTGTCCTAAGAAACCAAACAGAACCGAACCAAAACTGGTCGGTTTGAACCGGTTTCGGTTCGGTGTCGGTTTTTTTAAAAAAATTCGGTTTGATTATGTATTTTTTTTTATAAAAACCAAACCGAATAAAAAATGATCACCCCTAATGAGATTCATATTACATCAAAGCATTATTTCTAAAATATTTCTTGTCGATGATATCTTAAATACTAGACATCTATTAAAGTTGTTGAGACTGTAACATCTTATGTTCTTTCCTTTATGAAAGGAAACAACTATTCTTATAAGGTGAGGTATAAGAGATATATAGAACTAATATATAGGTGTTTGTTATAAGACATGTACACTGGACTGACCCACATGAGAATTTCATATAAAGAGATCACTTATATGTATGGAAAGTCTCATGTGATGATTATGTAAGTGATCTTTAAATTGAGATCAGTAAGTTATCTTATATAAAGAACATTATATTTTGATCCTGTTACATGTTATCTTAATCGAGGTAATGAAGGAGTAAATATTGAGTATAACATGAACTATATAAAGGTACTTGAGTGATCAAGCGAAGATTTATCACTATAGGTGCATTAGAAAAAATGTTTCATCTGTTTTCAAATTGTATTGATTGAGAAATCCTTCGTCAAGGTGAAATGATATTTGAAAAGAGTTTCAAATCTTATTCAAATAATCAATGACTATCATGTAGAGAACAACACATGATTTAATATAGCAGACATACTTCATGGTTTAAGTTAGATCAAGAAATTATTAATAAAAGGATAATAATTACGCTAAAAAACCTGTCACTGAAATGTTAAGTTAAACCACTAATAACTTTTCTCATATTTGTGGGATCATTACACGTTGTTAGGCGATGCATCTGATCTTCAAATATAAATTAATCGATTATTAAATTGATAATAAATTAAATTATTTAATTATATTTTATTAGAATTATAATTTATATTTGGGGCCAAAATATTAGGAACCTAATGGTCACACACATTAAGAATCATTAGACATAAATTAAACTAGGATGATTTCATTATGTATAACTTGATTAAAATATATTTTAGAAATTAAGGATTAGAATATAATTATTAGATGGATTATATTTAAAAAAATTAAGTAAGGACTTGAATGAGTTAATTTCAAAAATTCTCCCGAATAAATAATGAATATTATTCAAGGGACAAATTGATATTTTGTCTATTTATAGGGTTTTTCATATTTCCCTATAAATAATAAGATATGCCTCTTATTTTAGTGTTGTTTGTTAAAAAAAAAAAACTACGTAAGTTACAGAATAAAGAACTAACACTCTAGACATAACAACTCTTTTCTCCTAAATAGGGGTTTAGGAGATTTCTTATTAGTGGTTCATGTGGATTACCGTTGGAAGCTGGACAATTGGAAGACTTGTGGTTTACGACAACCCAGCTTTTAAGGAATTATTCAAACTCAAAAAGATTAGATCTTTAGGTAATAAATCCTTAAACAACTCTAGACCTATCTAACATGATAATAGGGACTCTTGAATACTTTTGTTTTATTATTTTCACTGCATATATGATATTCATGAACTCAACAGTGGTATCAAAGTCGTCATTGGACAATTAGGATTGTTGTTTACATGTTTTAATTATTATAGGTGTTAATTTCGAATTAATTTTATGTGCAAAATTATTTTTTTCTCTTGTATTTTTTTTAAAGGATATTCTCTACTGTTCTGATCAGATCTGGCCGAATTTCTTGAATCTGACCGACATCTTAAAAAAAATATAAAAAAACAAAGTGGTTGTAACAACCATCGGCGATGATGTCATCGTGGCTGGCGCTCCTGATTTCGCTAAGTGCACATCAAATTGCCACTAGTAGAAGGCCATGACAGTGTCAAGCACAGCCATATGCATTGTGTGTGGCGCCAGATTGGGCAGCGCGAGGGCTGCTGCCCTGCGCTGCTACCAAGTGTAGCGACAGCAGCTACACCGATATAAGCAGCCTACACTGGCAGCAACAATTGCAACAGCAGGAAGAAGAAGAAAGGGTATAATTTATTATTATACCCCTGTAACCTTCTTTAGAGTTTTTTTAGGGATAGAATTACGATTCTTCCCCTGCAACATATATTTAATTACTTTTAGGTATATTTAGGGCTGAAATTATGATTTTAGCCCTCCATATATAAATTAACAATTTTATTTTAAAATTGACCCTAAATAAAATTAATTATAGAGTTAATTTTCCTAATTAGATTAGGATTGAATTAAAATGTTTAATTCAAAATAGTTGAGTTTTTTCATATCCTAATGGGATTAGAATTTAATTAAATGGTTTAGTTAAATAATATTTAGAAAAATACTTTTTCCAAAGTTATAAGAGTTTTTAAGCTGGAAAATATTTTTATTTAATTAATCCTAAAATAGTTTAGGATATAAATAAGAATTTTAATGTGATTAATTTTCTTATTAAATTTTGAAAAAATGTTTTTCATGGAATTTATGTTAAATAAAAATTTTTTTGTTATAATTAGATTTGATTGAATATTTTTAAGTGTTAGAAATATTATTTTATAGTAGCATATAAAGCAAATAATTAGAATTGAAGCATGCAATGTAATTAATCATGATATTAAAATGTTTTTATGCATGATGGATGATTGTGAACATTAAAAACCAATGTGATTGTATTTTTTTTTATGGTTGAATGGTTTTGTCATGTACCATTAGTTAAATATTGACTTGGTCTTGCATTTATTATCCCAAAGTTTTTCATAATTTATTATGAACTATCAAATGAATAAATTGGATTATACATTACCAGAATTGCTTAATATGCTAGACTACTAGAGGGGCTTTTAAGAAAGAAAAAGGCCCAATTCTTCTAATCGAATATGGTTTTCACATTTGCAATTGCATATAGAAACTAAAAAAAAGTAGAAGATTAGTTGAAAGCAAAGTGGACTTATGACTCAATAAGGAAGTAAAGGTTGTTGCATTAGCTATAAGAACTAGTTATGCATTAGTTGTGTTGTAACCCAATTTTAGCCTATTGGCTTTTTTTAATTTAATTTTATAGGGTTTAAAATGTAAAATTAAAAGATTAGAGATTTATTTCGATGAAAAGTGTGATTTGTCAACTTGCGTGAAAACTAGGGACTACAATGTGCTTTTGTCATTCTATCCTTATCTTCAAGATAATCCTTGTCTTCAAGATAATGATAGTTATCCACTTTCAAATTTGATTCTTAATCAAATTCAAACTTCAAAGAAGAGAATGAGTTTGATTAAAATTTTGTTTCTCACACGCGAAGGGACTCTGACACTATAAATACATATCTCAGTGTATTCATAAACGGGTGAAGGAGGCCATTACCAAAGAAAACCTAAAAAAAAAACACATAGAAGCAAGGAATATTGGGTTAGTCGTTGCGCGGTGGCCACCCCTTCGTGCTTGTTCATCTCCAGAACAATCTCCAGCAAGGTAAGCTTTCCTCTCCCTTTTCATTCTTTTTGAATCTTTAGTGCATTTAGCACTGTGCAAAGGTAATTAATTACCTTCGCAATGTGTCATGCGCCTTTGCCCAGCCGGGTCATTGGCTTGGGCCAGTGACCGAGCTGGGCCGACTGGGTTCATCCCAGCCCATACCGGTTGGGCTGAACCCAGCCCAAAAAAATAAAAATAAAAATAAAATAATAGATCCGACCTGGGCTATAAGCCCAGCCGGCCCAACTTGTGTTGCTAAAGGTGTTTGGAAAAAATACATCCTTATGCCTTGGTCATAATTTTTATGCTCATTCTAGTTAATATTTGGCCAAACAAGCCCCTTTTTTATATCAGAAAATTCTAAAAATATTTGGGGATCTTCTTTGTTTTATTTGTGATCCTTTCGCATTTTGTTTTATTTTTTTCCTTTGTGTTTTGTATTTTTTTTAGTCATATGCTCAATTTATAGACCAGCACTGTTAAACACAAAATTTATTGTGCAATGTCTCTATTATTTCCATCTAATAAAGGCAAATGATAATAAAGGTTAAACAAGAAAAAATAGCATAGAAAATTTCTTCTTCCAATTCATTTTTTGTGAAAATATTCATTAACGCCAGAATCAATTACATGAAAAGAAAAATAAAAGAAGAAAAAAAAGAACAAATTATTAGCAATTTTAGACAAAACCAGCAATGCAGCTTTTCTCAGGTAGGACGTTTAAGGGGTGATAGCATCTTCTCTTTTGCGTAACCAGTCCCGTACCATAGAATCTCTATTGACCAGTTAGGGTTCTCTTACCCAAATACAAGAACTCTCTCCATCTATGCTCCCCCTGACATATATAACATTGCCCAGGTGTAGCAAAGTAGTCCCCAAGGTGTTTTTGTCCATACTAGAAACACCAAGAATAAGTAATTGTCTTCTGTCATGACATTCCCCCAACCGATCCACTCCTACGACTTTGTTGTCCTCTAATAGGTCTAATACCATAAATCTGAGCATTCCTAGCTAATGTCCCATCTTTTTTTCCTAAATTAAATAAATTGGGGCTTCTGCTTTTTAGGTAGGAGAGGTCTGCTCAAGGAAAAATCAAACATCCTTTCGCTTGCTCAATGTTGTTTGGCCTTGTTAGCGCTCTAATATACATGCTTCTAAGGCTTGAGCCACCTCTATAAGCTCATTGGCATACTCAAATTGTAAATTAATCAATCCCTATCTCAATTCTTGGCATAATCCATCTCGCAATTTATCCATCATGTACTGCTTTTTAGAAACAAATTGTGAAGCAAATATGGAGATGTCATGAAACCTCTTCTCATACTCCAAGACTGATATATCTCTATCTCAACATTAGAAACTCCTGCTCCTTAACCCTACGTTGATAGGGGGAAGATATTGCATCTCAAACTGTCTCATGAACTTACTCCAGGCCCATAACATTGTGTCTCTCTTAGACTATATCACCTCCCACCATGACTAAGCTCTATCTTATAACAACTGTGTAGCATAGCTCACCCGTCAATCCTTGGGTACTCTCATCTGAATCATGATGTTCTCTACTTTTCGCATCTATTTTCCTGTAATCTTTGCATCATGTTCATCCAGCAATGGCTCACATCCTAACTCTCTCATGCTTTTCACAGTCCATATTAGAGCAACTGCACTCTCGAAAACAATAGCGGCAAGAATAATTAGTGTTGCCTATGTCATTGGAATTGTTGGTGTTATTAGGGCCACTAGAGCTATTGTACTAGACATAGTCTCAATCACAACTCTAACTATCTACACAAGTGAGGTAGGGTCCATATATGGTACAAGGGTCGTTGTTGGTGCTGCTGGTAGGTGTGCAGCTCCATGTCCCTGTAGTCCGGATTTCTCAAATAGTAATGTGCCACTATGGCTAGAACCAACCTTAGCTTGGAGTCTAAATGGTTCCCAGTACTTTACTGAAGAGATACTAGTGGTATATGTGAAGCGATACCCTTTAAAGGATCCTCTTATTGCTTGTCAGGAAATCCTATATCCTGGTCTCTTCCCCTCGCTGAAGAGGGGTTACACACTATCCTGAAACAAGTCAATGCTCATAAATTCTCCATTTCATTTCCTGAACCCATATCAGAGCTTTGATACCAAATGTAACAATCCCAACTTTTGAAACAATATACACATGGATTCCAGGATTAAAAAAAGAAGAAAATCCAAGGAAAGGTTTTTTAAGAAAAACAAATCATGAATTACTCACTTCAATGAGTTCACATTATATAATTGAACTAATAAAGAATCTATTACACAAAATTTAAACAAAATAAACAATTACATAAATTTACACATACAAGTCATGATATATGGTAAATGATTAGTACTTAAAAATGCATTTCTATCAAGGTTTTATATCATTATTTTGCACTTGAAGCATCAATAACTCCTTAACTAAAGCATGTTTTATAATAACATGTCTAATAATATAAGATACCTTTAATTTATGGTAAATATTCATCCTAGATGCAGGCCTATCACATAAATCAAATGGTTGATTGATGAGCTTAACTACTGAAATTGAGAAGACAAAGAGAGGGTTAAGCTTAGAAAAAAGATGCTGGTTCAGTTCAAACTGAAACACTGTTCAGTCATAGGGTCATATCTGAAGCTATAGATCTTGGATTTCAATTTGGTTTGTATGGCTAGAAAGCTAAGACATAGGCCTAAAACATTCATGATGAATGAAAGACTCAATTCTGCTGTTTGGAAGTCCAAATCTTAGCAATAACAGAGAAGTCGGAATCTGTCCTGCAACCTAGACAATGTTCAATGTTCAGCCTATATCTCGAGTTCTTGAAGTCCAAATGCACCAATTCTTTTTTTGTTGGAAAGCGAAGACAATTTTCTAGAACTTTTATGAGGAAAATCTGTTCAAATTCTGACGTTAACAATGATGTTTTGTTCAGACAAGAAGATAAGGATTGTCACCAAGTCAAGATGTGGCCACCCACTCAACAATTAGTCATCAAATCAATAGTTTCAAATTTTGGCCTATAAAAGAAGGCATTTGCCATGCATTTAGACATCTTTGTTTTTAGATTAAGATCATGTTTTTGCTCTCTCTTTATATTTTTGTAATGCTTAAGTTTTATTTATATTAATCTCTTATTTATGGTTTTCATTTCCTTTCCTTTACTTAGTTAACTTATATCTTATTTATGTTCTTATCTTGTTTATTTATGTTTCTCTTCTTCATTATGTTTAGCTACGTCTATTATGTCAAGGTGAAAAGGTTACATTAATGGTGTAAGAATAAATGTAGTATAAACTCAATATAAACTTTAATGTTTGATACTAACATGTTTTGTATTTGTTATCTTCTTCATTCTTAATACTTTGCTTGTTAAATAGTTAATCTAGATTTATGTTGTATAACCTTGGTACAACAAATACTTGGCACTTTCATAACTCAAACCGTATGGTATAACCGACACCTGTGCTATAAAAGAAACTTGATTTGTTGTTAACATAAGTTATAATCATGAATATCTGCACAACATTTACAAGTATTAGCATTATTCGAATAAGATAACTAGTGTAATCATGTTAACAATTTATAATCCAATTGGAACCTCCTTTGTGTGTGGTTTCCAGTTTAGTAATAAGATTTTATACTATACTTGTTTGAAATATCATTAATGGATCTTCTAACCTTGACAATTATTTTTATCATTGTTTAATCTTTATATCAATATCACATCTCAAAGCTCTCTTCAACTTATTATTATTATTATTATTATTATTATTATTATTTATAATTTATATAGTTAACATTCCTGTGGTTCGACCCCGGTCTTGTCGGGTTATTTATTATTTTGACACTCCTGCACTTGGAAGAAGACGTCAATCTTTTGGCCTTGTCAATAAATACATTCCAAAAAAGGTAATTCTTTATTATTTTATTAACCTAAGTGAATACACAAAAACAACACCTAATGTATCAACTAGGAGGTATGCTAATGAGATGAACCTGCACATGAATTTATAAAAACATTATAAAATCAATTTGAGAATTTAATATATTTAATAATTTATAACACTATATTAACAATTTCTCTTTTTAACCAGTCCACTATCCAGGGATCTAATTCTAATTAATCTAATAATAGATTTCCACAATTGCCTATTTAACAAAGCACTAGTTCCAAACCAGGAAAGTGACTTAACCAATCACCTATTCCTAGAGCACCAGTCCTATCATCAAGAAATTGGTCCAACCAATAGCCCACTCATAGGGCACCAGTCCCAAACTAGGAAATTGATTCCACTAATCGCCCATTCCGAGGGCACTAGTCCTATCACTAAGAAACTGGTCCCACCAATAGCCCATTTGTAAGGCACCAGTCCTAAACCAGGAAACTGATTCAACCAATCGCCTATTCTCATCCTATTTGCACAGCACTAGTCCCAAACCGGGAAATTGGTTTAACCAATCACCCATTCCCAAGGCATCAGTCCTATCAATAGGAAAGTCGTCTAACCAATAGCTCATTCGCAAGGCACCAGTTCGAAACCGGGAAACTAGTTCAACTGATAATTGAATATTAAATATGCATAATAAAAAAATACAAAAAAAAAATTCAAACATGTATAATAAAACTCAAACATACACTTAAATAAATGTCTAAGGTGCGAAGCACCAACCTGAAAATATATGCTCTGCTGGTTGTCCCTTGTTGTTATTTGGTGCCCACGGCCTCACCTGTACCAATAAGTACACTAGATTAAGCTTAAAATTCGACCATACACACACACATACACACTTCACATTCCATTTCCTCAATAATTCAACATTTTCAGTCAATCACAACTCTAAACAAAAAGTAACAATTTATACTTTCAGATAGTGTAATATAAGTGTCTTCGAACATTGTTCGTTGTTTTGGTCATATATAGAATTCCAGGACTCGACTTTATGCGGGGTTTTTATTTTTGAAATGTTAAAATATAGGTCTATAACTTTGATGAGTACAACTAAACCAAGGTTTGCCATCTATATACCAAAATTCACAATTTTTAATAGCACGAAACTTGTCTTGTTGATTTCAGTTTAGACCCTTCATTGGTTTTTATTCCATCTCTAGCGTTTCGAACTCTGATTTAAGCAAGGTCGATAAAATTATCTCAAATTATGTCATCTTAAGGTCCGAATCTTAGTGGAAAAATCGAATTACAAACTGTACAAATTTTGATTTCTAAGTTTAACAAGTATCTTCTTATTTTTCATGTCTTTTTCCATAATTTTTTATAAAAAGATTAAGAATAAAAAAATAAAAATCAAAATAATAAGGACCAAAATTAAAATATCAATAACTAATAGGACAACTCTGAAATTCAGAATGGTCAGCGTGATATTTGAGAGGAGTGGAAAGAAAAAAAAATGGAGGGAGAGGAAAGAAAGTGGGTCTGTCATGCTTGATAGGTCCAACTAACTAGGTTTGGCATGATTGGTAAACCCATTTAAATTTGTGTTAGATATGTTTAATATTATTATTAATATTCTAAATATTATTATATTCATTATTATTAATATTATTAATAAAAGTTTTTAAAAATATTATTACTATAAAAAAATCATAAAATTGATTTGAAGGGTAAAATTAAAAACTATAAGAACTTAAAAAAAATCAAGGGAAAAAAATCAAAAGTAGAAGTAGAAGTAGAAGTAGAAAGACTGAATTGAAAAGTACATTGGGTTTGATATGATTGCTAGACTCAACCAACATGGGTTTGACATGTTTAATATTATTATTAATATAATTATAAATAAATTTGAAAAAAAAACATTATTACTATAAAAATCATAAATTTGATTTGAAGGGTAAAATTAAAAATTATTATTAGTATTATTGTTGTTGTTAATATTATTAATAAATTTGAAAAAAAGTATTATTGTTATTGAAAAAAACCATAAATTTGATTTGAATGGTAAAATTAAAAACTATAAAAACTTTAAAAAAAAATCAAGAAAAAAAATTGAAAATTAAATTTAAAAAAATTAAATTTAAAAATATCATAGATTTAATATGCTTGTTTGATCAAGTTAAAAAAGATCTGGTATGCTTGCTAGGCTTATAACAATATGCATGTTGATGCAACTACTGAAAGAATAACATTGTTTTCCTCACGTTTGCATTATGAGACTTTTATGGTAGTGTTTTTATTGTTGGGTCTATTGACGTGTTCTAGCAGCATACATTATTGTTTTATGTATTTTATTTTTTAATTATATCAAATCCTATATCATGCAGTGAAAATGAT
>Ga0325402_1006398_pt1 | contig 11130 bp, 7 predicted proteins | sample PopdelMetagenome_22_FD_207212 | JGI IMG/M metagenome (GOLD analysis project Ga0325402, IMG submission 207212) | Populus deltoides microbial communities from Bellville, Georgia, United States - Xylem-PdKOR-R3 | ecosystem: Host-associated > Plants > Phyllosphere > Stem > Wood/Secondary xylem...
CAAGTCAAAATCATATAACTCTAACGGCAAAAGATCTACCCTCAATTCTGACCCTCCAATATATAGTTTTACCCCTCTATAAAAGCTGTCAAATCTCTGGCACCTACATCTGATTTATACTCTTTCCATTTTTTTTTTATTTTTTTTTAGCCTAAGCCCAGCAACCTCTTCACCATGGTAAATCATACAACCCATCCCTCTCATACACCCCACCCACTGCACTATGGTGACTACTCCCCCTGATCTAGAAGCTACACTGGAGGCTCCCGCTGCCATTCCTGCTGCTACAGCTCTCACTATATGATCCATAGAAGCAGGATCCTAAAATGGGTTCGTTTCGTCTACCGATGCCACTGATAGGGGTATATTTTCTCCTGCTATGTCTAATACATCAGGCATTGTTACCCCAGCCTAACGGGACAACAAATCATCTCGAAGTCTCACTGACTCGCGTCTTTCAGAGTATACTGATGTTGCAGGTACATGAGAGGAAGTGTTTGTCAAGGGATCCCATTTTAGATCACTTTCATAATGAAGACTCTGATCACTTCCCCGAACTGAGAATGGATCAGTCCTGGCTCCTTGCCTCGTTCTCACTATCCTGAACCACATTTCAAAACCTTATACTCATTCCTATCCCTGGAATAGCAACCTCAGCTCTGATACCAAAATGTAACATCCCCTACTTGGAGATAAAAACAACACTCTTATGTCAACCGAAAATAGAGAAATTTTTTTTATTATATATATATATATATATATATATATATATATATATATATTCATGGTTTTCATATTAAAATTTACCGAAATTTCGACGGAGTCCCCCCTATACCGGGAGGTTCGAAGTTATCGACATACGACCTGTTTACACTTCTAATATATCGCATCTCCAACTCAATTCAGCCCAATCATCCAGAGTGTCAATCCCACAAACATCACCATCCATATCAACCACAATGTTGATGATATACATTGTACAACAATTATAATTATGGATGGTTAAAGATATAAACATGCTTAATGGAACATAGTTATATAAACTACCGAATTAAATTCATCTATTCAAGTTTAAACATCAATTATACAAATTGAGTTAAATAAAAGTTGTAATATTACCAAATACAAGGGTATACTCCCTAGAACCTAAATTACAAAAAAAAAGAACCTAAGCTAGAATCTACTCCTGACGTGCATGCGATGGTCCTAAAAATAAAATACATATTATTGAAATATGAATATCACAATAATATAGCAATACAAATATCCGGCAATTTAAAAAGGCAACATACATTCATATTTTATTCATTTCTCCCTTTTGGTTCTTATTAGAGACCTATTCTCCTTCAACTACTAAAAACCATTTCCTCTTCTATTATCAACCTCCATTCACGATCTCATAAAACCACCCATAATTATTTTCGCTTAACACATTACCGATATCAATTTCTCTGTTATCATCATCTTTCTATAGGAGTCGATGCAAGGTGATCCCCTTACCCGGGGTCCTAACATACACTAAATGTATGCTAGACAATATATGGTGATCCCCTTACCCGAGATCCTAACATACACTAAATCTATGCTAGTCAATACATCTCGATCCCCTTACCCGGGATCCTAAGCTAATACATGGTGATCCCCTTACCCGGGATCCTAACATACACTAAATGTATGCTAGTCAATACATGGTGATCCCCTTACTCGGGATCCTAACATACACTAAATGTATGCTAGTTCACGCCCCAAATCACACTTCTCATATTTTCTTTATCAGCTATAATTTCATCACTTGGCAATTCACAGAACAACCGTTCACCTTGAATACACATACATTAAGAATACTATCCAAATATCAGCATCATTTCGCAAACTTTCCTCCTTTCTCCTAATATCCAACATTTAGTAATTCACATCTCACATCAATAACTTATTAAATCATAGAATTAAACTAGAAAGTATATGTGTGGATCACCTACCTGCAATAGAAGCTCTACTCGTGCTCCCCTGCTACTGCTGTTGCACCACGCTTGTGGTCCCTCCTGCAAATCACAAGTTTATCTCATAAATTTTCCTCACTCTAGGATATGTTTTATAATAACCATATCAACAACCAATAAGTCTTTCTTTCAGTCATTTCTTAGTACTTTATGTTTTTATCATTTCACTCATTATTATTGTCGTTCTTTGTCCAATCCTATTTATCATTCCTTTCTTTATATCTGGAGTTATAAAACTCCGATTCAAGCAAAATTTATGTCGTTGGAAAGATAAGACATGAGGCTACAAGTTCAATGATTTAAGAAGAACCCAATTCTTCCTCTAAGATAGTCAAAATCACTCATCAACAAACATTTGGACTGTTACTGTCCGTTTTTTTTGAACTGTTACTGTCTGACCTCTCCTCATATTTTTAACTATATCTGGAGTTATAGAACTCCGATTCAAGCAAAATTTATGTCTTTGGAAAGATAAGACATGAGGCTACAAGTTCTATGTTTGAGGAGAACCCAGTTCTGCCTCTAAGATAATCAAAATTGCTCATCAACAAACATTTGAATTGTTACTGTCCAACTGTTACTGTTTGTTTTTGAACAGTTACTGTCTAACCTCTCCTCAGATTTTTAACTATATCTAGAGTTATAGAACTCCGATTCAAGAAAAATTATGTATTTGGAAAGATAAGACATGAGGCTACAAGTTCTATGTTTGAGGAGAACCCAGTTCTGCCTCTAAGATAGTCAAAATCGCTCATCAACAAACACTTGGACTGTTACTGTCCGTTTTTTGAACTGTTACTGTCTGACCTCTCCTCAGATTTTTAACTATATCTAGAGTTATAAAACTCTGATTCAAGCGAAATTTATGTCGTTGGAAAGATAAGATATAAGGCTACAACTTCTATGATTTTGAGGAGAACCCAATTCTGCCTCTAAGATAGTCAAAATCACTCATCAAGAAACACTTGGACTGTTACTGTTTGTTTTTTTGAATTGTTATTGTCTGACCTCTCCTCAGATTTTTAACTATATTTGGAGTTATAGAACTCCAATTCAAGCAAAATTTATGTCGTTGGAAAGATAAGACATGAGGCTACAAGTTCTATGATTTGAGGAGAACCCAGTTCTACCTCTAAGATAGTCAAAATCGCTCATCAACAAACACTTGGACTGTTACTGTCCAACTGTTACTGTTCGTTTTTGAATTGTTATTGTCTGACCTCTTCTCAGATTTTTAACTATATCTGGAGTTAGAGAACTCAAATCTATAATTTAACATCCAGGCATCAATTCATAATCGACTTTAAAACAACTCATAAGACCATGTTTAGAGTATCTTACCCTATACGAATCAAGGTCTCGATCCCTCCTTTTCTTTCTAATGACAGCCGACCCTCCCCTCTTCTCTTCTTGTTCAATTTTTTTCTTGTTAATCCCTTGCCTACCAGTGTTTATTTTTACCTATAACTCTAAATCTTGGATGAGTTCTTGAAATTTGGTGTTTCTCTCTTGATCTGTAAAATAGATACCAAAACTCCCTCTCTTCTTTCTTCACGATAGTTGCAGATCTGTTTTTGGTACGAAGAGTAGTATTTATGCTCTATAATTATTCTTATTTGCATTTAAACCCTGTTTTATTTAAATGTATTCGTTTTGCCCTCACTTCTTTTTAGTTTAGTTTATTTTCTTTAATTTAATCCAGCCTTGATTATCTCGGGATTTACAGATGCCAAGCTCCAAAGAATTCTGCAAGGAGAAGTTAAATGGAAAGCTTCGTGGATGAGAACAACAGATTGTCTGATGGGTTGTGGGCAAGGACAATAGTAACATTCCCGTATCCGTGATAAAGCAACCATCTCATGTTAATTGATAAACAGAGTGATTACTTTTTTTTTTCTATATCTATTCATGGTGTTTGTATTAAAGTCTACCAAAATTTCAACGGAGTCTCCCCTATACCGGGAGGTCCCATGTTATCGACATACGACCTGTTTACACTTCTAATATACCGCATCTCCTAACTCAATTCAACCCAATCATCCTGGGTCTCAGTCCCACAAACATCATCATTCATATCAACCACAATGTTTATGATATACATTGTACAATAATAATCATTATGGATGGATAAAGATATAAACATGCATACATGGAACATGGTTATACAAACTATAGACTTAAATTCATCTATTCAAGTTTGAACATCAATTATACAAATTGAGTTATATAAAAGTTGTAATATTACCAAATACAAGGGTATACTCCCTAAAACCTAAATTACAAAAAATGAACCCAAGCTAGAATCTACTCCTATCATGTATGCGATGGCCCTGAAAAAAAAAATACATATTATTGAAATATGAATATCACAATAATATAGCAATTCAAATATCCAGTAATTTAAAAAGGCAAACATGCATTCATATTTTATTCACTTCTCCCTTTTGGTTTTCATTGGAAACTCTTTCTTCTTCAACTACTAAGAACATTTTTCTCTTCCATTATCAACCTCCATTTAAGATCTCATAAAACCACATATAATTATTTCTTCTTAACACATTACCGATACCAATTTCACTGTTATCATCATTACCATGTAGGAGTCGATGCAAAGTGATCCCCTTACCCGAGATTCTAACATACACTAAATGTATGCTAGTCAGTACATGGTGATCCCCTTACCCGGAATCCTAACACTAGTTAGTACATGGTGATCCCCTTACCCGGAATCCTAACACTAGTTAGTACATGGTGATCCCCTTATCCGGGATCCTCATATACACTAAATGTATGCTAGTCAATACATCTTAATCCCCTTATCCGGGATCCTAACATACACTAAATGTATGCTAGCCAATACATGATTGATCCCCTCACCCGGGATCCTAACATACACTAAATGTATGCTAGTTCACGCCCCAAATCACACTTCTTATATTTCCTTTGTCAACGATAATTTCATCCCTTGGCAATTCACACAACAACTGTTCACCCTAAATACACGTACGTTCAGAATACTATAAAAAATATCGGCATCATTACATAAACTTTCATCCTTTCTCCTAATATCCAACGTTCGGTAATTCACATCTCACATCAATAACATATTAAATCATAGAATTTAACTAGAAAGTATAGGTGCGGATCACCTACCTGCAATAGAAGCTCTACTCATGCTCCCCTGCTGCTGCTGTTGCACCACGCATATGGTCCCTCCTGCAAATCACAGGTTTATCTCATAAATTTTCCTCACTCAAGGATATGTTTTATAATAACCATATCAACAACCAATAAGTCTTTCTTTCAGTCATTTCTTAATATTTTACGTTTTTTTCATTTCACCCATTAATATTGTCGTTCTTTGTCCAACCACAGTTATCATTCCTTTCTTTATATTTGAACTATTTCTATTTAAATCCCGAACTGTCACTGTCTAGACATTGAACTATTAATGTCTGACCTCTCTCAAATATTTAACTATATCTAGAGTTATAGAACTCCGATTCAAGCGAGATTAGTCTCGTTGGAAAGCTAAGACATGTGGCTACAAGTTCTCTGAAGAAAGAAGAACCCAGTTCTGCGTCTAAGACTGTTAAATTGCTCATCAACAAGTCAAACTTACTGCCCTACAGGGTCTGTCATAACCCAGTCTCGGTTGATAACCCATAACTGGAGTTCTACATCTCCAAATTGAGCAAGGCCAATTTCCTTAGTTAGCTAACATCCAAAACTATAATTGCTATGAAGGAACCTGGTTCTAATTCCCTCATCCTCCAATCCGAAATCTTACCAAAATTCAGGAGACGAGTTTGTCCAGATTCGTCACCCCCCTTCCCTTCACACCTAACTTTCACAAACTACATTTTCTGGGTAAATTATCATGGTTTCACATCCCCAATCACATACCACACATGAATTAACTTAATTTTAACAACAAATACTTTTCTCCCAATTCAAGTCTAAGAACCCTAATCTATAACTCACATCAAGACATCAATTCATTATCGAATTTGAAATGACTTATAAGATCATGTTTAGAAAACCTTACCTGGTACAAATTAAGGTTTTGATCTTCAACAAGTTGAAGATTTTCAACTCCCTCCTTTCTTATCTAATGACAGCTAGCCCTCCATCTTCTCTTCTTATTCATTTTTTCTTGTTAATCCATTGCCCACAAGTGTTTATTCCATTTATAAACCCTTAATCTTGGATGGGTTCTTGAAATTTTGGTGTTTCTCTCTTGATTTTGCAAGAATGGATAAAAAAACTCCCTCTTTTCTTTCCTTACGATTGCTGCAGATTTTTGGTGAGAATAGGAGTATTTATGCTCTATAATTTTTTTTATTTGCATTTAGGCCCCGCATCTTTTTTTCTTCTTATAATTTCACCCCATAAATTTTATTTTAGTTTATTTTCATTAATTTAATCCAACCCTCAACATTTTCGGGTTGATTTATAATGTCTCGAAATATTTTGTCCAGAAACTTATATCCAAAAATTTCTGAATTTCCATTTTTATTTAACCATATACATGAATTTCTTCACTTTTATTTTTCATGTAGTTAGTTTGCAATCTAAGCGATCTTTATTTTTCCTCGGGTTTTACAAGGTGCATTTAATTCTGATAACTAGATATGTTAGTTACATGCCCGTCTTAGTTGTTAGACAGCTCGGGGGCATACAACATGTGTCGAGGATGACCAAACTATCATGATTCTCTAGGTTATTTAAAGACCATTCCGTTTTAAAAGTCATCATGGAAAACATCAAACAAGACTAGAAGCTGCTGGTTTTGATAAAAAAAAAAAATCAGATGGTTTGAGGGATCCAATCACTATTGAAAAGTACCCAAAGTGAAGAAATCTATCATTCATAATTGTCCCTATGAATCTCGAATTTGAATCTGGGACTTTGCAAGCCATTGAACTAGATAAGAGAAAAAAGATTAACAACGAGAAAGAACTAACAGAACAATTAGAAAAGCTCCTGGTAGAATTGAGCACCGGTAAAACTCTCAGGATCTCCCTCGAGGAGCAACTCCTCACTAAAGAGAAATTAAGAAAGTTTGTGGAGCAACAATTAATGGAGAAAGACAAGAAAGTTGTGTTTTTAGAGAAGCAATTAAAAGAGGAAAAAGTGGTTAGACACCAATCTAAGAAGAAGCGAGGAGAATTAGGAGTAAGTTGGATGCAAACCAAAATAATATTTTTGACATTGAAAGTATGTTTCAATGATTGCAAAGAAAGGACTGATATTTCTTCAATAGTCCAAGCGGAGTTAGAAAGCCAGATTGAGCAATATGAGTAGTTATAAAAGGAACATGTAATGCTTGAGAGTGAGCGGCTGAAGCAAAAGTCCAAGGGAAAGCTGTTAGGAATTCCCAAACTGATAAGATCAACATGTTGAAGAGAGAGCTCGACACCGAAAAAAATCAATACTTTCATAAATTGTTAGTTTGTAATGAAATTTACATGTTTTGTAAAATTGTTATCACAAGAAATTGTGTTGATTAGGCAAGATATATATATACAACGGGTGTAGCCCGTAGAAAATAGTGATTGTGGTTTGGGCTATAGAGTTTGTTGTGTTTGACTGTTTTAAGTTTGATCCTTGTCGATACATGAGTCTAATTGCTGCTACTTTGATTGTTAGAACTTTATGTATCTTGGGTTCCTTTTAGTAGATGTTAGTTGTTGATCTTTTGTGTCATTTATTCTACCATAAGATTGTGAGAGCTATGTTATGAACCTAGTGTGGTTCTAGGGCTCATTTTGTTTTTTATTTGTGAAATATAATGCTAGAAATGAGTGATGAGTTTCAGTACGCATAATTTAGCCTTAAACTTAAGGTTTTGTCTATAAACTGGTAAGTCTAAGGGAATTCACTGTGATCATTGTCAAGCTTTAGCTAAGAATATTATGGAAAAACCAACTTTTTTGCCATCATGAATGAAGACTGTGAAATGTTATGAGACACATTTCTTTTATTGCATCAACTCTCTTTAGTTGTTTTTGTTGCTCTATTTTCTAGTTGGGTGTCTCTCATGGACTTCCTGGGATCCTTGCATTCCTTGAGTTAAATTTGTGCATCTTTGACTTCACCTTTTCATATTTGTAAATGTCAATCTCTTAGTAAGGTCTCACCGTTCTGCAACAAAAAAGGTAAGTGGTGGTATTGAAGGAGAACTACGTTTCTTTGCTGGTGATTGGAGCCAAGTCCATCTATGTCTTCCTCATGCATGAAAAGGAAATGGACCTAAGTTGCAGCTCAGGGCACAGATCATGCTGCTAGTAGATAGCCTTTCATTCTTAATTGAGAACTATACTATAAGTCTGTTTACTGAAGTTGTAGATGGCTCATCTAGCTTTAGAGATTGAGAGGATCTGACCACATCAAGGTCTCCAATTAAGTTGAATCAGATCCTCTCAATCTCTAAAGCTAGATGTGGCCACAATATGCTCCTACGTGTGAGATCAAATCCATTAAGCGATGTACAATATGCTAAGAACATGGTTGAAGATTTTTATTGATTGGAATAGACTTCTCTCATCTCATTTTCTTTCCGCACTGCATAAAGTTTGTTTTATTTTATTTTTTTCAGACATTGCATTAATCAACAAACACTCTTTGTTTATTTCCTAATCCCCACCTAGGAAATTAATTAGAAGCTTCCACTTCTATCCGTTGAGGCCATGATGAAGGTCACTCGTTCTAAAACCAGTACTCTTAAGACCAAAAGGTTGGGAGGATTTTAAGGGTTGTGGTGTGCATCTTCTTTTTCTTGACTACTATAGATAGCAATGTATCAATACTCTCTTGGTGCATAAAAGAGAGGTTAGAAATGCCCTTTAGATAGTAATTTTATTTTACCATGCTTCTCTATAATATCAGGTTTAAAATTATGTGGTAGAAAGGAAATAGCTAAAAAGGTGCATATAATGTGGGAAGCAAGGAGACAATCACACATTAATCCAAGTTGCCGGAAAAAAAATGCTATAAATGGCAAACACTGCATGCATGCTACATATTTATAAAAGCCAGACGTTGCGTATTATTGTCACCAAATCAATATTAAAAAAGGAGTGACACTTATATTGATTGTTGGTGTTTAATGGCATCATCTAATGCATTGCTGGTTCTGGGGGTTTTCATGTTGTTGATGACCACAATTGTAGCCGGAGATGTGGCCGATACCATTAGACACAAACTACCATACCTAAGTTATAAAGGTCTTGGATGTGACCCAAAGAAGAGTCCCTGGTGCCTCAACCCACCCCTTTCAAGAAGAGGTTGCAAAGCCAAACATCGATGTAGGCAAGGCTAGTGAGGGGAGCTAGTGAATATTCTACGCCTTTGGAAGTAGGCCAACATCGTTGAATAAGTTTATTCTTATGGTAGCAATACAATCATCAATGGATGATTTCTTTTGCTCAAGATGATTATTTCTTCTCCTTTCAATTTCATTTCATGAATCTTTTCACATTATAAATTATGTTGTAATAAATATTACATTAACAGATAATCTAAAATAAAAAAACTATGTGGATGTCTACTATGAAAAGATAATTTCACCCTTCTCTACACAAACCAAATAACTTGCAATTCGGGTCAAATGATCTTTTTCATATGGACACATTGATCTTTTCCAAATTCATTAATACTTAAACAATTAATTACTGCATTTTAGGGGGAAAACGAACTTGCATCCAAGGGCTTTATGTACATTTTGTTTTGTAATGAACAATGATATTAATTAACTGCCCTCGTAATAAAAAAAAAATTAAACTTTCTTGTAGGAGCTTTTTTGTCTTTGACTGTTGGTTTTTTTGTTATACTCATGTGGACTAAAAGGCATTTTGGTCTTTAAGTCACACACACACACACACACAAACACAGATATATATAAAGTAGTTGGTGCGAGCCATACATGCCCTAGCGAGTGGATGCCTCACATGCTCTTCACTTGTGGTGGCTAAACACCGCATTTTGTGACTGCGTTGGAAGCACATTGATGTCCTCTATCTAGTGGTGCAGCCTGTATGTGGGGCAGAGCGGTGGTTGGTCTCTGGTGGCTTTTTTTTTCTATTCCTCCATCTTTTCTCTCTCTTCTCCTTGTCAAGGTATGGTGGTGTCCTATCATTTATTTTTTACATCCAATTTGGTTCTCATTCTTTTGATTGCTATTTATTTTGTGTTTTTATCTTCTTTAATTTTATCTCTTAATTCAATCTCCTCCCTAATCATTTGGTTTAATTTGATTTTTATATCAAATTTGGTCATTCTTTTGAATTTTTCCCTTTTACTAATTGAATTTTATTTTCAATTTCATCCATAGCATTTCATTTCAATTAATTTTTATTTTGAATTTGATCCCCATTCTTTTTATTTTATTTTAATTTTTTATTGCATTTTTTTTTCAATTTCATTCTCAATATTTTTTTATCGAGTATTTTGCTTCGTTTTTCTTTTTAGTTTTGCCTTTTATAGGATTAGTCCTGACCTCATGATAGGGTCACGGGTTTCAAAGGTTGACACGAGCTGGATTTGGTCTTTTTTTAGGTCCTATACAATTGATTTAATTTCAATTTGGTCTTCCAATATTTGATTTTTTTGGAATTGGTCTTTATATTTTTTTTCTCTAACTTTTCTTTCCTTGGAGTTATCACTGCTCATGGTAGTGGGGGTTAGTGGGTTTACCAGGTTGACTTCAATATTTGTTTTCTTTTAGTTTTTTTATTATTTTAACCACTTTATATTTTTTTTATTGAGAATTTTGCTTCATTTTGTTTTTTTGGATTTGCATTCTACGCGGCCAATCTAAGCCTTATGACGACGATTATGGCTTTTGAAGGTTAAAACATGTTAATTTTGGTTTTTTTTAGGTCTTTTTTGAAAATTGAATTTTTTCTTTATATTTCATCATTCAACATTTATTTTTTTGTGAATTGATCTTCATGTTTTTTTTCTCTTTCCTTTCTACGGGATTATTCCAATCATGTGCATAAATAATTGTTTGTTTAAGTAAAACATTTATTCTAAGAAACAAAGTTATGAAACACAACTGAGCGTATGACCCGTTTTATGAGATTAAATATCTTAATCTAAGTTATTTGTTGATCAAATATTAATT
>Ga0325402_1006399_pt1 | contig 11129 bp, 3 predicted proteins | sample PopdelMetagenome_22_FD_207212 | JGI IMG/M metagenome (GOLD analysis project Ga0325402, IMG submission 207212) | Populus deltoides microbial communities from Bellville, Georgia, United States - Xylem-PdKOR-R3 | ecosystem: Host-associated > Plants > Phyllosphere > Stem > Wood/Secondary xylem...
CTCGAGTGCAGAGACCTCCGCCTCACCGAGTAGAGATTCCACATCTACTCCAAGAGAAACAGCCTCCGGAATCTCCTGTAAAAATTTGAGGGCGATCCAATGGTCCGATCAAAAGTTACGGCCCCTTCGAACCGGTACTCTCGTTTCTAGCGCAGACACCTCCGCCTCACCAAGTAGCGGTTCCACATCTACAGCAAGGAAAACGGTGTCTGAAACTCCTGTAAAAATTTGACGGCGATCCAACGGTCGGATCAAAAGTTACGGCCCTTTCGAACAGGTACGTTGGTCTTGAGTGCTGAGACCTCCGCCTCACCGAGTAGGGATTCCACATCCACTCCAAGGAAAACAGGTTTCGGAAACTCCTGTAAAAATTTGAGGGCGATCCAACGGTCGGATCAAAAGTTACGGCCCTTTCGAACAGGTACGTAGGTCTCGAGCGCTGAGACCTCCGCCTCACCGAGTAGGGATTCCACATCCACTCCAAGGAAAACAGGTTTCGGAAACTCCTGTAAAAATTTGAGGGCAATCCAACGGTCGGATCAAAAGTTACGGCCCCTTCGAACCTGTACGCTGGTCTTGAGCGCAGAGACCTCCGCCCCACCGAGTAGAGATTTCACATCTACTCCAAGGTAAATGGCCTCCGGAATCTCCTGTAAAAATTTGAGGGCGATCCAACGGTCGGATCAAAAGTTAGGGCCCTTTCGAACCGGTACGCTGGTCTAGAGCGCTGAGACCTCTGCCCCACCGAGTAGCGATTCCTCATCTATAGCAAGGAGAACAGCGTCCGAAACTTCTGTAAAAATTTGACGGCGATACAACGGTCGGGTCAAAAGTTACGGCCCTTCCGAACAGGTAAGGTGGTCTCGAGCGCTGAGACCTCCGCCTCACCGAGTAGGGATTCCACATCCACTCCAAGGAAAACAGGTTTCGGAAACTCCCCTAAAAATTTGAGGGCGATCCAACGGTCGGATCAAAAGTTACGGCCCCTTCGAACTTGTACGCTGGTCTCGAGCGCAGAGACCTCCGCCCCACCGAGTAGAGATTTCACATCTACTCCAAGGTAAATGGCCTCCGGAATCTCCTGTAAAAATTTTAGGGCGATCCAACGGTCGGATCAAAAGTTACGGCCCTTTCGAACCGGTACGCTGGTCTAGAGCGCTGAGACCTCTGCCCCACCGAGTAGCGATTCCACATCTACTCCAAGGTAAACGGCCTCCGGAATCTCCTGTAAAAATTTGAGGGCGATCCAACGGTCGGATCAAAAGTTACGGCCATTTCGAACCGGTAAGCTGGTCTCGAGCGCAGAGACCTCCGCCTCACCGAGTAGAGATTCCACATCTACTCCAAGGGAAACAGCCTCCGGAATCTCCTGTAAAAATTTCAGGGCGATCCAATGGTCCGATCAAAAGTAACGGCCCTTTTGAACCGGTACTCTCGTCTCTAGTGCAGACACCTCCGCCTCACCAAGTAGCGGTTCCACATCTACAGCAAGGAAAACGGCGTCCGAAACTCCTGTAAAAATTTGACGGCGATCCAACGGTCGGATCAAAAGTTACGGCCCTTTCGAACCGGTACGCTGGTCTAGAGCGCTGAGACCTCTGCCCCACCGAGTAGCGATTCCACATCTACTCCAAGGTAAACGGCCTCCGGAATCTCCTGTAAAAATTTGAGGGCGATCCAACGGTCCGATCAAAAGTTACGGCCCTTTCGAACCGGTAAGCTGGTCTCGAGCGCAGAGACCTCCGCCTCACCGAGTAGAGATTCCACATCTACTCCAAGGGAAACAGCCTCCGGAATCTCCTGTAAAAATTTGAGGGCGATCCAATGGTCCGATCAAAAGTTACGGCCCTTTTGAACCGGTACTCTCGTCTCTAGCGCAAACACCTCCGCCTCACCAAGTAGCGGTTCCACATCTACAGCAAGGAAAACGGCGTCCGAAACTTCTGTAAAAATTTGACGGCGATCCAACGGTCGGATCAAAAGTTACGGCCCTTTCGAACCGGTACGCTGGTCTAGAGCGCTGAGACCTCCGCCTCACCGAGTAGCGATTCCACATCTACTGCAAGGAAAACGCCGTCCGGAAACTCCAGTAAAAAGTTGAGGGCGATCCAACGGTCTGATCAAAAGTTACGGCCCTTTCGAACCGGTAACCTCATCTCGAAAGCAGAGACCTCCGCCTCACCGAGTAGCGCTTCCATATCTACTAAAAGGAAAACTGTGTCGGAAACTCCTGTAAAAATTTGAGGGCGATCCAACGGTTGAATCAAAAGTTACGGCCCTTTGGAACCGGTACTCTCGTCTCTAACGAAGAGACCTCCGCCTCACCGAGTCGCGATTCCACATCTACTGCAAGGAAAATGGGGTCCGGAAACTCCTGTAAAAATTTCATGGCGATCCAACGGTCGGATCAAAAGTTACGGCTCTTTCGAACCGGTATGCTGGTCTCGAGCGCAGAGACCTCCGCCTCACCGAGTAGCGCTTCCACATCTCCAGCAAGGAAAACGGCGTCCGGAAACTGCTGTAAAAATTTGAGGGAGATCCAACGGTCGGATCAAAAGTTACGGCCCTTTCGAACCTGTACGGTGGCCTAAAGCGCTGAGACCTCCGCCTTACTGAGTAGCGATTCCACTTCTGCTGCAAAGAAAACGGCGTCCGGAAACTCCTGTAAAAATTTGAGGGCGATCCAACTGTCGGATCAAAAGTAACGGCCTTTTTGAACCGGTAAGGTGGTCTCGAGCGCAGAGACCTCCGCATCACCGAGTAGCGATTCCACATCTACTCTAAGGGAAACAGCCTCTGGAATCTCCTGTAAAAATTTGAGGGCGATCCAACGGTCGGATCAAAAGTTACGGCCTTTTTGAACAGGTACTCTCGTCTCTAGCGAAGAGACGTCCGCCTCACCAAGTAGCGGTTCCACATCTACTGCAAGGAAACGGCGTCCGGAAATTCCTGTAAAAATTTGAGGGCGATCCAACGGTCGGATCAAAAGTTACGGCCCCTTCGAACCGGTACGCTGGTCTCGAGCATAGAGACCTCTGCCCCACCGAGTAGCGATTCCACATCTACTCCAAGGTAAACGGCCTCCGGAATCTGCTGTAAAACTTTGAGGGCGATCCAACGGTCGGATCAAAAGTTACGGCCCTTTCGAACCGGTACGCTGGTCTAGAGCGCGGAGACCTCCGCCCCACCGAGTTGCGATTCCACATCTACTGCAAGGAAAACATTGTCTGAAACTCCAGTAAAAATTTGAGGGCGATCCAATGGTCGGATCAAAAGTTACGGCCCCTTCCATTTGAGGGATCCAACGGTCCCATCAAAAGTTACGGCCCTTTTCAACCGGTACTCTCGTCTCTAGCGAAGAGACGTCCGCCTCACCAAGTAGCGGTTCCACATCTACTGCTAGGAAAACGGCGTCTGGAAACTCCTGTAAAAATTTGAGGGCGATCCAACGGTCGGATCAAAAGTTACGGCCCTTTAGAACCGGTACGCTGGTCTCGAGCGCTGAGACCTCCGCCTCACCGAGTAGGGATTCCACATCCACTCCAAGGAAAACATGTTGCGGAAACTCCTGTAAAAATTTGAGGGCGATCCAACGGTCGAATCAAAAGTTATGGCCCCTTCGAACCTGTACGCTGGTCTCGAGGGCAGAGACCTCCGCCCCACTGAGTAGAGATTCCACATCTACTCCAAGGTAAACGGCCTCCGGAATCTCCTCTAAAAATTTGAGGGCGATCCAACGGTCGGATCAAAAGTTATGGCCCTTTGGAACCGGTACGCTGGTCTATAGCGCTGAGACCTCCGCCCCACCGAGTTGCGATTCCGCATCTACAGCAAGGAAAACGGCGTCCGGAAACTCCTGTAAAAATTTGAGGGCGATCCAACGGTAGGATCAAAAGTTACGGCCCTTTAGAACCGGTACGCTAGTCTCGAGCGCTGAGACCTCCGCCTCACCGAGTAGGGATTCCACATCCACTCCAAGGAAAACGGCCTCCGGAAACTCCTGTAAAAATTTGAGGGCGATCCCACGGTCGGATAAAAAGTTACGGTCCTTTCGAACCGGTAACCTGGTCTCGAGAGCAGAGACCTCCGCCTCACCAAGTAGCGATTCCACATCTACTGCAAGGAAAACGGCGTCCGGAAACTCCAGTAAAAAGTTGAGGGCGATCCAACGGTCTGATCAAAAGTTACGCCCTTTCGAACCGGTAACCTGGTCTTGAAAGCAGAGACCTCCGCCTCATTGAGTAACGCTTCCATATCTACTAAAAGGAAAACTGTGTCCGAAACTGCTGTAAAAATTTAAGGGCGATCCAACGGTCGAATCAAAAGTTACGGCCCTTTGGAACCGGTACTCTCGTCCTCACCGAGTAGCGATTCCATATCTACTGCAAGGAAAACATTGTCCGAAAACTCCTGTAAACATTTGAGGGCGATCCAACGGTCGGATCAAAAGTTACGGCCCCTTCGAACCGGTACGCTGGTCTCGAGCGTAGAGACCACCGTCCCACAGAGTAGCGATTCCACATCAACTCTAAGGTAAACGGCCTCCGGAATCTCCTGTAAAAATTTGAGGGCGATCCAACGGTCGGATTAAAAATTATGCCCTTTCGAACCGGTAGGCTGGTCTAGAGCACTAAGACCTCTGCCCCACCGAGTAGTGATTCCACATCTACTCCAAGGTAAACGGCCTCCGGAATCTCCTGTAAAAATTTGAGGGCGATCCAACGGTCGGATCAAAAGTTACGGCCCTTTCGAACCGGTAAGCTGGTCTAGAGCGCGGAGACCTCCGCCTCACCGAGTTGCGATTCCACATCTACTGCAAGGAAAACATTGTCCGAAACTCCTGTAAAAATTTGAGGGCGATCCAACGGTCCGATCAAAAGTTACGGCCCTTTCGAACAGGTACGTTGGTCTCGAGCGCTGAGACCTCTGCCTTACCGAGTAGGGATTCCACATCCACTCCAAGGAAAACAGGTTTCGGAAACTCCTGTAAAAATTTGAGGGCGATCCAACGGTCGGATCAAAAGTTACGGCCCCTTCGAACCTGTACGCTGGTCTTGAGCGCAGAGACCTTCGCCCCACCGAGTAGAGATTTCACATCTACTCCAAGGTAAATGGCCTTCGGAATCTCCTGTAAAAATTTAAGGGCGATCCAATGGTTGGATCAAAAGTTAGGGCCCTTTCGAACCGGTACACTGGTCTAGAGCGCTGAGACCTCTGCCCCACCGAGAGCGATTCCTCGTCTATAGCAAGGAAAACAGCGTCCGAAACTTCTGTAAAAATTTGACGGCGATACAACGGTCAGGTCAAAAGTTACGGCCTTTCCGAACAGGTAAGGTGGTCTCGAGCGCTGAGACCTCTGCCCCACCGAGTAGCGATTCCACATCTACTCCAAGGTAAACGGCCTCCGGAATCTCCTGTAAAAATTTGAGGGCGATCCAACGGTCGGATCAAAAGTTACGGCCCTTTCGAACCGGTAAGCTGGTCTCGAGCGCAGAGACCTCCGCCTCACCGAGTAGAGATTCCACATCTACTCCAAGGGAAACAGCCTTCGGAATCTCCTGTAAAAATTTGAGGGCGATCCAATGGTCCGATCAAAAGTTACGGTCCTTTCGAACCGGTACGCTGGTCTAGAGCGCTGAGACCTCCGTCCCACCGAGTAGCGATTCCACATCTACTCCAAGGTAAACGGCCTCCAAAATCTCCTGTAAAAATTAGATGGCGATCCAACGGTCGGATCAAAAGTTACGGCCCTTTCGAACCGGTACGCTGGTCTAGAGCGCGGAGACCTCTGCCTCACCGAGTTGCGATTCCACATCTACTGCATGGAAAACATTGGCCGAAACTCCTGTAAAAATTTGAGGGCGATCCAACGGTCGGATCAAATGTTACGGCCCTTTCGAACAGGTACGCTGCTCTAGAGTGCTGAGACCTTCGGCTCACCGAGTAGCGATTCCACATCTACTGCATGGAAAATGGCGTCTGGAAACTCCTGTAAAAATTTGACGGCGATCCAACGGTCGGATCAAAAGTTACGGCCCCTTCGAACCTGTACGCTGGTCTCGAGCGCAGAGACCTCCGCCCCACCGAGTAGAGATTTCACATCTACTCCAAGGTAAACGGCCTCCGGAATCTCCTGTAAAAATTTGAGGGCGATCCAACGGTCGGATCAATAGTTACGCTCATTCGAACCGGTACGCTGGTCTAGAGCGGTGAGACCTCCGCACCACTGAGTAGCGATTCCACATCTACTCCAAGGTAAACGGCCTCTGGAATCTCCTGTAAAAATTTGAGGTCGATCCAACGGTCGTATCAAAAGTTACGGCCCTTTCGAACCGGTACAGTGGTCTCGAGCGCTGAGACCTCCGCCTCACCGTGTTGCGATTCCACATCTACTGCAAGGAAAACGTTGTCCGCAAGTCCTGTAAATATTTGAGGGCGATCCAACGATAGGATCAGAAGTTACGGCCCTTTCAACCGGTACGCTGGTCTAGAGCGCTGAGACCTCCGCCTCACCGAGTAGCGATTCCACATCTACTCTACGGAAAACAGGTTTCTGGAACTCCTGTAAAAATTTGACGGTGATCCCACGGTCGGATCAAAAGTTACAGCCCCTTCGAACCTGTACGCTGGTCTCGAGCGCAGAGACCTCCGCCCCACCGAGTAGCGATTCCACATCTACTCCAAGGTAAACGGCCTTCGGAATCTCCTGTAAAAATTTGAGGGCGATCCAACGGTCGGATCAAAAGTTACGGCCCTTTCAACCGGTACGCTGGTCGAGAGCGCTGAGACATCCGCCTCACCGAGTAGCGATTCCACATCTACTCTACGGAAAACAGGTTTCTGCAACTCCTGTAAAATTTGAGGGCGATCAAATGGTCGGATAAAAAGTTACGGCCCCTTCGAACCTGTACGCTGGTCTCGAGCGCAGAGACCTCCGCCCCACCGAGTAGCGATTCCACATCTACTCCAAGGTAAACGGCCTTCGGAATCTCCTGTAAAAATTTGAGGGCGATCCAACGGTCGAATCAGAAGTTACGGCCCTTTCAACCGGTACGCTGGTCTAGAGCGCTGAGACCCCCGCCCCACCGAGTAGCGATTCCACATCTACTGCAAGGAAAACATTGTCCGAAACTCCTGTAAAAATTTGAGGGCGATCCAACGGTCGGATCAAAAGTTACGGCCCTTTCGAACCGGTACGCTGGTCTAGAGTGCTGAGACCTACGCCCCACCGAGTTGCGATTCCAAATCTACTGCAAGGAAAACGGCGTCCGGAAACTCCTGTAAATATTTGAGGGCGATCCAACGGTCGGATCAAAAGTTACGGCCCCTTCAATTTGAGGGCGATCCAACGGTCCGATCAAAAGTTACAGCCCCTTCGAACCGGTACGCTGGTCTAGAGCGTTGAGACCTCCGGCTCACCGAGTAGCGATTCCACATCTACTCCAAGGTAAACGGCCTCCAAAATCTCCTGTAAAAATTAGATGGCGATCCAACGGTCGGATCAAAAGTTACGGCCCTTTCGAACCGGTACGCTGGTCTAGAGCGCGGAGACCTCTGCCTCACCGAGTTGCGATTCCACATCTACTGCATGGAAAACATTGGCCGAAACTCCTGTAAAAATTTGAGGGCGATCCAACGGTCGGATCAAATGTTACGGCCCTTTCGAACAGGTACGCTGCTCTAGAGTGCTGAGACCTTCGGCTCACCGAGTAGCGATTCCACATCTACTCCAAGGTAAACGGCCTTCGGAATCTCCTGTAAAAATTTGAGGTCGATCCAACGGTCGGATCAAAAGTTACGGCCCTTTCAATCGTTACGCTGGTCTAGAGCGCTGAGACCTCCGCCTCACCGAGTTGCGATTCCACATCTACTGCAAGGAAAACGTTGTCCCAAACTCCTGTAAAAATTTGAGGGCGATCCAACGGTCGGATCAAAAGTTACGGGCCCTTCGAACCGGTACGCTCGTCTAGAGCGGTGCGACCTCCGCCCCACCGAGTAGCGATTCCACATCTACTCCAAGGTAAACGGCCTTCGGAATCACCTGTAAAAATTTGAGGACGATCCAACGGTCGGATCAAAAGTTACAGCCCTTTCGAACCGGTACGCTGGTCTAGAGCGCTGCGACCTCCGCCCCACCGCGATTCCACATCTACTCCAAGGTAAACGGCCTCCGGAATCTCCTGTAAAAATTTGAGGGCAATCCAACGGTCGGATCAAAAGTTACGGCCCTTTCGAACCGGTACGCTGGTCTAGAGCGCTGAGACCTCCGCCCCACCGAGTTGTGATTCCAAATCTACTGCAAGGAAAACGGCGTCCGGAAACTCCTGTAAATATTTGAGGGCGATCCAACGGTCGGATCAAAAGTTACGGCCCATTCAATTTGAGGGCGATCCAACGGTCCGATCAAAAGTTACAGCCCTTTAGAACCGGTACGCTGGTCTAGAGCGCTGAGACCTCCACACCACCGAGTAGCGATTCCACATCTACTCCAAAGTAAACGGCCTCCGGAATCTCTTGTAAAAATTTGAGGGCGATCCAACGGTCGGATCAAAAGTTACGGTCCTTTCGAACCGGTACGCTGGTCTAGAGCGCTGAGACCTCCGTCACACCGAGTAGCGATTCCACATCTAGTCCAAGGTAAACGGCCTCCGAAATCTCCTGTAAAAAGTAGAGGGCGATCCAACGGTCGGATCAAAAGTTACAGCCCTTTCGAACCAGTACGCTGGTCTAGAGCGCGGAGACCTCCGCCTCACCGAGTTGCGATTCCACATCTACTGCAAGGAAAACATTGGCCGAAACTCCTGTAGAAATTTGAGGGCGATCCAACGGTCGGATCAAATGTTACGGCCCTTTCGAACCGGTACGCTGGTCTAGAGCGCTGAGACCTCCGCCTCATCGAGTTGTGATTCCACATCTACTGCAAGGAAAACATTGTCCGCAACTCCTGTAAAAATTTGAGGGCAATCCAACGGTCGGATCAAAAGTTACGGCCTTTCGAACCGGTACGCTGGTCTAGAGCGCTGAGACCTCCGCCCCACCGAGTTGCGATTCCAAATCTACTGCAAGGAAAACGGCGTCCGGAAACTCCTGTAAAAATTTGAGGGCGATCCAACGGTCGGATCAAAAGTTACGGCCCATTCAATTTGAGGGCGATCCAACGGTCCGATCAAAAGTTACAGCCCTTTAGAACCGGTACGCTGGTCTAGAGCGCTGAGACCTCCACACCACCGAGTAGCGATTCCACATCTACTCCAAAGTAAACGGCCTCCGGAATCTCCTGTAAAAATTTGAGGGCGATCCAACGGTCGGATCAAAAGTTACGGCCCTTTCAACCGGTACGCTGGTCTAGAGCGCTGAGACCTCCGCCTCACCGAGTTGCGATTCCACATCTACTGCAAGGAAAACGTTGTCCCAAACTCCTGTAAAAATTTGAGGGCGATCCAACATTCGGATCAAAAGTTACGGGCCCTTCGAACCGGTACGCTGGTCTCAAGCGTAGAGACCTCCGCCCCACCGAGTAGCGATTCCACATCTACTCCAAGGTAAACGGCCTTCGGAATCACCTGTAAAAATTTGAGGGCGATCCAACGGTGCGATCAAAAGTTACGGCCCTTTAGAACCGGTACGCTGGTCTAGAGAGCTGAGACCTCCACACCACCGAGTAGCGATTCCACATCTACTCCAAAATAAACGGCCTCCAGAATCTCCTGTCAAAATTTGAGGGCGATCCAACGATCGGATCAAAAGTTACGGTCCTTTCGAACCGGTACGCTGGTCTAGAGCGCTGAGACCTCCGTCCCACCGAGTAGCGATTCCACATCTACTCCAAGGTAAACGGCCTCCGTAATCTCCTGTAAAAATTAGAGGGCGATCCAACGGTCGGATCAATAGTTACGCTCGTTCGAACCGGTACGCTGGTCTAGAGCGGTGAGACCTCCGCACCACTGAGTAGCGATTCCACATCTACTCCAAGGTAAACGGCCACTGGAATCTCCTGTAAAAATTTGAGGTCGATCCAACGGTCGTATCAAAAGTTACGGCCCTTTCGAACCGGTACGCTGGTCTAGAGCGCTCAGACCTCCGCCTCACCGAGTTGCGATTCCACATCTACTGCAATGAAAACGTTGTCCGCAACTCCTGTAAAAATTTGAGGGCGATCCAACGGTCGGATCAAAAGTTACGGCCCTTTCGAACCGGTACGGTGGTCTCGAGCGCAGAGACCTCCGCCTCACTGAGTTGCAATTCCACATCTACTGCAAGGAAAACGATGTCCAAAACTCCTGTAAAAATTTGAGGGCGATCCAACGATAGGATCAGAAGTTACGGCCCTTTCAACCGGTGCGCTGGTCTAGAGCGCTGAGACCTCCGCCTCACCGAGTAGCGATTCCACATTTACTCTACGGAAAACAGGTTTCTGGAACTCCTGTAAATATTTGACGATGATCCAACGGTCGGATCAAAAGTTACGGCCCCTTCGAACCTGTACGCTGGTCTCGAGCGCAGAGACCTCCGCCCCACCGAGTAGCGATTTCACATCTACTCCAAGGTAAACGGCCTCCGCAATCTCCTGGAAAAATTAGAGGGCGATCCAACAGTCGGATCAATAGTTACGCTCGTTCGAACCGGTACGCTGGTCTAGAGCGGTGAGACCTCCGCACCACTGAGTAGCGATTCCACATCTACTCCAAAAGGAAAACGGCATCCAGAAACTCCTGTAAAAATTTGAGGGCGATCCAGCGGTCTGATCAAAAGTTACGTCCCTTTCAAACCGGTACGCTAGTCTCGAGCGCAGAGACCTTCGCCTCACCGAGTAGCGATTCCACATCTACTGCAAGGAAAACGGCGTCCGGAAACTCCTGTAAAAATTTGAGGGCGATCCAACGGTCGGATCAAAAGTTACGGCCCCTTCAAATTGAGGGCGATCCAATGGTCGGATCAAAAGTTACGGCCCTTTCGAACGGGTACGGTGGTCTTGAGCGCGGAGACCTCCGCCTCACCGAGCAGAGATTCCACATCTACTCCAAGGGAAACGGCCTCCGGAATCTCCTGTAAAAATTTGAGGGCGATCCAACGGTCCGATCAAAAGTTACGGCCCTTTTGAACAGGTACTCTCGTCTCTAGCGAAGAGA
>Ga0325402_1006400_pt1 | contig 11129 bp, 8 predicted proteins | sample PopdelMetagenome_22_FD_207212 | JGI IMG/M metagenome (GOLD analysis project Ga0325402, IMG submission 207212) | Populus deltoides microbial communities from Bellville, Georgia, United States - Xylem-PdKOR-R3 | ecosystem: Host-associated > Plants > Phyllosphere > Stem > Wood/Secondary xylem...
TTTGAAAGCTCCAGAATTCATTATTCATGTCTTCATGAAATTGCTGTCCATGTATCAGCAGTAGGTTCTGGAACTCTTACATTGCTGACTTGAAATATTATCATTTTGTGTCTACAGCAACGAGAGAGAGGACTCAGGTAAAGCTAGAAGTGATCTGCGAAGCTGCCTGTGGAAATTTTCGGTTTCGTTATCCGAACACGAGTTTTCTAAGAGCATAATTTTGCTGATAATGTTATAAGTTCTACATAAACCAAGATCTCCAGTATGAGTTACATGCACCCTTGAAATGATTTTGTTTGTGTATCCCTTTCACTTTCTGTCTTTTTTGACTGCCCTGTCTTTGGTTTTGCCCCTGGCTTTTCTTTAGGAAATTCACTATAAGATGCAGGCAGCCACAGCACATTAGTTTGTACAGGTAGGGGCTTGAGCCCAAATCTTTTTCAATGTAAAAAAAAAAAATTGATAAGACAATAAAAGCATTTCTTAAAAAACCGAGATTTGGGTAATTGACTCTAAGCTAAGCTAATATATCCGTACATGCCAATGGATCGCCTGGGCTCTCGATTCGCAGCTCTACATTTCATGAAAGTGAAATGAGAAAGGCTGTGGTACCGTACACCCGCAGCAGCAGCCGCCGGCGGCGGCGGCGGGGATCACTTGAATATACTTAAAACATAGTTTAAAATTCAGATCTCAAGTTAAATCATAGTTTTGCAACCGACATTATCATACTGGCCATAACTGGTAAATGGGGTTTAGATTTTGATCATTGACATGCATCTGCCAGTGGATGTTGTTGTCACCTGCAATCCGAAAGAATCCATCATTCTGAGCAGAGACGAGCTTTTAAAATTATTTTGTTAGCATCAAATTAAATATTTTTTAGAAGTTTTGGATGGTTTTAATATAATGATATTAAAAATAAAATAAAAAATATTTTTACTTAAAAAATGTTTTAAAAAAACATCTTGTATCACTAAATTCATTTCGGTGATTTGCAACATAAATAGAGGATGGAAATGAAAACACTTAATAGTTCAAGGATTAAAATTTTAAAAAATTAAACTATAGCTCATCAATGCCAATCACATGAGTCGCATTTCAGAGTTTTGTAAGCATTAGCCCAACACATGTACAAGATACCAAATTACCTACTGTTGATGAGACTGAAAATCTGTTCAATGTTCTTCCTAACTCTTTTTAAGAAATACGTTATGTGTTTGGTTGCTATATTTTCTATTTTAAAAAAAATATAAATTCATTTTAAATTAATTATCTGTAAAATAAATTTATCTATTCTTTATTTTTTTTCATTATAGGACAATAATTAAATACAACCTATAGATTAATTAAGAATTAACAACTACTAGATTCGTTTTTTTTTTCTTTTTTAATAATTGTTTTAGGTTTCAGTGACAACATTTTTGGCTGAAACAAAAGAGACAATGGCAAGTAGCTAGACAACCACGATGCACTGAGTCATGGGCAGTGAAGCATTTTCAATTACAAAGAAGAAAAATGGATTGAAGGATGGTTAAAAGAAAAGAAAAAGGGTTCCAAAATGGGAAATTCAGAGTTGCTTTCTGTCTTTCTCTGGGAGGATGTCCAAGAATGTGTTAATAATTGCTTTTGAAAATAATTTTTACTCGGAAATGCAACAAAATAATATATTAAAATATCTTTGTAGAGGCTGTTTAAGAATGTGATAGTAGTTGCTTTTCAAAATACTTCATTAAAAAATATATTAAAATAATATTTTTTTATTTTTTAAAAATTATTTTTTATATCAGCACATCAAAATGATATTAAAATACCAAAAAATTATTGATTTCAAGTAAAAAAATTTAAAAAATCAAAATTTTTTAAAAACATTTTTAAAACATAAAAATAAACAAGTTATTAAACTCGTAAATGTTGCTCTCATCCTCTCAGGAACAAAGAAACACTCGAGCCAGTGCTTGAATTCTCTCTGTAGAAAGTCGCTTGGGATTCACTCTATCTACGAATCAAATTCAAAGTTGGTCTACATCACCAAGGAGTTCATGTTAAGAAAAATCAAGAAAAAGAAGGGGAAAAAAAAAGATCAGGAGAGTGAAGCCTTGCTAGAAGTATTGGTGGCTTGATCTGCAAGAGAGGCAAGTCAGAGATGAGCGAGCCCACCTCTAAGAGAGTAATCAAAATCAATCAAGGGAATATATAACGACAAAAATGTTGGTTTGTGGGACTCTTTCTAATGCACAAATTGGAAGAGTGTGTGTGTATAATATTGTATAGGTTGGGTTGCCTAGTTTAACTAGCCACCCACTGCAACACATATTTATTCAACCAATTATTGTCGAGAAAACTCGAGATTCAAATCCTAACCTAAATAATGTTTTTAATTGAACTGAAATAAATATTAATCCGATAAAATTTAGTTGGCTTGATTAAGTTTTTAGTGGTGGGTTAAACCTGGTTGAGTTAGTATTAAATAATTTTTTTTTAAAATAAAATAATATTATTTTAATAAGAAAAACAAGTCTATGGTAACCAAATGATTCATGTGTTGAGCCGATAACCCGTGAATTGACCTAATAATCTAGACTTAGGCTATTTTCCAGGTTAATTCCCTGACGAGTATGACAACTATGCTGCAACCCACTCCATAGAGTTTAATACTAGTCTCACTCTCACACATGCGCACAGCACCAAAGTTGGGTGGATCTAAACATATTCCATACACGAATCATTCTAGCTTGTAAGACAACCTACAGCAACCCAATATAATATAACAACTTGGTATATTTTTCATGCCAATTCTTTATTTCCACATCTAATCCTGGCACAGCTCTTGAATGCATGCATGCCCCTTTCAGATTTCGTGTTTGATTTTGTTGTGTAAATAGAACATGAGAGATCGTAAGGAAAGATTTGTAGTTCTTCCCTTCTCCATCGGCTGTGCTTCTCAGTCTAGTGTTGCGGTGGCCACCGCTGAACCCTGCAAGAAACCAAAACATGAGACCAAATCATCACATGCAACAAGTAATCTCACCTCCCTCCTCCTCCCTCTCCGTTAAAAGTCTCTTAACAATTCTTTTTTTTTCTTTTCTTTGACTCTAGGAAGACGGGAAGGGGAAGAAAGCTCTTGTCAAGAAAAGACGAAGAGTAATACATTCAGTTCCCTGGCTCTTCCAAAGCCTAACATGTCCAGTGGCATGCACAAACTCGTTAGGGGCATTAAAAGCCTGTCCCAAATATTTGGTAAGTGATTGCTTCTTCTTCTTCTTCTTCCTGTCCAAATAATGCAATAGATTAACACAGTAGCATATATACAGATTAATGGTCACATATGTTAGAAATTGAAACTGAGTTTTTTGAACAAGAACCAACTTTAACCTTCGACCCAAACCTGCCGCAGTGTCTTTACTCTGCTTTGCTCTTCTCTCTCTACTTCTTTTTTTTCTTCGACCAACATCAAATTGACTTAATTTAGTAAAATATTCAAATCCCAGGTCTTAACTAATGCTGTGTAACATGCCTTTTGGTTCGTTCATGTCATCCTGGTTAATTATCTCAGCTTTTTTCGAAGTTTCTTGGCATTAATTCTCTTATGTGAAATGTCTCCCTCACGTTTCTACCCCACCTTTGGTTCATGCATGATGCAGTGTACAAAGAAGATGATGACGACAGAATGGAAAGAGAGATGGAGATCGGATATCCGACTGATGTGAAGCATTTAACACACATTGGGTTGGATGGTTCCACTACTACAACGACAACGACAAATCCTATTAAGGGCTGGGAAAGTCTGAAACCTCCAGAAATAATTTCATTCCCTTCTATTTCTTTAAGGCACTTAGAGCTTGCTATGGCTGCACAGGCTCATGGACCTCTTGTTGAGGTCGATCATTCCAGGCTCTCTTGAATGATGGGAATTCATTAACTTCCATGCCCTCATCGTGTTTCTTTAGCACCTGATGAATGGGAGATGAAGAGGACTGATCAATGTTTTTGATGGAGGCCCTCCCTGGTTGCTTGATGTGATCATGATGATATGTGTATAGAACTTGCAATGTTTTTTCGGATGGAGATTGTGTTGGAAAATTATTATTATTATTATTATTATTATTTTGTAAATTTGTAAATCTTTGCTAAATGAAAAACTATTTGCATAAAATATGACCACATAAAAATAAACATGCTTAAAGTTTTAAAGAATTAAATATTAAAAAAATACATGCAACATAACAATTATTCAATTAAATAAATATTTGAAAAACATTATCTTAATAAGAATTTATGAGACTTATTGAAGACAATAAAAGAGAAATGAGAAACTTAAACGCTATTGCCAAGAATTGAATCTTTTATCCTCAAAGTATAATTTCCCGTCACTTGATGGGTCCAAATGTAATTATTTAATTTAATAAATCTTTAGTTTATATTGAGTTTTTTCGATTTAGTTTAATTTTTTTAATTTTGGTTTCTGAAATCCTGATTTTTTAAAAAAAAAATTTAATCAAAATTATCCAAACAATTCATAAGCTATTTAATTTTATTAATTTTGGGTTAATTTTTATGAATATACCAAAAACCCGATTAATTTACTCATCCTTAATAAATTCTATTGGGATGTAATAATGGATAAAAAGAAGGAAAAAAAAACAAAAGAGAATAATAAAAAGCACAAACATCCAGGCCCACGAAGCCTTAAGCCCAGACCAACAACTTCACTCCGTAAGCCCATGGGAAAACTACTCTTAAAAGCGAGGGTTTTTTTCCCTCTCTCGCCAGGTAGAAGAGGCAAAGGGGAAGAACAGAGAAGCAAAAGCAACCGCTTCATTCTTTCCTTCCTTCATCAATTCACCGGCGACTCCATGGCTAATCTTACCCCCAGTTTGTTCTCTTTCTCACTCTTTTCTATGTATCTTCATGGAAGGTTACGATCTGTAGTTAATCTTTTCGTTTTGGTGCAGCAATGGCACGGTCTTTCCTTCAGGTTGCAGCCACGGAGGAGGTTGCTCTTCCTCTCCGTGTTGTTCAGATGGAAGGACTGGTACTTTTTCATTTTCTTATAATTTAACAACAACAACAACAACAACAACAATAATTGTTTAAATTAATAAAATTAGTTTACAGGTTGTTTTGAAGATAATCAAACACTGCAAGGAGTTTTCGCCGTCTTTAGTGACTGGGCAGCTCCTAGGGTTGGATGTTGGTAGCGATCTTGAAATTACCAACTGCTTTCCTTTTCCGGTATGCTGATTGTTTCAATTTTGAGAAAAAGTTTGGTTGGTTTCGCTGCCGAATTAGTTATTGTTATTGTAATGTAATGAAGATTAGGGAGGAGGATGAGGAGATTGAAGCAGATGGTGCTAATTACCAGCTTGAAATGATGAGGTGCTTGAGAGAGGTCAATGTTGACAATAATACTGTTGGATGGTCAGTTTCTTAATGATTTTTCATTCTTCCTTGAAGGTGCCATGTATTTTATTGATTTCTTCTACATTGTTTATGTGAATTTTGAGATAGAAATACCTGATTGGATTACAGCTGATAATTTATGTGATAGCTTCCCCTTTATGATATTTCAATTTATCATCTCATGTTAGAATTTTTTTTTTCTTTTTAGAATCAAAGGATTTGGAATAACACCATAATTTATTCTACAGTTAATCAGTTATGTTTACTGTTATGGCCTTTAGGCTCATTAGTTATCCTTTGAAGGACCTTTCTTTCTTTTTAAGTTTATGATTTTTAATGCTAACTTGGTCATTAGTTGTGTGGTCCATGGACCATAAGGTTGGGCTTGTTGTGGTTAGATTCTACAACAAAATTTGAGATGGAGTCGCATCAAACAATTGACATGGGAACGAAGATCTCAAATGCTTGTTTTTCGTGTGATTGTTTCGGATAGCACCGACACTTTTGTTGTGATCAAGAAAAACCATGGTCTACTGATGTTTGTTGCTAATGAGGTTCTCATGTTATCACTAGGGAAAAAATATTAGTGTTTCAATCCAAATAAAACAAATCTCATTGCAGCGGATTTGCAACAGCCTTTTGAATTGAAATATACTTTTACAATTTCTTATTTTTTGGAGAATTTGTGTTGAATTTTCACTTTTCATGGTATCTTCTTGTTCTTTTCCTTAGAACATGGACTATATCCATCATGCAATGCAGTGAATGAATTTAACTGGTTCACTGGACTGTTAAAGACCGTTAAATTATTTGGGAAGGATTAGTTTTTGGCCTGATTATTGCAAGTCTGTATTTCTTTTTCATTTTCAATATATGGCAGTTTGAAAAAGAAAAAAACAACGATTTTCTGTCTTGAGTGCAAATTCTAGGAAGTATGGATTTTCCCAAGTAAATTATCTTTTATTAGGAGCATTTATTTGTAAAGTTTTACCTTGGGACTCATTTTTACTTGGTTTTGTATGTGTATGGTGTTACCTCAATGTGTCTATTGCTATATAATTGGATACACACATAAACCCTTCTCTAAATGTGTCTAATTTCCATTATGAGAGGTTGCAACATGGACCTTTGCCCACTTTATACCATGAGTTCATTGCTTTCATCGATCTTTTTCTACAACATAACTATTCTCCTTCAAAATAAATATGTACTTGTGCTTCTGCTTGCGCATATCAAGTTTGCTAGTGCAATCTGTGATCCATTACTCTCTTCTCAATTTTCAGGTATCAGTCAATGTTGTTCGGTTGTTTCCAAACGGTGGAATTGATTGAGACATTTATGAATTACCAGGTACAGGGGTTTCCTCGTTTTCTTTTTTGGCATGGCATACTCACAATTTGAGTGATGTATTCATCTTAATTCATTTTCCCTGCTCTTATTATTGTTGTCTGTGAAGTTGAAAGTGCGGGAATATGAAAGAATCAAATGAAAATAGAAAGCTAGCACTGAAATATGAGAGAAGCAAGTGACTATTTAACTGTTAAGTGGTTACATTACTGATTATTTGGTTTTTTTAATACTGGAAAGGTAAATATTTTGTCTGCTAGAATAGTTTTTGGCCTTTTTCTTATTAAAAGTAGTAATCCTGAAACAGAAACTAGTATCGTGTGTGCTGTTTTCTTGAAATTACAGTCATACTTGAAAGTGAACCATGGCTTAGTGGGAAGGTCAGCTTGAGCGTAGATGAATTGATAATGGAATGCTTTTAATTGCTGTACATCCATTGACATGGTAATTTGATCATATTGAGGGCGAGAACAATCCTTTCACCTTCATTTAAGGATTTGCTGGTTGACATTTTACATATTAATGGTATAAAGGAAAACTAACATTATTTGCAATGCTTGAAAGATGGTTAAGACATTTGATGGTTTAGGACAGCCCTTCAAATTGCAATTTTAAGGGTTATTCTACAAATATGATGCAGGATCTTTAACTACAGCACCTAAATACGGAGATTTTCAGATTATAGCTGATGTGGTGGATTAGGAAATTAAGGAATAGGTTATAGGAGAGGATTGGGATATGTTCAATGGTATAGTGAATAGGTAAAGGGTAAAAGGATATGGGGTTTATAAATGCAAATGGAGATAGATTTCTGCAAACATGTTCCTAGTAGGGTTTCTTGGAATCACACCTAGAAGATGAAGACCTTAGCATCACATCTATGGTTCTTAGGAGTCACCCAGGTATATTTGAAACTCCCATTCATTCATTCTCTAAAAGTGTATGCTTGCTAACATATATATGGAGCAAGTAAGAAGGTGCCATGAGGAGGTGCTTGTTAGGTGGAGCCAGCTGACTATTCACAAGAGTGAGCAGTTGACTACTCAACTTTTACAAAATTATAAAATTAACCTGTGAAAGACAATCACAGAACTCTTGCAGGTAGTTTAGACCTCAGAATCTTACAATATTACAATACCAGCTTAGGAATATAATCTTCTTTGGGCTAGTTCTTGTTGGGGGTCAAGCAAAATGGACATGCTTGCCTTAAAGATCACATAAAGATCTATGAATTCTAATTGTTTCAGTTTCTGCATCAGTTTATTTACCCCAAAAGGAAAATAAAAGCATTTGCATATATTTCATTTTATTTTTTATGGTTTTGAACACAAACTTAGTATCCAGTTTCAGGAAGTTGGTTTTGAATATATATGAATTCATTAACGAATTTGGTTGCCAGCACTTGGTACTGCAGCTTGCTACTGGCTTTCCACACTCAATTGTTTCATTACTCAAACTTTTCATGAATGCAGGAAAATATTAAGCGGTGTGTTTGTATAATTTATGATCCTTCAAGAGCTAATCAAGGTGCCTTAGCTCTCAAGGCTTTGAAGCTTTCTGATTCTTTCATGGATCTGTACCGCAACAACAATTTTACTGGAGAGAAGTAAGAACTTTTCCTGAGGTGAAGTTGGGGAACTGGATTTAAACTATTTAACGCAATCTTATCTTGATGTCTCTTTTGCTTCCATAGATTGAGGGAGAAAAACTTGTCATGGGTGGATATTTTTGAGGAAATTCCTGTAAGATTTTGAAGCTCTTTTTTTTTTTTTTTTTACTGCAAGATAAATAAAATATTGCTGACTTTTCATTAAATTGTAAAAAATGTAGCATGAAGAAAGGGTACCTGTTTCTATATGGGTAACATTTTTCTTTCTGTTCTCAGATCAAAGTTTCAAATTCTGCACTTATCAATGCCTTCATGACTGGGCTAGAAGCTGATACACCAGTGACTCAGGTACAATTTTAGTATTTTGAGCAACTATTGGAACCTAAGCTTCATGTTTGTAATCTGTCTTACAGTTGTTTCCTATGCCAGTGTGATTATGACCGCCTGCAATTATCAACCAGTCCATATTTGGAAAGTAATGTAGAATTTTTGATTGAATGCATGGATGATTTGTCAGTCGAGCAGCAGAAGGTTGGTTTTCTTGTTATCCATTATTACTGAATAACATGTTAGCCTAACATTATAATGCCTTTGCAGTTCCAATATCACTATCGGAACCTTTCACGCCAGCAAGCTCAGCAGCAAGCATGGCTTCAAAAGAGAAGGTAAAGTGTTGATTTAGTTGTTCACTGCTCTCGTTTTGTTTGGATGGATGGTACTGTGTTTTGGGTTGCATAGTTGGGAATTCTACTGATGTTTGGGCTGCATTCTGGTTTGTAGAAGTACTAACTGTCATAGAGTTTATGTTTATATGCCCCTGAAACCAAATATGAGGTGGAACTATTATTTTCAGATAGTTGCTATGGATGCTTTGACAGGAAATTGGTACTGTTTTCCCCATAAGTTGGTTGTGTGCAATAAGGATCACAGTGCACCTCATCAGGCCTAAGAAATGAATTTCATCCCCATAGGCTGGCATGAATCCCCAACCCATTCACAAATTAGAGTGTCTTGTTTTTATGTATAAGTTGTGGATATGGAACATCTGTCTTGGGTTTTGACATGTGCACATGCTCAAAGACGCCCAGAGGACAAGGGAAAGATAGAGGTTGGCTATTTGAAAGGCTTGGGGTTTCAGAAGTTAGGATATAAGCTCCTTGTAACTCTTAACCACTGGATTAACAACATTTATCCACTGACAAGTCTACATCAAAAAGACTAAAGAAGAAAGGCTAACAAAAAGAAACAGAAGCTGTGGGAGAAAAATCTGTCAGATTTTAGAGCTGTGTTGTCATTTTGAATTAAAGTTCTCAACGCAAATGTGCCTGTTTTTCTGTTATTTTTCTTGTTACTATTTTATATGCTCATGGAGGCACCTGTATTGGATTCATTCTGTTCTGCAGGTCAGAGAACATGACACGCAAAGCTGCAGGAGAAGAGCCCTTGCCTGAGGAGGATCCTTCAAACCCCATCTTCAAACCAATCCCTGAACCATCACGTTTGGGTAGTTTCCTGATAACCAATCAAATGGCAAATTACTGCAACCAAATCAACGGGTATGTTACTGATCTAAAAGACTGGCTGATATCATATCCTGTTGTAATGCCTCCCCTGCTAGAAAGCTGACTATCATTGTTTTCATTGATGAGTTCATTGGCTTCTATTTCTGTTTCCACTCTCCATTGCCTTGGGAAATTCTGATATGTGATGGTCTGGCTGTTTTCTGCGATATTCTGTGCTTTCTGTATTTGCTTTTTAGATTCGTAACACCTGCTTGTTAGAATTGCCACCTTTTTTAGGCTAAATGCTCAAATGTTAAATGGAATGCTCAAATGTTAACTTTTTATGAAATTTGGACATGTTGAAGTGCCCCAGTTGCGCCTCAGTCCCCAGCATCAAAATTGTATCGCTCTGTGTTACTTCATCTTCTGCAATTTGACTTTTCCAAATCCCTACCCATCTAGATTGCTCATTTAATTGCAGTCTTGACTTTTTCCTCCTAATTGATTATGCCTCTGATGATCACATAGAAAACTTTAAAAAATGAGAGACCATGTTTGGATTTCTGTTGTCGGATGTAGCCTCTGAAGAAGTATGTGTTTTTGTAAATAATTCTTCAAGCTGAGCTCCTTGTTTGTTGTCCTATGGGGGGATAATACCACTTAGCCATTGAGCCTGGGGGAACTGTAATAGAAGAGATTTTTTTGTCTTTCTTTATGACAAATGTACGTATTTATATCAGAATACAAATTTGCATAATCTAGAAGGGGTAATTAGTTTGTAACTTTTATTGTTGATGCTCTGGGTCTGGGAGTTAAATTTCTTCTCTCTTAGGTGACACTTATCCACTACCTCAAATCATTGATGTTTATAGTCTCATTGTAGCTGTGTATCATATAACATGCAGGGTTTCTGGACAGAGCTTCAGCCGATTATACTTGATGAAGGCTTTGCATAAAGATTGATGCTATGTGAGGTTTGAATGGCCTGTCATCCCTCATTTCAGAATTATTTATTGTTTGTAGCCTTTGTTAACAGCGAGGTATGACACCATTTTGGATGAAAATGAAAACAATTTTGGGCAAAGAACAATTGATGCGTAAAAACAGTGTCTTAATTTTGAAATGATTATAGAATGTTACTTAGCATTGTTTAAAACCGATTCCATGGTAGAATTCCAGGTCTGATTTGCTGCAGGGTTGTCTCCTCGGGCCAAACTTCGGGAGCAGACACGTGAAAATTTTGAGTAAAAACAGTGAAAAATGAAGTT
>Ga0325402_1006402_pt1 | contig 11128 bp, 7 predicted proteins | sample PopdelMetagenome_22_FD_207212 | JGI IMG/M metagenome (GOLD analysis project Ga0325402, IMG submission 207212) | Populus deltoides microbial communities from Bellville, Georgia, United States - Xylem-PdKOR-R3 | ecosystem: Host-associated > Plants > Phyllosphere > Stem > Wood/Secondary xylem...
CATAATATTCTTTTATGGTAGGTACCAGATCCATATCCTTAAAAGTGAAGCAATTATATAATGGATGCCAAAAATGGACTAAGACCATGATAACTGATTTTTGAACTGGTCTCTTTAAAATATGCAGATTCTCCCATATTTTTCAGTAAAATCCACCTGATTTTATATACTTATATCATCCTATAATTTTTCAATTTATTGGTGTTATTTATAAGGCCATTCAAACTTTTTTACATGAGACAACTCGTTAGCACTTAGTCTCGAGCAATCCTTCTCAGCAATTATAATAACTTAGACTTTTGTTGAAAATGAATAGGTATAATATCTTGTGTGACGACTATCTTGTCACCCATAGGTGAGATTCCAAATGTTATGTTTGTTAAACTTGTATTAATGATATTTCAAGATACATTTTAAATGTTAAGGCGTGCACCTCTTGTAAGAGCCTGGGACAGCCGGGGTTTTACTCCCTCACCTGGGCTCACAAAGTGCGCTTTCCGGGGGGGTGAGGTTTCCTCGAATCCAAAAAAAAAAAAAAAAAATCTTAAGAGAAAGTTCTAGTCATTATGTACATATGGGCAGATTTTGTAACAGTCCTAATTTTTCAATGACAAAACACTTTCTTACTTATAAAGATATTGTAATATATTTTTTACAAGAATGTTAGCCCATTTCAAATTAATAAGTGCTCTCTTGCAATTTCTTTTAAAATTCTAGAAGAGTTTTCTCTATAACAGAATATTCCAAGTTATTGACTTCAACCTGTTTCACTTCTATACACATCCTCAATTCTTTGATTCATTCATCTTGGATCATAATCCACATGAATTATTTATCAATAATTTCAATTCATCTCAATATCACCTCCAATTAATTATAAAACATATTAATTACCAAGGCTTAAGAGTTTATATAAAATCTAGCATACATAAATAAAAGTGAACATTTAATTTCATGTATTTACAGACAAAAATTAAGCATTAAAGTTTATATGCTTAAAATAAAATATATGACAATCCAAAATAAACATGATATACCTAGTTTATATGAACAAAAAGATAAAGTAACTCTACTCCTAGTATAAGTGTGACAGTCCTGAACAAAACATCAACTAATTGAATAATCAATATATAATTATCACATCAGATATAGATTCCTTTATCATTTCATCATTTTTTTACTCCAATTATCTACAATAACATTATAATACCATTAGTCACTCATAAACCGGGTCAAATAATCAATGTCGATATCGATATCAGATTCATGTCATTAACCATTACCTGGAGTATGGTTAATCAGGGGTATGTCAATACCAATCCACTTAGTATCATTAGCTTGCATTCCATTCGATAGCCAATCAAGTTTTCAAGTATATGCCAATGCCAATATGTTCACATTCACATCATTAGCCTTCCCCATTTTCCAGGGATAGTTAATCAAGTTCATTTCCGCAAATTCTTTTTATGTTCATGCTGATATCAATGAACCTCATTAATATTATTAGTCTCCTGTACCCAAAAGGACTAATCAAGTCCAATTAAATGCCAATATTAATGATCATTCTTGGTATCATTAATCTCTCGTATCGAAAATGACTAATCAAGTTTAAGAAATGTTGATACCAATGCAACTCATTTGTACCATTAGCTTTCCGAACCTGGAATAGCTAATCAAGTTTATTTTCAACAGTTTAATTTCATCACGTTAATTTCGATGTCAATAAAACCCCATTGACATCATTAGCCTCTATTTTAGGAGCGGCTAATCAAGTTCTTAACAAATATATTTCCATCCAAGTAAATGTCAATATTAATGTATCACATTGATATTATTAGCTTCCATATTACCTTGAATAACTAATCAAGTCAACATTTATTTCTTTTCTTTGCCTTTTTTTTCTTTCATTTAATATTCATGAATTGTATATTTAAAGAACTTGCAGTTACAACAATTCAACTGATACAAATAAAATTATCAAGGTATAAGACACTTACCTGCTGCATGTGAAGTCCCTACTCCTACTCCGGACTATGATCTAGTTACGGTAGTATCCCCTCTTAACACATGATAACTTCATCATCATTTTATTATAACCTCTGGATCCATATCTAAATTCCTAGAATAACACCCTTCTATTAACACACACACACACACACACACACAATATATATATATATATATATATATATATATATATATATATATATATATATATATATATATATATATATCACTCTTATAAATTTGTACATCCATATTAAAATTTCATTTTATCATTTAATTTATTAACACTGGACTTAGGATTGTCCATATTACGGGTTCCCATGATGATCCAGGTAAAAAAGGATCTGATTTAATTATGGAGTAACAGTAACTCAAACGTAACAATATCCAAGTTGCTACAATATCTTCTCCCCATATCTCTTGATTTGATTGTATATGGACAATACTCTTGCAAACTATTCTGAAATATTCTATAATTCAAGCATATGTAACTTTTCAAAGTCACCACATAACTTTTGTAGATGTATCTTTCTCACATTGTCAACTTTTTGGTTTGTTTGTTGCAAAACTTCCTATGCTTGCTTAGTGATGGTTGTGTTTGTCATTATCTCAAAATTGCCATCATCCAAACATTGGTTGATGATTGTAAGTGCTTGTTAATCCTTCCTTAATGCCTTTTACACGACCTCCCTGTAGGTTGAAGTCAACGTTGATTATTTTATAGGCTTCTTGTAGCTCTTTTCAACTGCTTCCCACACATTTTAGGATCTTAGTCAAGCTTTCACATGAATACATCAAATTTCATATTTGTATTTTGTCAAATGAAGACATTGAAGTGGGAAATATGTATTGGCCATGATAAATAATAAAAATAAGCTCTGATATCATTTGTTGGAAGAAGAATTGGTGTGGTTGAAGATAAAAAACAATATTGCAAAGTAATAAACTTAAGAACAAGAAGAAGATTGAGAGAAAGATATATTTTTATTAAGTGTTTCTCTCTAAGCTCTTTTAGCTATTCTCTCTCTTTTGTGCCATCTTTTAATAATGTTGAATTATAAGTCTTTTTATAGGTATAAAGTTCTAAATAATAAAATAATTAAACTAATACAAGGAAATCATAATCCGAACAAAAATCGTATTCTTCTGACTGAATTGATCGACCACTTAACTTAATCCAACCGATCGACCGGTTCCTAAAAGGTGGACCGATTCCTCTGTTCTTTAAAAAAAATTAAAAATCAAGTTTAATTTTCAACAACGCTAACATCAATTCAATAAGAAAAGTAATTAAGAATCAAGAACTGGAGGTGTTAAAGACTAAAATGCATCAAAAGCATATTTTGGATTTTGAATTTTTTGAAATGGCATTAAAGATTACGGAATGGGCGCAAATGCATCGAAAACATATTTTTTTAAGTTTATTTTTTTTAGAATTGGGATAAAAAATTAGGTCATGACAAGTTTGAAAAATATTTATATTTATAATTTTAAAAACAATATTGTCACCAGAGGTGACTTCGTTTCTTACAGGCGATTGACTAGATGGCTAGAAGAGTAGCTTTAAAAGGTATTGTTGAGAGGATGCACGAATCCACTAGTCCAGATTTACTAAAAAAAAGGAAAAATATTTATTATTATATTTTTTTATTATTTGAAAAAAATTACAATGAAAATATGATTACTTGAAAATATTTTGAATATAATAATGTAATGTATTAAACGGCTATATCACCCATTAATCAACATCCCATGACAATGCCTGATGACAATCCATTTGTCATAGGTAAGATCGGTGAACAAAAAAATCATTAATACATGATAAAATTGCAAGGAATACAATCTTTATAATATTTTAAATAAAATAATGTAATGTATTAAGCAATTATATTATTTACTAATCAGCACCCTATGATAATGCATGTTGACTGTCTTTTTCCATATATAGAATTTGTGAATAATAAAATCATTAATACATGACAAAATTATGAGAAAACAATCTTGAAAATATTTTAAATATAGTAATATAATGTATTAAGCAGCTTTATTATCTCTAAATCAAAACACTATGACAATGCCTAATAATAATCCATTTGTCATAAGTAGGATAAATAAACAATAAAATCATTAACATGACAAAACTAGAAGGAAAACAATCTTGAAAATATTTTAAACATAATAATATAATGTATTAAACAATTTTATTATCTACAAATCAATACCCAATGACAATGTCTATTACCGATCAATTTTCTATAAGTAGGATCAGTGAACAATAAAATCATTAATATATGAGAAAACCATGCAGTAAAACCATTTATGCAACCAAATAAGTTCAAATAATCACACTAAAATTATACCGTGACCAAATCATTACGTCTTAAATAAACCAATATCAATCTGGATTCTCCTAACCACATTGCAGGGTATTGGACCCCAACACTTTTGATTTTCATCACAATCATTCGCACTAAATCAATAATAGATTAAAAATCATTCAAAAAAAAATATTTGTTTTGGGGATCAAAATCAACTTCATCCTTTGAAAAACGTTTAGGTAAATAATTTCAATAAAAAAAATAAAATAAAAAAATGATGATGGACATTTAATTTATTAACTTTTCTTACTAATTCTACTAATTTAAAGGATTAATTTGTTTTAATAACATTTTATAAGAGAACTAAATAGTGAGGATCATGATATTTACAAGATATAATTATATATATATTTTTAGTTTACTAGCTGATTTTCAACAAGTATCATAAAAAATATGAGACTTGTTTATAGTGGAAAAAATAATGTTTGTAGAGGCTAATTAGTCAGACTAATATTATTTTACTTTCCTTTCAAAAATAATTAATGACACGTATTTAATATGGTAATGTGACTAAAACGTTGAATTTCTATACTATATAAGTAACTTAGGTTATTTTGGTATGAAAATATTGTTATATATCTCGAATTGGAATCGTAATGGGAAAGGATTTTAAAAATAAAGCACTATAAATATGTTTCAAATAAGCAGGAAGTCCTATCACCTTAATTCTTTTATTTTTTAACAAAAATTTATAGAAGAATAACAATGAAGAACTTTCATGTTTTTGTTGCTCTTGTGCTTATTTTCTTCTACTTTCAAGGTAAACATCCATAACTTGTTCATTTTTACTAGCTAATTCATAATGTTTGATGCATTTTTCAATTAGTAAGAAATTATAAAAATATAAAGTTGCCTTGTAAATTTTAACTTACTAGCCTATACTTCAAATCCCAAAACGCTTGTATTTATTTATAAATTAATTTCATTATAAAATAATGGTTGTTGCGTGCTTGATTAATTAATTCAAACTAATTATATTTTTGTAAGAAATCAGAATACTTTTTATAATATAAAAGCCTATGAGAAGTATTTAGGTTTAATATTTTTATCATTGAAATGTAATAAAATATAAAATAGCTAGTTTATATAAACATGTTTAACCATTACAGGTAATTATGAAGTGATGGCATCACGTATTTGTGTGAGGGCAGAACCCATGGTCAGTTGCAGAGAAGAAAAAATGCACTGCAGTGTGTGATAAAAAATATGGAGGTCCCACAAAAGAAGGAGGAGGATCCCGTGGACACTGTGTTATTCCTGGCACTTGCACTTGCACTTTCATTTGTGGTGTATAACCGCTTGCACCTAAATTTCATTAATGTTATCAATGTTAGAAATAAAATAATGATTGGTTAAATTGTACTTCAAATAATATTTCGCTTCATATAATAAAAGAAAAATATGATGAGTTTCTCAAGTTTCAATACGATTGCACTCTTGAGACAAATTTATCAGAATATCTTCTTCATCTTTCATTTTATAATTGCAAAATACTGTTTTGCTTATGTTGGTTTTTCAATTTGTTATGCTAAACTTTAAAAGTATCCTCCTTTTCATTTCAATCTAGTTTACATCATTATTTGATATGTTTTTTTGGCAAATAATTCTTAATATTCTCATTCAATATTATTTGTGTTCATGGAAGTTTTTTAGATCAGAAAGGAAAACTTAATTGTAAGAATTCACTTTTTTATTTCCGGATCAATTACTTCAATAGCACTTCAATAATTAGAACTAAAGTGATATTACATAGTACGAAGGTCTTTATAAATCTTGTCAAAGTATTGCATAGAGTCCAAGATGAGAGAAGAAAAGGAGAGAATGATTATTCAACAAATGAAAACCTTTACCTTTCCATATGAGTTATGTCCCTTCATATATGATTAGAGGATGCGGTTACCTTCTTTAGTAACTCCTCTAATAACTTGGATCAAGTCCATCCATCATGGGCGGACCAGGCCTAACCTAATAACCAACAATTTTAATTAACAATATGTAAGTTTTAATCATTATAGTCAATCGATCATGATTGATTTATAATTGATTTTGTTGAAAAACTATAATATTATCTTTCATATCTAATAAAATTATATTATAAAAACAAAATAGATACACTTATTTATTGAAGAATCACGGTCAAACAAAGGAAATAAATCCCATTGTTCAAGAATTTAATTATTTGTCTTTAAAACAAAATTACTTGCCACTTGATACAAAAATTCCCATTCAAGTATTCTTAAAAGATTATAACAATAATACCTTGAAATATGTTATAATCAAAACTTATAAACTATTTTGAAAAAGATTCAAGTTCTCTCCATGACAAGAACATAAAGCTCTAGAGTAGATTGTGAAGTGAAAAGAAAACCAAAGAGCAAAAAGAAAATAGCATGGAGGTAAATGGTTGATGAAACCAATAAAGATTGCTCTAATATCATGTCTTGTCATTTATTTATTGATGGTATTTAAGATCAAAATTAATGTATAATTAATTTTGTTAGAAAAAATTACCTACCCTTCCCAAAATTTAAGTGTGGTAACACTTTTATTTATAATTCTTTTTGAAAAAAAAATTATATCTTAATTTTTATATAATTAATAACACTTTAAATATCAAATCAGGAATGCATAAAATTAATCAACAAAGTTTTTTTTTTGAAATATTACACGTTGATGATTATAATTGATTTAATACCCAAAGTGCTTTTATAATTTCTGCATTGGCTACCACCATTTATGCATTTTCTTCTTTCCAAAAAGAAAAAAATAATAAATAATAATAATTAGATATTGTTATCCCATACAAATGAAAATTAAAACATATAAAAAGTCAAGTTGATTTGAAAAACGTGAATTATACATTATTTAATTATTACATGCTATTTAGAAAGATTGGCTGCTAGCCACCAAATTTGACCAGAGACAAGCTACTGTCTCAAGAATTAAATATAGAAAAATCAAGAGTTTTTTAAGGTTAATTTCTCATTCACCTATAATTTATTTAAATCATATTTGTTGAAATAAATTTTGAACATCTTTCTTATCCCTTCACCCCGTAGCACAATGGTATGATCAGAAAATTAGAAAAGTAGTTGAATTCAAATTAAGATTTGTGGTCCGATTTCACTTTCACCAATATAGGTGTGATGACGACTAGTACCGAGAAGAAAAAAGAGAAGGAAAAAAAGGGTTTTTTTTTAAAATTAATACAAGGAGAAAACATTTAGGAAAGTAACACAAACAAAAAACAATTTAGAAAATATAATAGAGAAAGAAAACTTACTTTCATATATCCACTTAGCGAAAAGATTTCTATTTATAATAGCGTACAATATTTTCTCTTGAAATATCAAATATACCCTATACATTAGACATGGAGTTCAAACCCCACACCTTGAATCTAAATTCAAATATTAAAATCCAAATCCAAACCTTCAACACCCAACCTTATCTTAAATCAAAACCTTATAGAATTAAAAACTAAATCATAAATTCAAATCTTAAAAAGACCATCTAGAACCATGGGAATAACAAGCATTTTATCCATTATGGAAACATAATAGTCATCGACCCCTAAATTCTTTTGCTATGGCTTTTAGATGATCATTTAATTTAAGTAAATAGTTTTACCCATAAATTTCAAGTTTTGGATTTGTGATTTAGATACCAATTCAATAAGGTTTGGATTTAAGAATTAGGGTTTGGTGTTTGGATTTGATGTTTAGTGTTTGGGGTATATTTGATATTTCAAGAGAAAATGCTATTGGAATCAATGTTTTTCTTTTAAACATTGTTGGGACTATCATATCCATATCCAAGGATTCAATGTGAGAAAAAGGTTTTAGGCTTGTAAAAGTTTATAATGTAATTTTAATACCAAAATTTGTTTTTGCTAAACTCGGCTTCATTGTTTGAAAAATGTTTAGGTAAATAATTTCAACAAAAAAGGAAAAAAGAAAAAAGATGATGAACAATTCATTTATTAACTTTTCTTACTAATTCTACTAATTTAAAGGATCAATTTGTTTTAATAACATGTTATAAGATAACTAAATTGTGAATATCATGATATTTAAAAGATATAATTATAATTTGTTTTTAGTTTACTAGCTGATTTTCAACAAATCATGAAAATATGAGTTTGAAAAAAATAATGTTTGTAGAGGCTAATTAGTCAGACTAATATTATTTTACTTTCCTTTCAAAAATAATTAATGACACGTGTTTAATATGGTAATGTGACTAAAATGTTGAATTTCTATACTAATTAAGTAACTTAGGTTATTTTGGTATGAAAATCTTGTTATATATCTCGAATTCGAATCGTTATGGGAAGAATTTTATAAATAAAGTACTATAAATATGTTTCAAATGAGCAGGAAGTCCTATCACCTTAATTCTTTTATTTTTAACACAAATTTACAGGAGAATAACAATGAAGAACTTTCATGTTTTTTTTGCTCTTGTGCTTATTCTCTTCTGCTTTCAAGGTAAACATCCATAACTTGTTGATTTTTACTAAATTCATAATGTTTGATGCATTTTTCAATCAGTAAGAAATTATGAAAATATAAAGTTGCCTTGTAGATTTTAACTTACTGGCCTATACTTCAAATCCCAAAACGCTTGTATTTATTTATAAATTAATTTCATTATAAAATAATGGTTGTTGCGTGCTTGATTAATTAATTCAAACTAATTATATTTTTGTAAGAAATCAGAATAATTTTAAGATATAAAAGCCTATGAGAAGTATTTAGGTTCAATATTTTTATCATTGAAATGTAATAAAATATAAAATAGTTTAACCATTACAGGTAAGTATGAAGTGATGGCAGCACGTATTTGTGTGAGGGCAGAACCCATGGTCAATTGCACAGATGAAAAATGCACTGCAGTGTGTGAGAAAAAATATGGAGATCCCACAAAAGAAGGAAGAGGATCCCGTGGACACTGTGTTATTCCTGGCACTTGCACTTGCACTTTCAATTGTGATCCACCGCCGCTTGCACCTAAATTTCATTAATGTTAGCAAAAAAAAAAAAAAATAATTGGTTAAATTGTGCTTCAAATAATAAAAGAAAAATATGATGAGTTTCTCAAGTTTCATTAATATCATTTAATTATTACGTGCTATTTAGAAAGATTGGCTGCTAGCCACCAAATTTGACCCAAGACAAGCATTCCATGTTTCACGTTTCTCGTATAAGCCCACTTCCACTTCCATTTACACTACCAAAGGCTCTTGAGTCACAAAATTTCAGATCGCCTTTTTTCATTTTCTTTTCATTCCAACTATTACTTTTTTTTTAGATTTAAAATAAATTTATAAATATATTAAACTAGTGAACAATGATGTTTAATTTACTATAACAAGACATGCTAAACATAAAAATATTTTCAAGAAAAATCTATGGTTTATCAATTCGTTTAAATTTATAAGTATGCAAAATAATAACAAATAACAAACTTGCTTTCAACACAAATATAATAATAGAATACAAACATACATACTAAGCATATATCCAAACTTATAATTGTTACTAATTCAAAGTCCTATTATGTATACTAATAATAAAAATATTATGCTTAAATTAAAACAAAGAAGAATTATTACTTGTCAAGGATGAATCATTTTTCCTTGAGAATTTATTGCTCATCACTTGTACAACTAGGATGTTTGCAATATGTCTCACAAGATTCCAACAATAACATCTTGGTTTACATGCACTTCTAAATAAAATCTTTGAATCAAAAAATATGAAATTTAAATATCTCTCAACCAGATGAACATATGTTCTAGATTTTGAAGGAAAACCAAAGATTAAAATGAAAATAAAATACTAAAATATGAGGTTAGGAAGAGAATGTGAAAATCTAAAAAAATTCAAGTTAAAAACTCTTCACCTAGTGAAGTTTGGAAGCTAAAAGTTAAATAATTAATTCTCACCATTTTCAACATTTAGTTAGCCACTATAAATCAATAATTAAATATAGAAAAACCTCGGGTTCTTTGAGATTAATTTTTCATTCATCCATAATTTATTTAAATCATGTTTTTTTAAAAAAATTTCGAACATCTTTCTTATCCCTCCACCCCTGTAGTACAATGGTATGATCAGAAAATTAAAAAAGTAGTGGAATTCAAATTAGGATTTGCGGTCTGATTTTTCTTTCACCAATATAAGTGTGATGACCACTAGTACCGAGAAGAAAAAGAGAAGGAAAAATAGGGTACTTTTTTATTCAAATGAATACTAGGAGAAAAATTTTATGAAAGTAACACAAACAAAAAAAAAATTGAAAATCATAATAGAGAGAGAAAACTTACTTCCATATATCCACTCAGAGAAAGGTCTCTATTTGTACTAGCGTACAATATTTTCTCTTAAATATCAAATACACCCTATATATTAGACCTGGAGTTCAAACCCCAGACCTTAAATCTAAATTCAAATATTAAAATTCAAATCCAAACCCTAAACACCCGACCTTATAATCAAAACCTTATAGAATTAAAAACTAAATCATAAATTCAAATCTTAAAAATACCATCTAGAAGCTAGATCGTGGGAATAACAAACATTTCCCCCATTATGGAAACATAATAGTCACCGAACCCTAAATTCTAAATCCAAACCTTATAGAACTTGTATCTAAATTCTAAATTCAAACCTTGAAATTCATGGGTAATATTATTACTATCATGTTTCTATATTAGATGAAATGCTTGTCATTCTTTT
>Ga0325402_1006403_pt1 | contig 11128 bp, 5 predicted proteins | sample PopdelMetagenome_22_FD_207212 | JGI IMG/M metagenome (GOLD analysis project Ga0325402, IMG submission 207212) | Populus deltoides microbial communities from Bellville, Georgia, United States - Xylem-PdKOR-R3 | ecosystem: Host-associated > Plants > Phyllosphere > Stem > Wood/Secondary xylem...
TATTGAAGGATGTGTTAGACCAACGCATCTCGCTTCCTAAAAAAGGAGCAGCAGAGGGCGTTGTCCACATGATGAAAATTGCACTTGCATGCTTGCATCCCAATCCCCAATCTCGGCCTACAATGGAGAAAATTTATTTGGATCTTACAGCTGAGTGGCCACCACTGCCTATGGCATTTTGCACAATAAGTTTGGGAGATCTCTTCTCATAGTGTTTAAGCTACTTCTTTTCAATTATCAATTGGAACAATAAATTTTTGTAATATGAATTTCATCATCGAACTTTTTTTCTTTCAAATTATGTTGGCACTGTTTTATACATTAGAATTTATTTTTCTTTGCATGATGTCACATACATGAAGGGTTTGAGAATATTCTGACTTTAAATTGAAAATCAATACTATGGAATAAAATTCTAAGTTATAGCTGAAAAAATTAAAAGAACAATAACTAAAATTAAAAAAAAAAAGAAAAGAAACTATCGATACAAATTAATGAAAAACATAGACAGCTGATTGCTCCACCCATTAATATTCACAGCTAATTGTGATATATATTTGCCCTCATTCCCAATACAAGGAGAACATAGACTATCGATAAAGGCTACCACTGAACCATGATGAGCAGGATTGAAGCTCCAATAATATCGTTTTGTGACATCAGTTTTAAATGGGCACGTTCATTTAAAAAATATATGGGCTCTATCAAATTCTTTCTAAAAAATCCTTTAATTCATTAATTTGCCCATAAAATCCTTCAGGTTATATCAGTGAAAAAAACAAAAACTAACATAAAATGCCTTCTTATTTTGTTAACTTCAATTTTTTTTTCCTAAAAGTATAAGAATTTATCAATTAATGACTACCTAAACAAAAATATTTCTTAATTTAACTTAACAATATATGTACAAAATTTGATTTCAAAAGCAAAATTTCTTGAAATATAAAAAAATAGCATGGACAATAAGAGCAATATGAAATTCTATAATGAGTTATAGTCACTATCAAATTTAAGAGTTTTACCGACAGACATTTCCATCGGTATTTACACTCATAGTCTGTCGATATGTCCTTCATCGACGGGCTCATGGACAAAAACAATCCGTCAAAAAACTCTCGTTGGTAATTTCTACAGCTTTAACAAAAAATTCAACTCAGCAATAAAATTGATAAAATATAAAACGGACTCGTTAAATAAGTCATTATTTATTTTATCACAAAACACTAAAGTAAAAAATTTGACATAAATTTCATCAATTTACAAACAAATATAATTTTATAAAATCTAAAACAAATCCTAGCATGTACAAATCATAAATCCATACAACAAATTTGTATGAGAAAAACCTATAAAACAAGTAAACACAACAAAAATTAATACATATATTACAAAAATATGCAAAAAAAAATAACATTTTAAAATTGAGTTCAAATAAAAAAAAAAGATAGATTTACTTACTTAAAGAAGAGAATCCTAAAAAAAAAATTGAATTAGAACACATATATTAACAAATTGAGTATTGTGGTGGCTGAATTGTTGTAAGAGGTTGAATTGTGTTGAGATTGGGGGGGGTGTTGCTGTTTGATGCAAGAAAAAATACTTAAGGAAAAAGGAGAAATAAAAGGGGGATAAGAGGGCCGATTATGTTGGTAAAGGTCATCACAATATACCGATGGAAAAATTCGGTTGATATTTTTGTTTGTATTTGTCAATTTTCTAGTAGTGAGTTAAACTTCGATTAGGTTCTCTATTTATCTATTTTTACAATAGAAAGTCTTGAGTTTAAATATCTTTTTGTATAAAAAAAATATTTATTTATTAAAAAAGTGATAAAAATAAAAATACAAATAAAATTATAAAACAAAATTTTCTTAAAATTTTGAGGTAAATAAGCATAAAATGAAAATAATGATTTTTTAATCTTAAAATGTTTGCAGTAAAATTTGGTATAGACGTAAAAGAAAATATATATTTTTATATTATTATCCAATAAATTATTTCAAATAAAAGCTTTTTAATATAATATCATTATTATATCAAACAACTATTTCAATTTAAAATTTTATAACTTAGTGAAGCTTTTTATATTAGTTTATTGAATGTTTTCAAGTCCCTTAAACCGAGTTTCTGCGTCCGGTGAAGCGAAGGAAATGAGGTGGCTGGTATTTTTTATATGAAGCTTTACCTGAATTTAGAAAGTTTCCACTGAAGTGTCAATATCTACAGGACCTGCACACTAGCTAGCAAGGAGAGCCCACAATATTGTCGCATCATATGATTTGGAAAGGGAGAAGAAATTATTGCAAATGGTTTAATTCATTAATCTTCTTATTTTTTTGTGATTACAGATGCTCTCATTCCCAATGAAAAACGAAATCTTCTTAAGATTTACTTCCTCTCTACAGGTGAATCCCAATCTCTTTCACTAGGAATCCTGCCTCCATATGTATCAAATTCGCTAAACAAAAAGTTATGTATGATCTCACCTTAAATGAATTGTTTTATATAAGGTTATTGAATGTTTTTAAGTCCCTTAAAAACATTTTTGTCGTATCATATGATTTGGAAAGGGAGAAGAAATTATTGATGATTTGAAATTTTTAATCTCCTACCAAGATTTAACATATTTGTTCAATCAAAAAAATATTGAGGTTTAAAACTTAAAATTTATATAGGATTATATGCTTTGTGTTTATTTTTATTAATTAAAAAGGGATGAAATTTAAATGATTGTTTAGTCATCAAATCTCTAATATTATGTCAAAGAACCTACTGGAAATTTGTTTTAATTAAACAAATTATGGTTGAATTAAAAATTAATCTTAAAAAACCCTTGATTTTATAGATTTAATTCTTAATTTATGGTGGTTAAAGGTTGATAATAGTGAGAATTAATTTTTCAATTTCTTAACTTTTAAAATTCACTATAAAATGAGAGTGGAATAAGAGTTTAAGAATTTTTCAGATTTCACACACTCCTCCTTACCTTTTTTTTAGTATTTTTCTTCTCCTTTTTATCATTTGAAGTTCCTCCCAAATCTAGAATTTAGGTTCATCTTGTTAAGATATATTTGAGTTACATAGTCTTTAGTGCAAAGATCTTATTTAGAAGTGTATTTAAATTAAGGTTGTTTTGTTGGAATCTTAAAAGGCATATTGCAAATATCCTAATTGCACAAGTGAGGAGCAATTAAGCGTTAAGGATAAATAATTTATTTTTGACAACAACAAAACTTTTATTTTTTTTAAAGTGCTTCAACAAGTAAGTAAGTATCCTTATTTATTTTAATTTAAGCATTGTTATTTTTATTATTAGTATTCATGTTAGGAATTTGATCTTATATATATTGCAAGTTTGATTATATGCGTTTAGTATGCATGCTAGAGTTCTATTATTATTATTTTTTGTGTTAAAAGCATGTTTGTCTTTAGTTATGCTTTTACATACTTATAGTTTAAAACATATATAAATTCTAGGCTTTTGTTGGAAATCTTTTATTTAGCATGTCTTTGTGATGATAAAATAAATATCTTTACTCACTAGTCTAATAAATATATTTACAAATTTTGATCTACAATTTTAAGTCTTTAATCTATATATTAGACTTTGTTTAGTTTATCATGTGAAAATAAAAATAATTATTATTATATAAATTATTGCTAAAGGGTTTTTAGCATCTTTAAAATTTAAGTTATAATTTAACTTTTTTTTAATTTTCTATATTCTCACATATATATTTATTTCAATACTATATGTTTTAATTTATAACCTTTTAGTTTGCTTTTGGTTTTTTTTTTTATTTAACTTTAGAAAGTTGTTATCTATCTTTGTTTTAAAGTTATAATTTATCTTCTAAAATTATAATTTATGCAATTTATTTGAATCTCTTTGAGTTGTTGCATGATATATTTCTTATGAATTAAGCTTTTTTAAACCATGTTTATATATTTGTTTAGTTTATATATGGTACTTGCAAGCTTATTGGTATAATCATGTATTTTGTCTTTCTTGTTCAAATATAATTTTTTTAACATAATGCATATTTAATTTGAACTAAAATAAACAAAAAACTTTTATTTTTAATCTTGTATAATTTAAATATTTTTGTTTATCAAATTATTTTATTTCAAGTTTTATATTATTTTGCTTACTTGTTGTGAAGCTGGAACAACGGGCAGCAGCCTCCTCTCTCCATTAGTTTGAAACAACGTTTGAACCACTTTTCCTCATCCCAATCACCACCTCAGGGCAACGCCATCATGAGCCATCGTTAGTGACAATGTCCACGCTGCCCCCATTCTAGGTAATTTTTTTCCCCCTCCTGTATTGTTTCTCCCTTATGCTTCCTTTAGCTTGCATGCAGAATGTAATGCAATTTCATGTTCTGCAACAAACTAATTATAATTAACTGGTTACTGTGTTGAGTATAGTAGCAAGTTAATCGGTTATTGGACTAGACCTTCAGCCTAGCCATATCCAAAAAAAAAAAAAGAGGTTTTGTTAGGCCTTCAACAGACCCAACCAGCCCAGCCCAGCCTTTAGGCTAAGGGTGTGTTTGACAGACACACCCTTATCTCTTTCCTTTAGTTTTAAATTTGCTTTTATCTTAAAATCTAGCCAAACATGTCCTTAAAAAATCTCAGAAAGTTCTACAAAATTTCATGGGTTATTTTGAATTTATTTGTGGGCCCATCGCATGTTTTCCTTAATTTTTGTACTTCATATCGAAGTTATGGACTTATATTGTAAAATACTAATCTGGTATCAAAGTACCTGCTTTTCACTGAAATTTCAAGAAATTCAAAAAATTTCTTTAGAAATTCTCACTTATAAAAAACAAAAAATATGTTTTATAGGTGTGCATATGGCCAAGTCTCTCAAATATATATATAAATATCATATCATATTTCCATATAAAGATTAAAAAAAATGCATTTGCATACATTTTTAAATTTAATAACCAGTTTATTAAAGTCATGAGAACTAGGCCTATATTTCAAAAATACCAAAAAAAAAGAATTTTATTTTTTGTTAGTATTTGAAATTATGAACTTATATGTAAGACATATTCTGATATTAAATGAAAATATAGTTTGTTTTATTTTTATATTGACATTAGAATGATTAGATTTTTAACCTGATAAGATAAGAATCTCCTTACTGAGAAAGACTTTTCTTCGACCATAGATAGACTAATGATTAGAAAACACAACAATATCTAAGTTTATATCAAACAAATAAACAATGCAGCTTACCTCAGGTAAGACGTATTAGGGTTGCTAATATTTTTTATTTATGCAACTAGTCCTCGTACCCAAACTCTGAGACTAGTTAGGGTTCCTAGTGACTAAAATACTAGATGGCGACTCTCATAATCTCTTTCTACTGATAAGAGACAGGAATTTTTTATCCTTTCCACTCACACTATTCCTGATCCAGAAAGATGATCGTTGCAATGCCACACACGTGTAACAATGATTTTGTGCTTTAAAAAGTTGTATTTTGAATATATATTAAAAAATACACAATATGATGTGTATAATTCAATCAAGAGTGCAAAGATACTTTGAAATGCTTTTAACAAAAAGTTCAAGATTGAAGTTGTCGTTATGTAAAGGTTCATAGTCACCAAATTTCTAAATCTAAAAATGACATCAAAGTTATCTGGTCAAATTTGCTCATGTATACATAATTATTCAACTATATGTTACTATTTATATATACAAAAAGTTAGTGAGGTGAATAAATATGCTAATAAGTTCTGTCTAAAGAGATTGAGTTTTAAGCGGGATCGTTTGTGACCTCTTCAATCTTTCCTAAGAACTTACTTAGTGAAGATATAATTCACACGATACTATTTTTAATGGTATAATTCATAAGTGAAATGATGCTGATTAAACAAATCATGGTGAACAAAATAATGTCCAACAAAGCAACCCAAGAAAAAAAATGATTGTTGAAGCCAATATTAATAAAAGTTGATTACCTGGCTGATAAAGTTTTAGAAATAAACATGTTTGTTGTTTTCAAAGTCAACCTGATTATACAATCCTGAATAGTGATGGGTTGATACTGGTGTTATAAGAAATGTATGCATTGAGAATATGATATTTTCCACGTACAAAGAAGTAGATGAAGAAAACCTATACATGGAAAACTCATCAATCTCTAAGATGCTAGGTGTCTCTTAAGTAAAAAAAAATAAGAAAGTAACTCATCTTCTACATATATTTGAGAATAAAATTCTCTACTATGTCTCTACAAAAATACTTATTCTCAATTTTTCTCAAAATGTATGATCATTCTCTAATTTATTCTTTTGTCATAATTCTTCATCCAAACTATTGTAAATACTCTTACTTACGAAACTCAAAATCCTAACTTTAAAAGGTTTTTGGTTCTATTGCTCGTTGATGATGATGATGAATTTATATCTCTTGGGTTGTGGTGGTCTATCTTGGTTTGTCAAGGCTCTACGACCCACTATCATGTTTGTCTTCATTAACACCCTCCATATAGACAAGTGGTTGTTTAGGTGAATTTTCAAAAATAAGTCTAAGGTTATGCCTACCTTGAGGTAAATCTCTGAGCATGTTTCTCTTCTCTTCTCTTCTCTTCATCGTAAGTGATCTATCCACTCAATCAATTTTGCTATGAAATGCTCTTGTTGATAAAAATTTTATGGTATGGTTCTTTACGCTATTTCCTGAGCTTTCATAGTGCCTGATATGACCCTTACTCCTGCATTGTGGGGTAGGTTTCTACTGTCTTCGTTCATCAAATAGGCTAGCCTATTTTGGTATCAACTGACATAGCATATAACATGGATAGGGTTCCTTAATCCCTAAAGCTTTACAGCCCTAAACTATAAAGAAAGAAACTATAGCTATCAAGCTCTAAGGTTATAACTCTAAACTATAGAAAAATTACAACTTCAACCAAGAAAAGTGAATCAAACTCCTGGAGTTAGGAGATTATTCAACTAACTAATGCATAAAAATATAAACATTTCTAGGTTCATTTGTTGAAAAGAAAATGACACAACCTATATGTATAAAATAAGCAAGAGTAATTGATTATTTTACTTTTCTAATAAAAAAATAATAGCTCTATCTTCCCTCGAAATTAGTTTTTTTTTTCTTATTATATGGGAGAGGAACTTCTTATTTGAATTTCATTGTATTTTTTAACGAAAAATATGTTTTGAATTCTAAGCTTCAAAATGTATGACTTTTTATAGACTAGAAAACAATCTACACAAGGAAAAAAAAAGTTTTTAATAATGTGGTGGCTAGAAAAACAATTAAGAAATATTAATCTTGAAACCTTATGAATATGATATCTTAAGATAAAGATTAGACTCTTAAAATAACAAATATGAAAATAAAAGAGGTAGATTCAGAAAACTCGTGCTTTTTTTTCCTCGTTAGATGGGAGGAAATTTTCACTACCAAAAAGCTCAAAGCTCAATGTTGTTACTTATTTTTGGGTTTCCCCATAAAAAATAAAAAAAAATATATATATATCAAAAATACATATCAAAAAATATATTCGGAAGAAAAAAATAGGAGTGAGAAAAGGATGTTGGAACGCCTATAAAATGGCTAGGAATTGGTTGAGGAGGTTCAAAAATACAATAATTGAAATTTGACATTATATTTTTGACTGATGAGAGCCCTGTTGACAAAGAAAATTCAAGTTGAGGAAGAAAAGTCCAAAATCAGATGTTTATATACTCACTTAAATTTTATCTAAGGTTTAATTGAATTTATGGAGGGTTGGATTGTAAGAAAAAATTGATTTTTAAGTTAATTTAGGCTTTTATTGGAAAAAATTAAAGTTCTGGGTCCAATTATAACTTTTAAGAGTTAATTTGTTCAAATCATGGGATTAATTGCATAAGTATTGAAGTTTGATGGCCAATTAGAAACTTAATTGAAACAATCCGAAACCAAAGACTAAACCAGGAAAAGCGCTAAAATTAAGGGATCCAGATACATTTTTTCCAGGGGTTTGATTACAAAATTGCAAAAAACTTCAATGATAAATCAGAAGAAATCCAAACGGTGTCGTTCCATTAAAGCACTATTCACTGTCTTCTTAAACATAACAGCTGTGGCATTAAAGGCAGGAGACGTTGGCAGTGATAATGGAACCGTTTTCAATCAGGAGGCGCGTCTTGCGGCTGATATTTCTCGTCGTAGTGATGCACGCGACTATTACCAAAAGAACACTTGCGTCCTCTGGCTATAAAAGCCAGAGGAAGAACCGAACACCAGGGGCATAAGGAAAAGGGGGAGAAAAAGAACGAGACAGGGAGGAACGAGAGAGGAGAAGAAGAGAAAACAGGAGAGGGACAGAAAGGAAAAGAGAGAAAAAAGGGAGAAGGAGAAAACAGAAGGTGGGAAATCTTTTGAAAAGAACGGAAGAAACAGAGAGACGGGGAAAGAAAGTTACAGAGGAAGAAGGAAGGAAAAAGAAGAACCACCGTTGGTTTTCCTCTCCACCGCTGCCACAACGCCGCCACTGAGAAGGGAGTATCAATCAACAGAAAAAAAGAAAACAGAGGCTCACGCCTCTGCATAGAGAGGAGAAGAGCCATTGTCGCCCCCCACAGCAACTCCACTGTCCATCAACCTCCACCACATCGTCTGAAAGCCACCAGCAGCTCCACCCCCACCAGAGACCAAAAGGAGAAGAACCAAATAGAAGCAGACGAGGAAGGCAAAAAAAAAACAGAGGTTGGTGTCTTAATTTGCACGGGGAAGAAAAAGAAAAGATGCAGCAAACACTGCCCGCCATCGTCATAACCACTATGAACCATTGTCGGCTTCCTCTCCATCGCCACTAGCATCACTGTGAGCGTCAGCAGGTCAGCCTTCCTCCCTTTCCCCTTTTCCTTCTTAGTCTTCTTCTTCTCCACTGCATCGTCTCCACTGTTCACGTAGCATATGAACAGTGGAGAGTGCTCCATTGTTCACTAGGCCGGACAAGTCTAGCCCAGCCCAAAATGAGTGGGTCGGGTCCGGCCCAGTAAAAAAAATTAAAAAATATTTTCAAAAGTTTGTGATTTTTCTGTGTATAATATTGAATTTTTCTTAATATTGGTTTTTATTTTTATACCGTAAAGATACAAATCCAATATTAAAATACCTGGTTTTCATTGAAACATTAAAAAAATATTTTTTTTTTGTTTTCATGCATACGGCCAAGTCTCTCAAAAATAATAATAAAAATCATCATATTGTATTTTCATACAACAAAGAAAATTTCAAAAAAATATGTATTAGCATGCATTTTGGCTTTAATAACCAATTTATTAAAATCACGAGAACTAGGCCAATATTTCAAAAATTCCAAAAAAAACTATTTTGTTTTTTTCTTTTAATATCTAGGGTTACAACCTTATACGTAAAACGTATTATGGATATTAAATTCTTTTGTTGACGTCAGAACAATTAGGTTTTACTCGATGAGATAAGGTTCTCCTTACCGATGAGAACTTTTCTTAAACCATAGATGGACCAACAACTAGAAAGCATGACAAGACCTTAGATTTTATCAGACAACAAAACAATGCAGCTTACCTTAGGTAGGGTGTATTTGGGGTGCTAATACCTTCCATTTACGCAACCAGTTCTCGTACCCGATCTCTGAGACCAGTTAGGGTTCCTAGTGACCAAAATATTAGGTGGCGACTCCCATTCTAATTTTTCATTGATAAGAGACAAGAATTCATTGTCTCCTAATATTTTCCAGAGAGATAGAAGATAAGATATTTTGAGGGTGGATGTTTTCGCCGCGACGCCGCACACGTGTGACACTCAGCTTCAATGTTAGAGTTTGTGATGGAGTACAAATTAAGATAAGCAGCACTTGACAATTCTATAACATAAAAGGAATTAAGGCATTGATAGAAACTAATGTTATATGTCGTGAAAATCTCTAAAATTTAATTTTAACTTTATTATCACAAAAAAAGGAGAGATTTTATAGTATGATTATGAAAATTAGGTCAACCCAAAGAGGACTTTGCTAAATCTTTTTACAAGATACCAAAATAAGAAAGGACGAGGGTTTGAATAAAAAATTAAAGAAAATAAATTCTAAAAATAAAAAGATAAATCCATATTTTGTTAACTCAGTTCAAAGAACTATACATCCATCCACTCTTATAAATTGATTGATCATATAAGTAAAATAAATATCCTTTCAATTCTAGCAAATAAACTCGATTTCCTTTAAAGTTAAGGGGAATCGAGAAAATTAACAATAAAATTAATCAGATAAAATTTCTAATCAATTCTTTATCATCAAGCGAGTTTAATATTGAAACACAATTTTCATTCACTCGGAAATAGTCTTAGGATCAAAGATTGTAAATTTTTTCCAAACAATAGTTCAAAAGCTTGAACAATTTTACTTGACTTATTCCTCCCTAATAAATTAAACTAATAACAATTAATTCATTTGTTTCTTATTCTTGTCCTTAATAACAATTACAAATTGAAAGAAACTAGAAAATATATATTATCATCTCAAACCAATTCAATTAGCATGAGCATAAATCAGTAGCATAAATTTAAAACATTTATAAGTACTTGAATGTGAAAGAATTACAATGATAAATGTTACTTCTTACAACCGATAATTGAGATGGATTCTATTCCTTTTGAACTGAACAAAAGAATTAGTTGTTCATCCTCAAGGAATTGCCAAAAGAAAAAAGAAAGAAGGAAGGAAGTGGAATGATCCCTCTATCTGATTTTTTTCCCCTCCTATTTAACATGAAAAAAGGTAGCTTTAATGATAAGATATCAAGGATAAAAATTAAAAGATTAAATATTGTAGAGAAAATCTCTCCAATCCCTTTAGATTTCTTTTTAATTATAGGATTCCCAATTATAATCAATTCCCACCAGATTAGGAAACAAAACTCTCCCTCCAGCTTGCATCGGGGTTTTTGTATTGAAAATGATCTTTTATATTCTTGAGCCCTTTGTCGCACCCTCCCGAGAGCTCGACGTCGCGGCGACCCGTCCTCGTAGCAGAGATTGATTGTTGGGGTCTTTCTGTTGTGAAAAAAGGGAGTCGCCACCTAGTATTAAGGTCACTAGGAAACCTAAC